>Ga0181405_1000009_pt1 | contig 60902 bp, 75 predicted proteins | sample 28SPOviralmetaG_FD_130134 | JGI IMG/M metagenome (GOLD analysis project Ga0181405, IMG submission 130134) | Marine viral communities from the oligotrophic San Pedro Time Series (SPOT) site, San Pedro Channel, CA, USA - 28 SPOT_SRF_2011-11-29 | ecosystem: Environmental > Aquatic > Marine > Strait...
GTTATAAATAAGATAGATAGAAATGAAGTTGTATTTCATGCAAAAAGAGGTTTACAAGAAATTCATTATGATGCATTAAGAGAGGTAAAAGGTTTTGAGGCTGAATTGCCAGATAACCTAAAAATGCATCTACCACACGACTTTGTTAGTTGTGTTAAGGTTTCATATGTTGGAGATGATGGTTTAACCCATCCTATTGTGACTAATTATAACACAGCAACTCCTACAAGTTATCTTCAAGACAACACTGCTCAGAAAAACATACTTTTAGACAATAATGATGATGCTCTTACAGGTACTCCTGTAATTGAGACAAACTGGGCAAACCAGCCTGGTGATGCTAAAAAAATGCCTTCTAGAAATCTACTAGGTCAAAATTTTGGTATGGACACAGCTTCAAAAAATAATAATGGAAGCTATGTTCTTGATAAAAACCAAGGTTTAATTCTTTTTAGTTCTGATTTAACTGGTAAGAATATTTTGATAGAATACGTTTCAGACGGTATGTATGGCTTGGCTGATAATGAAATAAAAGTTCATAAACTTGCTGAAACCTTTATGTATGATTATATCGTTTCAAATATACTGAAACAAAAATTTGGTGTTCAAGAGTTTATTGTAAGAAGAGCTCAAAAACAAGCTTTAGCTTCATTAAGAAACACAAAAATTAGACTCAATTCTATTAAATTAAACGAACTAACTCAGATATTAAGAGGAAGAGATAAGTGGATAAAGTAGTATGAAAATACAGAATTTTTTTAATACAGGTAAAATGAACAAAGACGTCGATGAACGTCTTGTTAAAAGTGGAGAGTTTCTAGACGCTAGAAATATCAGAGTACTCAATACCGCTTCTAGTGATGCTGGGGCTATTGAAAATGAAAGGGGAAATGTTCAGCTAACAAACATACCTGTAGCACAAAACCCAAAGTGTATTGGTTCTGTATCAGACGAGGCAGAAGAAAAAATATATTGGGCAGTAGTAAACAATGTTGGATATTCTTACATATTTGAGTATGATGCGATAAACGACATAACATCAACTGTTTTGGCTGATGAGAGAACAGGTGATAGTCAGGTTTTAAATTTTGATTCAAATTATAAAATTACAGGATTTAATGTTGTTTATAATGCATCAAAAAAATCAAAACTTTTATTATTTACTGATGGGTTAAACCCACCAAGAATGGTTGATATAAAAAGAGCTAAGGGTTATGGTATAAGTAATTTTATAGAAGATGATATTTCTTTATATAAAAAACCCCCAAGACAAGCTCCTGTTGTAAAACCTTTTAATAGTTTGAATTCAACAGAAAACGCTGTGAAAGAGCAATTTTTTGCTTTTGGATATAGATATAGATACCTAGATGGTGGTTATTCTGCACCATCTTCTTTTTCCTACTTTCAGTTCACTCCAAAAAACTTTCAAATTGATTTTACGTCCATGGAAAACAAAGGCATGGATAATATATTTAATGGTTATAAAGTAACTTATAATAGTGGGGATAAAAGAGTTACAGATGTTCAGCTTTTGTTTAAATACTCTACGGATAGTTCAATATTTATTATTGATAGTATTAACAAAAAAGAGAGCTCTATACTAGATGACACTAATGAGACATATGAGTTTACTAATAAAAAAATATTTAAAACACTCCCAAAAGATGAGGTTTTTAGAATATTTGACAATGTTCCTTTAACCGCAAAAGCACAAGACTTTATTAACGATAGAATTGTTTTTGCAAACACCACAAGTCAATACGACGTGGTTGAAACTGAGGGTTCAAACGATAAAATAAAAATATCATACGATGTTTCTTTAGATTCTGTGTCACAGGAAGGAGATGAGCTTGTTGGAACATTATCCGCCAGCGACACAAAAATAACCTTTGATTTATCAGGTGTTGATTTATTACAAGATAAAACAATAACATTTATTTTAAAATTGGAATCTGCAGAAGCTGGAACAGCGCCTGATGATTATTTTAATGGCTCTGCTCTTATCGAGTCCGCCTTTGTTATAGGTCAGGATTATGCAAATGTTACTGAACTAGTAGCGTCATCGGAGTTTATAGACTGTATAGCGTCAATGACTGGTATTTTTCAAAGTGTTGTTATAACCACACCCCCACCAAACCCATTAAATCTTGTTTATGGTTCAGTTACTTTAGATTCATCAACATCAACAACTTTTACCTTACTGATGCCTGTTAATGTTCACACAACAGACGATACACCAGCAGACGCAACAGATAATGATGACCCAGCTTTTCAGACAGATATAAACGAAGTATTTACACTTGAAGATGGTTCAAATCTTAGAATAAAAGATACAGTAAGTAATGTATCTTTAAAATCTAATAGAAGTTTTGAAGTTGGGCTTTGTTATTTAGATTCACATGGTAGGTATTCAAGTATACTGCTTCCAAAAGAATCTTTAGGTGAGTCTATAAGTGAGGTTTTTGTGCCAATAGCAAATTCTGTAAATATTAATAAACTAAGAATTAAACTTTTTAATAATCCTCCATATTGGGCTGATAGGTATAAATGGTTTGTAAAGGTAAACAAGGGACTTCATTATAATTTATATGCAACCATATTTTACGAAGACCAAATCTACAGATGGATACTTTTACAAGGAGCTAATTTAGGAAAATTAGAAGTTGGAAAAAACTTAATTGTAAAGGCTGATGATAACGGTCCGCTACAACAAGAAGTGAAAACAAAAATTCTTGAAATTACAACCAAAAACGCTACAGACGAGGTGGCTGCAGGTCAAGGGTGGATTAATGGAAATGCAGATAGTTCAGGTGACCCATTAGTGGAATTAGCAGGAACATTTGTAAAAATAAGACCCAATGGATTCACTTTAGATTTTAACCCAGATAACTTTATTAATTACTCATCAAGCAGGAGATTTGGTAGAGGTGGTGGGTCTGGTACTAATACAATCTGGATTCCAAAAGGAAGTAGTAGTGCTTTGGGCTTGTTAATATTGGGGAATTCTGGTCAATTAGATGAAGGTCTTCTTCAAAAAAAAACTAGCGCACCTGGAGTAAGCCCTATAGAGTGGTCTGATATTGCTATAACACCAGGGACTCAAATAAAATTGGAGTTGGTTTATAGTGAAAGTGATGGTAGTCCTAATTTTAATTATTTCAAAGAATGGACTTCTAATAATGAGTATGTAAGTACACCAACAAGAAACGCTCTTCAGTTATTTTTTGATAGCGAAACAAATTTCACAAAAACAGAAGACTATGCTATGAGTGGTTATGATACAGCCACATCTATTAGGTTTAGAGTTCCTTCTCTAAATGATGAAAATGAAGGCTTCAAGTTAGTCATAGCAAAATCTAATTCGTCAATGGCAGGAAGATGGGTTATGAGAGTTCAGGCTACAGAAGGGACTGCAACTTTTGAATCCTCTAGATTAACATGTAATTTAAATCTTGTTTTAGTTACCACATTAGGAATTTTTGAAACAGAGCCAGATGATATAGATAACGATATTTATTACGAAACAGAAGAAACTTTTTTGATTGAAAATGGCCTTCACAAAGGAAATGAGCAAGACCAAACATCTACATTACCCGCTATTTCTAAACTAGGATTTGGTAATTGCTTTAGTTTTGGTAATGGGGTAGAATCAGTCAGGGTCAAAGACGATAGGTTTTTGCCTTCTTTTGATATAAAATCAAGACCAAATATAGCTATAGTTGAGGGATATGAAAGAAAAGAGGATACTAATAAGCTTATATATAGTGGGCCGTTTAATGAAAACAGCGGATATAATACACTAAATGAGTTTAATTCAAGTAGAGGTATAACAAAGTACATGGACATGAAATATGGTTCTATACAAAAGCTTTTTGCAAGGGAATCTGATTTAATAGTTTTTCAAGAAGACAGAGTTTCAAAGGTCTTGTATGGAAAAAATATACTTACAAGTCCTGACGGAACTGGTAGCTTATCTCAAATAGAACAAGTTTTAGGGCAAGACGTTCCTTTTTCTGGAGAATACGGTATTTCTTTAAATCCAGAATCTTTTGGCTTTTATGAAGGTAAAATGTATTTCTCAGACGCAAATAGAGGTACTGTTTTAAGATTGGGAGGAGATGGAATAACACCGATATCTTATATTGGAATGAAATCTTTCTTTAAAGAAAATCTTTACAATAATAAAAATAATTTTAACATAGGTGGATTTGACCCTAAATATCATCAGTATGTGTTATCAATGAGTAGCGTTCAGATGCCATCAGAACCACTTGAACTTGATTGTGCTTCTGTATTCACAAAAACACTTGCTGGAACATTTACATATAGTTTAAATGTAGGTCAATTCCCAGGAACTGCAACTGTAGGTTACAGCACAACAGGAACTATATCAATTTCTATTGTGTACAACGGAAATACCTATGGTAGCACAGGTTTGACTGGAACAGGAACTGTTACATTTCCTGTAACATCTAGTGATTTAGAGACAACAAATTTAGCCACCGTACAAATAACGCCTGTAGGGGTGGTTACTGCAACAATAACTCATGTTTGTCCAGTTCCAGAAACGCTTGAAATAGTTCTTATTGTTGTTAATGATTCACAAGAAGCGAGTGAAACAATTATAAATAGATATAAGCATAATGGAAGTAACGGGAATAATTATAATTCTGAATTAGATGTATTTGATTTTGATGAATTAACAAGGTTTGAGACTATATCTGGATTTATGGGAGGAGATGTTATACCAGACAATGGAGATACGGTTACTATTTCCTCATTGAAACAAATAGGAGTTCACACTGGAGATTTTAATGAGTGTAATAGTTTGGGATATCTTGTTTCTGAGGCCAGTTTAACAGTTCAAAACGTAGTAGACCAGGCCACATATCCAGCAGTTACAACCACTACAACTTCCACAGAAGAGGAAAACATTGCAACATTTACATTTAACAGAACTAATACAAGTCAAAAATTGTATTTAGTGTGGAACTATATTGATAATCTTCCCGTTTTAGTTAATGATACTGTGACAGGAATTGCTAATGGTGGAAGTAGTGTAATTAATGTAGTAGCTAACGACACAATTCCTTCACCATTCACTATTACAATAGGAACACAACCAACAAATGGAACAGCTGTAGTTAATGCTAATAACACTATTACATATACACATACCTCGGGTAACAGTTTAAATGACAGCTTTACTTATATCGTAAGTAGGGGTGGAGCTTGTACTGCAGAAGCCACTGTAACAACGGAAGCCCTTGCAATTACAGTAGATACATATATTTACATATATTTTGATGATTCTGGCTCTATGAATAACACAGAGGCAGAGCTCCAAACAATGAGAGCTGGAGCCTTAAAATCCACTCTTCAGGACCTTTACGCAACAGGAGGGACTGAATCAAGCGGTAACACAAACACAGCTACTAATGGTAGTGATGAATACGATGCTAAGGTAACTATTGTTTATGGAGCTACTGGGGGGTGGACAAATGAGAGAACTTTTGCTGCTATTGGTGATAATGACGTTAATGATTTCATAGCCACGAACACACACAACTCGTTTCCTTCAGATGCAGCTAATGTTATAGTAATGGTTTTCCAAGACGAAGCGAGTGCTGGTTATCACGATTCTAGAACTAGCGGTAGTTTTAATAATGACGCTAGAACAAATAATTATAACACAGATATGGCTGATATAAGGTCAAGAGTTACCTCTTTAAACACCTCTAATTCATCTTTTTATAGGGGAGTTGTTTTTCAAGTAGAGGATAATTCAGGAAACCCAGACTATCCATTTAAAGCGTTTTTGCAGGCTGTTGAAGGCGGTACTGCTTCAAACTACACAGGAACAAATGGATTAAGTGATTTGATGACAGGAAGCACGCCTACGTTTGTTTTTGAGTATGATATTGAAGACAGTACAAGCAATGATGCTACTGCTCCATTTAAGCCAGGCTCCACAACTGATAGATTTGACCAATGGCAATATTACTATCTATATTGGATGACACACGCACTTAACACGCTAGGATATACACCAGATGGTCAAAGTTGGCCAATAATAATAGACGACTAATAATATGAGTTTAAAATTAGGAAATAGAACAATAACATTTGATGAAGTTTATAACGTATGGACTTCTTTTCATTCATATGAACCAGAATGGATGGAAAGACTGGGTGCTAATTTTTATACATTCAAAGGTGGAGAGTTGTATATTCATGACGAAAACGAAACAAGAACTAGTTTTTACGGTATTTCTTATGGGTGTGATGTTACTTATTCAGCAAACAAAAACCCTTCGGAAATTAAATTATTTAAAACAGTTAATTTAGAGTCAAACTCTAATGGTTGGTTTGCAGAAATAACATCTGAACTTGAATCAGGTAGAATAGGAACCAACTCTAATTTATTGTTTGAGGAAAAAGAAGGCATGAGGTATGGGTATATTAGAAGATATGAAACTGATAGATTAAACTTCAATAAATTGTCTGTAGTTGGTTTAGGTAACTTACAAAGCGAACCAGCTGCAAATCAATTTGCGTTAACAGATAACATACCAAATCAAGTCCAGGCAAATAATGCCGATGGTCTCGGAGGCGATGAGCTTTATTTTAATAGTGGCTCTACGCAGCTTATTGGTACTATAGATAGCTATGTTGACAATGTTATAACAGTAGCTTCAACCGATAATGACCCAGGTGTAGGAGATTTTCTTTTTGTTGTCAAAAACGCAGAAGCAGAGTCTTTTGGATTGAGGGGTTATCATGCAAAAGTAAAATTAATAAACAATAATACAGATTTTGTAGAGTTGTTTGGTGCGAATAGTGAGGTATTTAAGAGTTACATCTAAAATTCGTATATTTGTATAACTATATATAGAAGAAAAAAATGGCATTTTTAACAACAATGGGATTGGTAACTGGAGGTTTAGGCTCCGTTAATCAATTTATACAAGGAGGTAAGATGAAAAGGCAAGCCTCAGATATGCTTGCTGGTATAAGGGATGTTGAGTTAACTAATTTAGCAGAAAACCTAAAACCTTCTTTAGCAGCCGAAAGAACAGCAATACAGGGTATAAATCAAAGCATGTCTAATGCTGTAGATGTTGCTGGAACTATGGATGCTGCTCAAGCTATGGCTATGTTGGGTTCAGCACAAGGTCAGGCTTTTGACCAACAAACAAAAGTTTTTGATTCAATTCTTCAGAAAGAGTCTGATTTTGACGTAATGCGAATGGAACAAGAAGTAAAAAACAGAGATATACTGGAGGCGAGAAACATGGCGAAACGTCAAATGGCTATGGGACAAATGCAGGCTGGGGCTGAAATGCAAAGCGCAGCTGTAAAGGATTTTGCAACAACAGCTGTTAGTGCTGGTGTGGCTCAAGAAGCCGCACAGGCTGAGGCAGGCTTTACAGACCCTAAAGCCCTTAGATTAAGTAAAAAAGCATCTAAATTTGGCGTAGGTAAGGATAAGCTTACTGAGGTCTACAATGCAAGTGGTACAGCAGGTCTTAAACAACTAGTAAAAGACAACAGACCTGATTTTAAAGATGGTAAATTTGCTCAGTTCTTTTCAGGTATTGGTAGTAAAATAGGAAGCTTGTTTAATTAATATAATATGGGATACTCAGGGGGAATATATTCAAAGCCAATTTTAGGGGGGTTTTCAGATGTTGCAAATCTATATCTTCAAGGGAAGATGCAGGTTATCAATATTAGACAACAAGTAAGACAGCAAAGAAGTGAAGAGCTTCAGGCTTTGGCAGAACAAGCCGCTGAAATAGAGGCTACTGGTGTTTCTGAGATAGACAAGCTTTATCAACAGGGTGCAAATGACTTAAGACAAGCTGCTAGTGATGCTCATACAGCCAATATACTTGGTCGAACTAATAGAGGCGTAGCAACTGCGCGCGTAAATAACTACACATCACAAGCCTCACAGTTAGCAAATGCGTCCACTATCATCAAAACAAAAGTTGATGAGATGGACAAAGAAATATTAAACGGAAAAGTAAACGATTATTCGAGAGCAAAGTATTTAAGAGGTTGGTTTACTGAGCAAAATTTAGTCCCAAGGTATATAAAAATTCCAGTCGACCCCAATGACGCATCAAAAGGTTATACACAGGTGCCACAATACCAAACAATGGGCACTGAAATGATTGACGGAAAACTTCATTATAGAAAAACATCTAATTTTCTTAATACAAACACTGGGGTAGAAGAAGTTCAAACTCGATTGACAAGTATAAACGAAATGAGCAATACGCCTGATTTATTTATGCAGTTTGATGTTAATGATTATGTTAAGGAATCAACAAATGCAATAGGTCAAAGTCAAGCAGTTGATTTAGTGCCAGGACAACCTGCTGGAAGCCCTCCTCCATTTACAAGTCAACAAACAATAACTGCACAAGGAGGAAATACTCAAATATACACAAGAGTTATAGCTCCATCAAGATTAATTCAGGTGGCTGATATGATAGAAACAGATATTAATGCTGTTCTACAGGATGATAAAAAAGTTATTTCTATTCTATCTGAATATTATAATGCAAGGGCGATTGGAGATGAAGGTTTTGGTGGTATGAAAGACCAAAGTCAAATTAATGATTTATTTGGAGAGACAGAGTATACAGACCAATCTACTGGAGTTGTAACAAAAATACCTCAATTTTATGATAAAAATGGTGATGGCATTACTTTAAGTAATACAGATTCAAGCGGCAATATAATAGACCCAACTATAATTCAGTTGGATGCGTATAATAACGAAGAGATTACAGACGACCAGAGGTCTATTGTGGGAGCTATACTAAGAAAGAAAATGCTTAATGCGTTTAACATAAAGCTTTCTGATTTCAAAATAAGAGATATATTAAAAGCAAAAAAACCTAAAGGTGACGAATCCTTAAGCGTTTTAGCTTCAGTTTATACAAAGAATGGTCAAACAACTACAACAGACTTTGATAATATTAACACCATGATTTCATTAACAGAAGCACAAAACGCCAATAACACAAGCCTTACCACTCAAATATTGCAAGAAAGGAATACAAATGGTTTTACTACGAGAGGGTTTAATAATCAAGTTGCCGCAACAGTATTTAAACCAACAAATGAGTATGGTAGTATTAACATAGGTAATGAGTTCCAGGAAGTCTTAAGTGAAAATATGCTTATTTCTGACCTTTACAACAAAAAACTGGATAAAATAAGAGGAGTAGGCTTCTCTGAAGACCCATCTGGAACTGGTAATTCTAGAATATTCGTTACTGGTGATGTTATAGTTGCAGAGACTGAAGCGGATTGGAATCAAACATCTGGTGGTCAAAACGCTGCCTCTTCAGGATACTCTACAAACTCAAAACAACAAGTCGTAAGTGAATCTGTTTCTGTTTTAGAAGATTCTAAGATTCAAAGATTATATCAAAATTTATATGCTAATGTTCCAGGTTTTGACGCTAAAATGCGAGGTTTAGGGTTTACTGGGCCTACTGCAAAAAGCTCTACCTTTGGCAATAGCGCTTATGTCGATGCTATAATTACATATATTAAAGATAAGAAAAACAACGCACTATAAGATGATTGTGAACGAACAAACAACAACACCAGATATCAATACAGAATCTTCTGATGTTACAACAAATACAGCTGTGGTCGAAAATGATTCTCAGAATCAAACTAACCCAACAGTCCCGCCTATTGTTGTTGATAAAGTGGTTAATTATTTTAAGTCTAAACTTGATAAGGCAGGTAAAAAATATGATGAAAAACTTCTTTACCAATACGCAAAAAGAAGCGACTTAAAAACCTTTATAAGAAAGTGGCATGTTTACAATGGATTTGCAAACCAACTGCCATCTCCATCAGAGGTGGATAGTGTCTACAACACTTGGATAGACCAAAACGCCATTGAAAAAAAAAATCAAAACCAGACTGCACAACAGGTTCTACAGAGCCAACCAAATGTTCAGTCTACAGATTCGGACTCACCTTCCACATCTACAGATGGAAGCTCTTCATCGGCGCCAAATACAATAAATCTCAGTGAAGAAGATTTAAATAACGCTAGTAACACCAATACAGACGAAATAAATCTATATGATTTTGACTCTTGGAAAAAAGAAATAGAGATAAAAGGTATTGGGGGTTATTTAAGTGAAACAAGATATCTTTCCACGATAGTAAATCAAATTCCTAAAGAGGTTTTTGAAATGAATGAAAGAGATGCGGAAAGAGAATTAAAAAAACTTCTTACGCCATATCAATACGAGGTTTCTCAAGATGTTGGCACATCTAATCAGTTAAAAATAAAAACTCCTGACGGAAGAGAGCAGATTATTGAACTATACCCCAACCTTAAAAAACAAAGATTAAATTATATTAATGATGGTGGAGTAGAGGATTTGGTAGATAACAGGTTCAAGCAATTTAAAAACTTTTTACTTGGATATGACGATGATGGAAATGTTGTAGGTAATCCAAACCTTGTTCAAAACATGGCTGATAGGTTTTCTAACTCTAACAATATAATTATAGATATTTTTCAGGAGACTGAAAGATTTGTAACGCCTGAATTAGTTGATTTAGAAAATCTAGCAGGGTCTCTTGGTGTTAGTGTTGACACATTTATGAAAGACGGCCTTATAGACTCAAGAAGTGTAGAGCTTGGCATCATATCTGCTAAAGCAAGCTTACAACAAGTTTATGATGATGCAATAGCGCAGGAACAAAATATATTCAATATAGCGTCTCAAAATGTAAGGTCAAAATTTAAAAACGTATATCGTGCTTCTGGAGAAGCCGTAACTACCGAAATCAAAAAAGAAACAGCTTCTTTATTTGAGTCATACGACCCAGATAACAATATTTTTGCAGTAAAACAAGCATATAAATATTTAGATGATATGCTTGTGGCGATAAAAGAAAAAAAAGACATAGCTTCTAAATTTATGGGTTCTGCTTTGGCTTTGTCAGGCACTTATAAGGGTTTTGATTTAAATGACAGCGTAGGCATGATGTATGCCGTTAGAGCTGGTTTAGATTTGGGAGATATGCCATCAGATGGTATATTGATAAATGGACTTCCTTCTTCTGCAAATAGTTTTCAAAATATAGTTACAGACCCACAAGGACTTCATGATATTATGAAGGGTAAAATAAAAATTGAAGTAGACCCAAATAGTGATGCTTATGGCGTTTTAGCTCCTTATATTTCAGGAGCTTTAAAACTACAGGATAGAAACGAGGCCTACGACTCTACAGGGGGGCTTAAAGGTACAGCAGGCCAAGCCTTAGCAAATGCTAATATAGCATATGAGTGGGTAGAAGACTTAGTTCAAGGTGTAGGTATTGGTGTTTTAGATATTGGGGCAAACACTGGTGTTCTGTTTTCAGACGCACTACAAATGATTGGGTTTGATAAAACAACAGCAGATTCAGTGGTTTTTGGAATGTATGGCCTTCCAACGACCCCAGGACTGATATCTCCTCAAGAAGTTTTAATGCTTAAAGAATCGGCGTTGCCTTTATACGATAAGCAAATAAAAGATGCGGATAGTTTTGGTGAAATGTTGGCTTTAGTGAATCAACCATTTTCTCAATCCATACCCTACTTTGCTGCTTTTGCAGTGAATCCAGCACTTGGGCTTACTGTAACAGGAACAAGTTCTTATGGAGCATCGAAAACAGAGTTTGATAGATTAAAAATGGCGGCGCAAGATGCATTAGATAGGGGAGCAGAGCTAACAGAAAGCCAAAAGAAAATACTATCGGTTGGAGAATGGGAAGCCAGAGGCATAGCTTTTTCAAAAGCAGCACAAGAGACAATAATGACAAGGCTTTTTACATATAGATATTTTAAAAGTATGTCTGGAGCTAAAAATTTTAGTGGTGCCAAAAACCTTGAAAACGCAAGAAAATTAGCTGAAAGTTTTGAAAAGGTTGCTGTAAAATCAAGAATGGATGGTTTCAAGAAAATGTTTGGTGTTGATGGGAAAGCTTTACGAAATGAAATTATAGAAGAAGAAATAATAGCACTAAATAACTACACCATAAATGTAATGTGGGGTCTAGAAGAGTATGACCAGAAAAAACTTAACGACCTTATGGTTAATACAGGTTTGATATCTGTTTTTTCTTCTACTGCTATGCAAAAGTTTGCGACTTTTGGCATGAATAAAAAAATTAGAGGAGTTGTTGATAGTACTATAAAAGGGAACATAAAACTAGACTCTGAAAGACAAGTAGTTGAAAACTACCTTAAAGCTGATGTTGATGTTGCTGTAATAGAACAAGATGCTGAAAAAAATGGAACACCATTAGAGGGAAATGACTCTTATAATTCAGCTCTTCGGATGAGAAGCAAATATCAGGAAGAGTTGATGGATATAGAAAATGCAAAGCAAGAGCTCGTAGACAACATGAGTGAATCTGATAAAGCGGCTTATTTGGAGCTTATTATTAGGCTAGAAGAGTCTCATAAAATATTAAACTCTGACAAAACCAATACTGAAAAACAGGTTGCACTCGATAATATACCTAAATTACAAGAGTCATTAAGAAGTATTCTTGCGAGAAACCCTTCTGAATTAGGTTTTCATTTATTGAACAGTAAAACACAGCAAGAGTATTTTGACAAGGCTATGAATATGATTGTGAACGAGGAAAAAGATAAAGCTGTACAAGAGGGTAAGGGGGATGATTTTTCTATTGACCTCAGCTCAACAGACCCTATGGTTATTCAAAGAGCTGCTGAGATGTATAAAAATGAATTAGAGACAGGTCTTAGAAACAACAGAGAATCCTTTTTACCAGCATCTTCATATAATGTTTTAGACCCAACCAAGTACATGGTTGATGTGACTAGGGAGGAAATGGATAACTTCAACATACAAGCAAGTATAGAGTCTTTTAGGTTGAAGCAATATAACGCAAAAACTCTTGACGAAAAAGGTGGGAAAAAGCCAGACAACCAAAGAGAAAATTTAGAACAGCCTAAAGTTGAGCTAACAACTGAGGGTATTGAAAGACCTGTTACAAAAGAAGATGTTTTATTGCAGCAAAAAATAGACGAGCAACAAGAGAAAAAAGACAACTTAAAAGAAGACTCTGGTAAAAAACAAACTCTAGGCGAATATAAAACAGAATCAATAGACGACATTGTAAATATTATTGAATCGTTTGCTATAAATGAAGACTTCATGGCTTCTTTGCCTGAATACCAGCAAAAACATATTGTTAAGTTTTTTAGTGATATTGAACTAGGAAAAGACCCACAATTAGGTCATGTTAGGTCTATACTAGACTCTCATAGAATTGCTACAGACATATCTGGTAGGTCAGCAGATAAAATAGAAATATTTCAAGCACTAGGGTTTAAAAAAGACGAAATTGCAAACCTTACAGTAGAGCAAATGTACGCAAAGCTTAATTCTTTGTCTCAAAAATTTGTTACAGCAGGTTTTAATGTGGGAAGCTTTAAGACTGGATTTGGTACAGGAGATATAATTCTAAAAACATTGTTTAGAGATAAATATGTTGGAAGTAAATTTTATGACTTATTTAGAAGGGTTAGTAGAAAAGTTGACGAAAGCAGACAAACAACAAACTTACAATACAAAGAGGCTTTAAGTTTATATGAAAAATTAGTTATAAAACAAAACTCAGAAACAGGAGGCAATAAGTCTGTAAACCCAAATGATTTAGAAAACTCCTATACTCTTTACATGTTGGCAGGCGGATTTAGGAAGTCTGGCAAAACAAATGAAAAAGGAGTTGATTTAGAGTTTAGTAGATTTAAAAGCCTTTTATCACAAGAGTTGAGGTTAAGAAAACAAGAGTTTGATTCATCTTCTGGCACAAATAAAGCAAAGTATAAAAAAGAATATGAAATGTTTAAAAGGGTTTATGATGCTCTTGGATATGAAACAGCAAATAGCTATAGTGAATTAAATGCATCTGAAGCCGATATAAATTTTATTAAGCGGGTTTCTCTTCTCCAGCCTGGAGATTTAGCCTTGCGAAGAATAACTGATTTCGGAGGCAAACTAGATAACCAAGACAGAGGAACTAGTGTTCCTTTTGTAGATGGAAGTTATATTCCGATTCCTTTGTTTAAAGGATTTGATTCATCTGGCTCAAGAACGTCGTCTAAAGACGGTGGAGAAGGTTCAAACATAAATGACGCTTCAAACCTAATGTCCATAGAGTTTGTAGAAAACCTTTCAGAAGACCTTAGACTAAACCCAGGTATGTTTGCAAAAAATGTTTTTGACAAAATGAATGGGGCTTTAACTGACATAAATGCAAGACAGGATGTTGTTACTTTAAAATACCTAATGGACAATCCTAGATTTCAAGAATTGTTTAGCAGTAAAAAAGAATATGATGTTTTAGCAGCTTATTTTAAAGGAAGAGAAAAGATTTTTAATAATATTGTGGCACAAGGCAACAATAATGTAGTTGAAGTATCATCTGGCGCTAAGTATATAATTCCTAAAGTTATAAGAGCGGCTTACAGCACATGGGCGGCAAGAGCACTCGCAAGGTTAGACCAAAGACCATCTCAGTTTTATAGTGCTATTAGTGGTACTGCTCCCTACTTAAAATCTAAGTTTGCTAAAAACCATTTAAATAGTGGAACATTTAAGTTTACAGGAGGTCTTTCTACTTTAACAAACGGGACAAAGGCTAGAACTATTGTTGGTAAGTATATGCAAAATAGCATGTTTGGAAGGGGTGATTTATCAAATATATACTCAAAATCAAGAACAGGACTTCGTAATGCTATTCAAGCAGAATTCCTACTTGACGAAAATCAACAAATACCAACAAGCTATTACTTAAACTTTTTAAACATAAAAGACAAAGATGGCGCCATAATAAAAGAAGTAGGAGCTGTATCTACTTTGAACAACTTTATAGATTATATTTCTAAAGGAAGTGAGCTTTCTCTAGATATATTTTTAGCAAGTGCAGATAGAGCTGCAGCTAATGTAGCTTTTGAGTCTCATTACATAGACGCAAGAGTGAAGCAAGGGGAAAATCTTGAGAATGTTGACATGACGGCGTGGTGGAAAAAAGAAAATGAAAACCCAAATACTGATGCAATAAACGAAGCTGATGCTTTAGTTGCTCAAACCATGAGACAAACAGGTAAGTTTTCTGAAGCAGATATATATAATAACGGAGAGACAGGTCAAAACATATTAAGAGCATTTATACCTTTTCAAAGGTTTATTACAAACGCAAGAGCAAATTTTGCTAATCAAGTAGCTATATTAAATGACCCAACCATTCCACCAAGTCAAAAATCAGAAGCTAAATCAGCTATACAAGGAATAATTCAGGAAATTATGACTTTTAAAAGTGTAAAGCTTGGTAGCGCTTTAGTTACCATGAAGGGCTTTGCTGCTGGTATATTAGGATTTGGTTTGTCTGATGATGATATTAGGAGACGTGGGGGTGTTACTCAACTTATTGGGGCGGATATGCTTCCTGTTGAGGATAGGCCTGGCTTATTAGAATCAGGTCCAAATGAATACTCTGATTTATTTGGAGATTTACCTCCAGGACAAAAAGAAACACTTGAGGCTGACTTTATATCCAAGATGGCTAGTAGAGAGTATGCTTCTATTGAAGGGTTTTCTTATTACATAGGAGAATATGCTAGAGAGTATGAAAACAAATTTAAGGTTGGTAATACTTATAGTGTTTTGTCTGCAGCTATTGGTGATGTATTGTTGACAACAAAACCATTCGCACTTCCAAGTGCTGGAGAAAGTGCTCTTTTAGTTAAGCTAAATGAAATGATGGGTAATGAATTTTTCAATGACTTTGTAAGTAAAGATATTGAAAACGCAAAAACTAAAGGCGGCAGAAGAGAGTTGATACTTGAAAACTTTTCAGGAGTGTATGGTATAGGTGAAGAACAATATAATAAGGTTGTAGAGGCTTTAGATTTGTATTTTGAAAATGAAGTAAACATCTATACAGGGGAATACGGAAATAGAACACAATATGTAGGAGGTGGAAATAATGAAGCTAGAACAAAACAATTAAGAAGCAGTATAGGGTTTTTAGTTAGCCTTAGAACTCTTGGAGAAAACTTCTTACCAGGCGTTCCTAAAGGCGATTTAATTAAAATAGGTAACTACCTACAGAGAGCTATAGAGAATGAGTTTAAGACAACTAAAAAAGACCCACTGATGCCTACAATAGATAGAGGTTCGGATTCTGGATTAATAAATGATGCCTATCAGCTACTTAAAGGTCCAAGACAAAATAACGAGGAAGAGATAAAAAAATACTTAAAGCAATTTCAAAGGTAATATTTATCCTTTATTATATTAATAACTTCTTGACAGTCCTTTTGATTTCTTGGTACAAATAAATCAGTACACCATCCTTTTAGATTTATATACCTTTTAAACAACTTCCAAACCAAAGGAAATCTTTCATTTGGATTGCCTTTGCATTCTATTATATATCTTGGGGGTACTTGAGTGTCAACAAAGTCTGGAGTGTATGTTATTGGTAGTATTTTTTTATTTCCCCTATCATGAAGATATTTTTTTGTTGGGGTTTTTTCGTAAGAAGAATGGTCTGAGAAAAATGAATCAATGATTGTGAACTTTTCAGATTCGTAACCAGCTTTAATTTTATTAGCTTTTAGAAGCAGATACATATGAGATTCTAGTTTCGACTGAAACTGTATGCCGTCTATTTTTGTTTTTTTAGAGCGAGTTATTTGTCTTCCTTTTTTATATCTTCTCATTTTTATTCATCTACATCCTCAAGATACATATAATTATCAATATGCATATCATCTAAGTTTTTTATAGCTTGGATAATGTTTTCTGCATATACAACCGTATCAAGATACTTTTTAGTTTTGCCATTATCTAAAGAAACAGGAATATATTTTTTTAAATCATTTATTCCATTCCAATACAAAACCTCATTTAAAGCTTGTTCTATTTTACTTTTATTTCTTAAATATTCCACAGCCATTTTGTTTGTTATAAAAAATTCTTTTGAAACAAGATAAACATATTCGTCTTTTACACTTACAACCTCAAGATTTCCATTCTCATAAACTGATATATATATAAACGAATCATCTAAATATATCTTCAAATCTATGTTAATTAAAGAGTCTCTTACGAAAATCAACTCTGCTTCACTAAGGTCTTTGTTTACGAATATTTTTTTTCTAAAGTCCATAAACAAATTTAATGAAAAAACCCTAAGCAATTTTGGCAGAGCTTAGGGTTCTTATGAATGAAAACAATGTAACAAAGAATAAAACCAAAGACTTATGGTTAGTTAGGGTGTCAAAAGTAATCTTTGTTCATACCAAATATATGAAATTATTCATAAGGACTATCACCCCAGCCGAACTCATAGTTAATAGTTACTAACAGAAAGTGCATCTTTACAGTATTGTAAGGCTCTTCTTCTGTTGCTTCGAATGTTTCAAAGCCAACTATCATTCCTTGATGAGGCCACCTAAATGTCATAGATAACATGTACCAGTTTTTCTCTTCCATTTTAAAAAATATGTGTTAATCTAGCTACCTGCCCAAACTTTGGGTGGTGTAAAAATCCTTCTACAGCTTTAGGGTTATGTTGGTATCCATTTCTATGATGCCAAGAATCTGTCCCACTTGGACTTCTTAGGCTTTCCACAGTAACCCCTGCGTAATCTTTTGCGTTTTTGTGATGGACATGGTGCGTGTATACATACCTATGCTTACACTTGCTCCAAAATTTATTAGCCTCGACAGCCATAAGTAGAGGTAGGTCTGGAATTTTAGCCCCATCTCCATGTGTTGTCCCTATAAGGTTTTGCCCATAACTATAATATTTTCTATGCTTGATACTTACATCAAACGATACATTCTCACAATTTCTAAACCAAGAGGATATGACATCTGCTAAAAAGAATCCGTTTGTGTAATCGTGATTAGAAGGATTGTATGTTACATGAACATCTGCCACAGATAGCAGGCTTTCTATTACATCAACATAAAGCTTTTTAGCGTTTAAAAAGTTCTCATACCACATTCCATCGGTGTCTTGTGGTGTACCACTTGTAGTGGTTCTTCTCGGTGTATCTATATGTAATATGTCGTTCCCGATAATTAATAATATTTTTTCTATATTAAATCCTGATGATTTACTAAGTATTCCTTTTATACCTTGTTTAACTCTTTTAACTGCTATTTGTTGATTATAATCTTCTCCTGTCTCAAAGCTTGTAGCCAACTTCCCAATATGAACATCTGCTGGGTCTAAAACAAGCAGGTGTGGATTAGTTTGTTTATCTCTTTTGATTGGAGCGTATGATGGAGAGTGTTTATCCATCTCACTAATAATCCTTTTTGAAATATCATTATATGATATAACATTGGGTCTGACTTTTACAGAATATTCTTTTGTTTTATCCCAATATTCTTTGACCGAAGAAAAATCTATACCCCTCTGCCTACAATACTCATAAACCCCACTATGCCTTATCTTGTTTAGCTCTAATTGTTGTTCTTGGTCAAGATAAACTCTGAACTTTACTCTTCCTGGTTGAGGTTTTTTTGGTCTTATGCCAAGTGCCTTGGCTTCATCATCTGATAAATAACATCTCTTCTTCATGGCTCCATTGATTTTTTCATTTGCCGTAGGTCATATATCAAGGAGTTTATGGTGTTTTTTCCATCTTCAAACTCTCCGTCAAAAACATGTTCATAAGCGTCGTTTAGTTTGTCGTGCATACGATTAAATGTTTTTTCAAGATAAGCTTGCCTAGATGATAGTGCCATTTTTATTCTTTATCCATATGCCATAAAAGCTTTTCTCCGTCAGATTTATCAATCTGCTTTATTGCTCTGTAAAGAGCTCTTGATTTCTTTTTGGCTTCGTTTCTTTCGTTTTTACTAGAGTTTGAGCCAAGATTAGTGTAAAGACTGCAATCATATTCAAGTATTGCGTCTATCTTTTTTTTGTCACTCCAAGTCTTATAGCCAAGGATTTTTTCTGTAAATTTTGTTACATCTTCCATTTCATAAAAATTGTTTTAGGTTTGGTTTAAAATACTCAGACCCTTTCATCACCTTACCATCATTCCTTCTCAAAACTTTTCCATTTTCAAGCTTACTCATGTTTGATTTATGAACCTCTTCGAACATTTCAAAAATAACATCTGACAATCCATGCGCTATCACAAAACCATAAAGCACATACATCATATCGACTATAGCATCTGAAACCTCAACTAAGTCCATGTTAAAAGAGGCTTTTTTATATTCATTTAATTCTTCCAATAATAAATTGTATCTTAAATCAGATTCTTCTTTTGATATTAAGACAGGGTTTTTTGAAGTCAATAAAGAAAATGTTTTATTGAATTGCTTTACCATATCTAATTTTTGGTCTTTGACCGAAAGATGCTTTTCAATATAAAGAGTTGCATCCATTAACTCTTCTTGAAGATGCTGAAGAAAGTTATCAGTTGAGTTTTCATCAAGAGTAGTGTTGTATTTTTCTATACCCCTTATACTCCTGTCTGTGTACTTGTTTTTTACTGATTCTACTATTGAGTCAAACATTTCCTAAACTTTATTTTTAGGAAATATACTAATAATATTTTAGATAATCAATTTTTCTTTAAAATTTTTCCTAACTTTAACTAAGTCTGTATACTTTTTTGTGTTTTCTTTAAGTAAATGAACTAGCTCGTGAATGATTCCTTCATCTGACAAACAATCATCGGTTGGTATGTCTTTTACCCAACAAACATATACAGCAAAATGTAATGCTGATACGATGTTTTCTAAGAACTCATCATCTTCCATACTTAAAAAATCATAGTACGTTAATCTTACTTCTTTTTTATTGAAAGCATATAGCTTATCTCCTATCTTGTATTCTTTTGGCAATTTCTTCATAAATTTCTATTATTTTGTTTTGCATTTGTTTTTGCTCTGTTTTCCAATTATATGTTTCAGAGCCTTGTTTTTTTCTTCCATTATAATCAACTTCTACCTTCATATGATTTCTATCATACACAACAGGGTAAACCTTTACTCCGTTTTTAAAGCATATTGACATTTGTTCGTTTATTTCCTTCAAAACTTACATTTCTCATTATCCCATCTTCTTCCCAAATAGTTTAGGAAAGATGTTAATTTGTATTTATTTTTTGTTTTACCCCATTGATACCTGTGAAAATATTCTGTAACGTAACAAGCGTCTAATGGTATATTGTCGTTCACATCATAAACATCCTCATATTCTACTTTTAAGACAACACTTTTTTTGGTTCTCCATGAAGATGATATTCTTTCTAACAACAGTCTCTGTCCAAGAGGTATATCTATTCCTTGTTTCTTAACCTCTATAAGAATTAATATATCATTATCAAACTCTAAAACAGCATCTATGTCACTAGGATGCATTGCTCCATTCTGAACGCCTGTAAAGTCTATAGCCCTTACTATTTCTTTACTGTTTCTAATTAAGGTCATCTATTAATCTTATTTTCACATTAGACCACTTACCTCCTTTAATTTTGTAATCCACTAAAAAATCTATTCTTTTAACCCACCTCTTATTCATTCTATCCTCAACAGTCCATTCTCCATCCATATCCCCTGCTCCTTCAACGCAAACCTTAGCGCCGAATACAAATCCGTATTCTTCTAGGTCTCTTGATACAGCAATCCACCTATGTGAGCCAGGTGATTGTGAATTTATTGTTTTTAGTGATGCCGTTGTTAAATAATCGGCGTTACATTGTTTGGGGTCGGCGTGATAAATTGTAGCCGTTACCATAATTCCTAATAAAATTGTTTTCATTTGTTTATATTTAATTGTTCAAATTCTAAATCTAAGGTTTTTGTAACCTCATAAGGGTTGTTTTTATCCTCCATCCAATTAGTGTTATCCCAAGACACGTTTCCGTTGTCCATCTCAGTATACCTACCATTGTTCACATTCCACGAAAGTTCTGTGTGTGCTTGGTTTTCACCTAGATTAGCAAACTTAACCTTCAGCACTTTAACTTTTACTGTCGCATTTTCATAATCTCTATGAACCAGAATTCCATGCGGACTCATGTCATAAAATTCCCCACCTCCTTTAACATCATAAAAAGTAGGCTCTATTAACTTACCCTTATCGTTCTGTGGTTTAGTTGGGTGTGCCACAATTATGCATATCACATCATTCTTTTTACAAAACGTATCTACTTTATTAAGGTATGCGTTTGTGTAGTCTGTAATGCTTAAGTTTAAATTGTTTTTATCCCTTATCTTGTTGTAAGGGTCAATTACAAGGCACCTTATACCCACTCTTCTGACTAATTCCTCTCCCTTTTTAAGAACCTTATCTAAATCAAACCCATCTTCATAGTCAATAAAAAAAAAGTTTTTATTAATGTGTTCAACACATTTCTTCCAATCTTTCTTCTTTGTTTCTTCATACTTTGGAGTGTTTCCGTATATTTTCCTCACTAACTTATCTACATGTAGGTATTGTGGATAGTTTTCTGTTGAAGCGTATGCAGTTTTCCAATCATACATCATATTGTATCCTATTGTCATTTGGTCTACAAAGTCAGACTTGCCGCTACTTGGAAAACCTGTAACAACTATAAATTGCTTTGTGTATGTTGAAAATATACCATCAAAACTATCTAAGCCTATTTTAAAGCCATTCTTTACACCATTTCTATAGAAATCATCAAGTTCCCCAACCATATCAGAAACCCTTAATACGTTTTCTATTGGACATGGCGTCGCATCATCAATAACTTTAAACAAAGCATCCTTACCATATTTAAGTAAATATTCGTTTGCATCCTTACAGTCTTTAAGGTCGCATAAATAAACTTTTTCTGAGCCGAATCTTCTTATTAATTCTTTCTTTCCGTTTTCACCTGCTTCATCTGAATCCACACAAATGTATATCTTCTTCTTACTCTCGAAGTGATAATAGAAATCGTTTAAATAATCTAAATTAACTTGGCCGTTTGCAGTAAAGCCATTAGGCACACTAACAACATTCTTTCTACCACATTCAACAAAAGACAAGCAATCAATTTCACCCTCAGTTACTATACAAGTGTCAGAATCAATAATAGAATCCATATTGTAACACATCTTTCTAGCGCCCTTATATAGTTTAAAGTTTTTTTGTGAATCTCTATACTTTACATTAACAACCGTATTGTTGTATATGTAGTTAAACATTATAACTTTAACTTCTTTACTTACCTGTGGCATATATTCAACACCCGCAGTAACACCGCAAGACTGTAGTGTTTCTTTTGATATACCTCTTGAAACAAACCAATCTAATACATTATTTGTTGGCTTATATGTCTTTTCAATTACAGGAATAACATAGTTGTCGTCTTTTGCTTTTTCATATGTGTGAAGCTGTAACACCTCTCCACAATGTTGACATGTTCCAAGACCCCTGTCCCAATCCAACATCAAGCACTTTTGGCTTTTCTTTTTTCTTGTATGACTACACTTTGGACATGTAGACTTCTTTGCTCTTGTATCTAATTTGAATACATTGTAATCTTTTATTTCGTAGCCGTTAATATCCATTCTGTATTATTTTAAATTCAAACCCTGGTTGGTCGTAGTTTTTTTTATCTCTATTTAATTCATCTTCACTACCTGTTTTAAGGCTTTGACCTTTCCATTTCCACTTAAAATTACCTGTGTTTTTTGCTTGGTCTTTGTTATATTTTAGCCAATTTACAAAGTGTGATTTATAATCTTTGATTGTTATCTTTACATCATCAGTCATGGTCAAATGATTGTGAAAAATCTTCAATGTTTTTTCAAGACCATCGTTCGATATTTGATTTTGCATACAGACAACCTCTCTCCACGACATTCCATCAAGACATTCTTTTAGAAAAATATTATTATTATTTTCTTGTATTATTATTTTCTTATTTATGTTTGTCTTTGGCTTGTCTTTTGTTTGTCGTTTGCGTGTCGATTTCTTTTTTTGTACAGCACTTTCTATTTGATAACTATCATAGTTACAGATAGTTACCTTTGTATACTTGTTAGTCGTTTGCGTGTCGATTTCACCTGTTTTTGTAAGGCGCTTTAACGCAGTTCTTATTTGTCTTACAGGTATGTCGAGGTCTGAAGAAAGCCTGGATAGCGAAGTTATATATTCACCTTTAGATACAGGCCTTCCCATGAAACGACAATTGTCGTAACAAGCATTTAAAAGTAAATGTATAAATAAATTTTTTGTATTGGAGTCTTTATACCACTCCCAATCCAGAATCCTCCTGTGTAGTTTTATGTATCCCTTCATTGTTTATTCTATCTAATGTTACAACCTCGTTTACTTTATCTGCCAATATATCAACAAGGTTTTTGTTTTCATATAAGTTTTCTGTTATCTGACTATATTTAAGCAAGAAGTTTAAATCCTCTTCTTCATATATTTTTCTTACAATTCTTTTTTTGTAAATGTTTGCTTCGTCAAACATATATTGTTCGTAGTCAGCGTAAAATTTTATTTCATTTTCTAGCTCTTGTAATTCTTTTCTAAAATCCTTATCAACGTCAGCTATATCTTTAACCACCCTAACACTATAAAGTATTGTTGCGTGATTATGGGGACTATTCCTTCCCCTAACCTTTGAATAATCTCCGATTGCTTGTAGCGATAGTCTTGTAAATTTTTGAGCAAAATAAAAAAACATTTTTCTTAAGTCAGCAACTTCTCTTCGCCTTGTATCCCTAAACAGATACCCTTTTTCTTTGTCATGCCGCCTTTCTATTATATCTGATATAATATCAAGGGTTTTATATTGTCCTTCTCTATTCATTGTATTGTATTTAAGCTTGAGGGGGGGTAAAACTTTAGGATTATGAAACCTTATATTAACAAACCCCCCCTTATTCAAGCCATTAGATTAAAATGGTAAGTCGTCTATAACTTCATTATTCATGGAGTTTTGACTTACTGTTTGAAAAGGCTCACCGCCTTCGTTATCCTTCTGCCCTTTTACAACTTTTCCGTCTGTCCAAATCACAGACCCATTACCTAAGTAATGTTTTGGTGCTTTGTTTTGACGCTCGTCTTGGTCTTGAGCAATAGTAATTGATACGTTTTTCCCGTATCTTGATTCATCATTAATAGAAATAGTAATAGGTATATAACTATCTTTCTCTCCTTTAATGATTTTTTTCTTGTCGATTTTCTTCAATTCTGAAGCCTTTATCGACGCATTGATAAGTGTAGACATAAATTTAATTTAAGATTAATAAAATGATTATAATTATTGCATATGCAATTGTTTCAGCTATTCTACTTAGCTTTCTGTCTTTGTTAAATCTCGCCATAGACTGTAAAATTTTCAAGTCTGTGACTTTTATTAACAAAATATTTTAAATAATTCTCTTCAGCTTTTGATACCTTTTCTCTACCTCTGTCATAGGCATCATCAGAAACTTCATACAAACCAACACAACCTGTTCCTTTTTCAATAACAAGGAACTTCATTGGCTTTTGAAACATTGTTGAGTATATAAAGGCTTGACTATCGTAATTATAAGCCTTGCTGCTATACTTAAAACCTCCAAGCGAACTTGATGTTTTTATATCAATCAAACTATCTTCTGTAACAATGTCTGCTTTACATTTCCATAAAACATCGCTATCTGTGTGTCCCATAGTTCCAAAATTTGGGACTTCATATTTAGATTTTTTGTTGTTTAAAAACTGCTTTACTGTTTCGTTCTTTAAAGAGGTGTCAACTAAAAGATTTAGGTCGTCCCATTCTTTTTTAAGAAAAATTAAACCACCTGCCTCAGCTGAAGCTTCTTTGTACTTATTAGTGTTTCTTGTAGAGGCTTCAATATAATTGTCGTTTTGAGTTTTTCCAAACATAATAAGTTCGTGAAAGGCTCTACCAAACATTAAATTAACACTATCTTCTCTTGGCTCAGAATACTGCGTTGGGTTGTTTATAAGCTGACTAATGTTAGAGTTTGATAAAAACTTACCACCATAGTCCCCATAATAATGCTCATCGCTTGAAAGCTTTGCCAAAACTTCTTCTCTATTTCTGTATGTCCAATGCTGTCCAGCTGTCATTCCATGTGGAGTTGAGTCCACTATGTAATCCCCTACTTTTTCCATGACGCATCCTTTCTTTTAAAGTCGTCGCTTTCATCTTCAGAAAAGACACCCAACTCGTAAAATCCTGTTAACTTAAGCACTGCACGAGACATTGCCCTTTTTTCTGCCATTTCCATTACATACCATGTGTTGCAATTTCCGTCCCTATGACTTGTTCCTTTTAGTGCTGAACCAAAAGTTTGTATTGTGTTGCCACTTGCATCTGCATTTGCTTTTACAACGCAGTAATTTGGTTCGCAATTTATCACATCATAAGTGATTGTGATTTTTTCAACTGCCTGGATTCTGTCAATCCCAGACCTTGTGATGATTATGTAATGTTGATGCTTGAACACATCGTCTTTGCTTAAACCATACTTTTGGTATAAGGCTTTTAGTTTATCTGTTTTCATTCTTACTATATTTAATTATTAACAAATTTAATTTATATTTTGTTGATATCCTAATTTTAATTTAAATTCTTTTAAAACTTTTATTTCTTTATTAGCTATTTTGTAATGATACTCTTTGTTTTTTTCATTTTTTTTAGCAATAGCTATTTGCATATATTCCCTGTTTGTTTTAATTCTTGTTATTGAATTTTTTATAAAAAGGTTGTCGCAAAATCTTTCAACACCATACACTTTCATTTCTATTATTTCATGCATATTTAACGGCCTATAAATATCTGTTGAGGTATCATAAGCTTCGTAATTGTTTTGGTCGTCAATTGAAATACAAATCCTGCGATAATATATTTTATCGTTTTCTATCTCTCTTTTTTTTTCTTGGCTTAAATTTTCTATAAAGTTCCAACAAAATTTAAGTATTTTGTTTTTATTTTCAGTAAAAAATTTTTTAGCTGACATTTTCGTCTCCATCTTCCATAAGTGTTTTGAGTTTAAATATTTTTTCATCGAGTGCGTCGCATAGTAATTTTACATACTCAGCATCTTCTTTTTCTCCATAGTTATTTTCTGCCTCCCAAACATTATGAAGAAACTTACTACTTTCTTTTGTTAGTTGTAGGAGTTCTGTTAACTCTTTTCTAAGTGCTTTGTTTTCCAAAGACAATATTTCATTAATTCCCATGTCTACTTAATTTAATTGTTTCTATTTCTCCATGCTCGGCACTATCAACATAGTTTTGTGCTGACTTTTCGCATAGCGTTGTTACTGTTCTGTTTGGCATTTCGCCACCATAGTACAAGTGTACTTTATACATTGTTTCATTCATATCTTTTTATTTTAGTGGGACTTGAGTCCAAGAGTTTTGTTTTTTATATTTTGTTATCTTGCTTTCAAGCAACTCTATGTACTTCATAAAAGCCTCTATGTAATACACATCATCTGTTTTTAATTCTTCAAGGCGATAGCCATTAAAGTAATTAAACCCATCATCTACCTTGTCTATTAAAATAGATTTTTTTGATTTCTTTTCTGCCATTTTTATTAAATTTAATTTTCTTTATTACTTTGTACTTATCTTCTAACTCATCATTGACATAGTCAATAATTATGTTTTTTTCATATGGTTCCAGGTCGCACCATTGTTTAAATGTTGGTGGTCGCATAGTAGTTTGTTTTGATGTTGAGCAAGAGGTAAGCAAGAGTATTGCTATTATAATTATTATACCCACATAACTAAAAACTGTTGCTTTCAAGTTCCTACTATATTGTTCTTTACTTCTACCTTGATAATCGATATCTTCATCATCGTATTGTCTTAGGTATTCTTTTCCGTTGTTTGTAAAATGTTTCATATCAATTAAAGTTCTGCGTTAAAATATAAACAATCTTCATTTTCATTCTCGTCAAACCATACTTTCATTTGCTCTCCAAGATTGTAGTCTGCATATTCTGACAAGTCTTTTCTTGTCACCCCATGTTCTTCCATAATTTTGTCATTGTAGCCATTTACTTTTTCAAACATATTTTTTACTTTATCTACATGACCTCTTGATTTTATTGATGCAAGTACCCTAACTATATCTTTATAGCTTTCTCTGTTTACACAATATTCTATGTAACCTGATGAGCACTCAAAAGCACCAAATCTTGTTCCCGCATCACTGCTTTGCACTGCAAACATAAATTTTCCTTCTATGTCGCCACTATAATATCTTCCCATAATTTCTATTTTTTAAAGTTTTCAATTGTAAAGTTTACTAATTCTATTATTTCATCGGAATAAAATATTGCATTAACTTTTGATAAATCATCCGAATATTTTTTATCTATACCAAAAGCATGTCGCATAATTTCTGTATGCTTATTTGCAATGTTGTCTATTACTTCATAAGTTTTTTCAAATACTTTTGAGTTTTTTTCATTGACCATAAGGTCTGAATGTAAATAATCTTTTGTTGCCATATTTTTATTAATTATTAACTAAGTTACGATTTTTTTTGTTGATAACCTAAAGTTTTTGTTGTTATATTCATATATTTTGCAATTTTTTTCTCGTCGCATCGTCGCATCGTCGCTTGTCGCATCGTCGCATGATTGTGAACAACGAATGAAAGAAAAGAAAGTAGGGTAGCGTTTGAACTTTGTTCTTAACTACCCTATCTTTCTACTCACACGAAAGAAATATTGCAAGTATTATAACTATCCATAGCAATATGTTTGCTATTTTGAATATTATAAATACTGCATTTGTCTTTATGCCTATCCATTTTGATTTTTTCATATTTTTAATTTATATATCTTACTTCTAAATTTGTTTGTGATTGAACGTATTCTTGTATTTCTTCTTGTGTACAGTCTTCGTGCATATCATAACATTCAGTACTGTCATCTTCATACTCTATTTCAAAAGTTTGTGTGTTACTTTCACTTATAAACCCTTTGATAGGACATTCGAATGCATTATGATACCAACATCCGTCATAATCAGAATAATATAGTTCATCTGTATGATAGTAGTCTCCAGAGTCTTCATCCATAGCCATATCATCAAAATCTTCAGTTACATATCCATCTCCCTGAAGTTCAATAGCTGTTTCATATAGTATGTCTTGGTCTTGTAATTCTGAATATACTGTATCGTCATTGTGATAATAATCTCCCTCACTTTCAACCCAAACAGCGTCTTCTTGGTGAACTCTATTTCCGTCATGAAGTGTAACCATATTTTCGTCATGTGGACCACCCTCAGTTGATTCTAATGTAATATCTCCACTTGAATTACATAGTTGAATTTCATCTCCATTTAGGTCATCAGTATATTTCATAGTGTCCATATATGGATACTTTCTGTTTTCAGAGTTTTGTAGTGTAACAGTTAATTCTTTATCCACAATAGCACCAATACTATTTACCATACGATAATCGTGATAGTTTTGTTTGTTTTTGTGTAACCAACCATTTTCTTTTGCATATGATTGAAATTTAGCAATAGCTATATCACTACCATATATTCTATCCATAAATATATCTCCTCCATCTGTATACCATAATATAGCTCTTGCTACAGTTTTATTGTCATTATCTAAAGCTCTAACCATTTTTACTTTATCTGGATTTTCTGTGTAAATTTCAAAGTAATCTTGACATTCAATGTGTTTCATACAAGAGTTACTTAGACTACCTATGTTTACACTTTCACTATGATTTTTATAGCTGTATGTAGAAGCAATATCCATACCCTCAACAACTTCCAATTTAAAATCAAAGACATATAAAGATTTTATTGTATTTGACATTTTTTCAATTGCACTATCAGGACAGTAAATATTAGCTTGTTGTAGCATTTTACGAATACCTTTACCGTATTTGATATTTTGTCTTGCATCCTTTATCCATTTCTGATTATTATTCATAACAGTACGTTTGTGTTTTGGTGTATACGTCATTGTACCGTCTGCTGTGATTGTGAAATGTCTATCGTGATTTATATCATATGCGTATTTTCCTGCTTGATGTATAGCATCTTGTACCCAATATATATTATCATCGTTTCTACTAAACCCTAATATTCTATCTGTTAGTGATGCTGACAATAGTCTTGTACCATTAAAACTATTTGATTCATAAAACAAATTGGTGTTTTCGTACAAGTTAATTCTATTTGCGTCATACAAGTATAGCTTTTGTGCTTGATACTTTGTATTTTCTGCTGTAACTTCAGATGCACTATCCTCATCTATAGGTCTACCGTCAGCAAATTTCTTATAGTATATAAATGTTTGACGCATATATTTTTCTCCAATCATATAGTTTTTTAAGTCTATCATTAGTCTTAATAATCTTTCTTTTGGTAATATACACATTATAGGTGTATCGTGATTTTTTCCCCAATTAGTGTAAAACATTCTGTACATTTCGTTTGATTTGTACACAGATGTTCTACTTCTTAGTGTAAATCGATTCAACAGAGTTACATTGTCATCTCCTTTACCGAAGTATTTTTTGTCCAAACCACTTTTTATTATTAGTTGAACAATATCTCCTACTGATATTTCAATTTTACTATGCATAATTATAATTTTTTAAGTTTGTTATCATCTTCATAAAACCTGTTACCGTCTATATCAGCATTAACATTGTCGATAATTGTATCTTCAATAGTATATAGTTCTTCTATATCGACGGTTTCCATATGTTTTTCATCTATAATGAAATCATCATACTCAACATCAACACTTGTATGACAGTTCATACAGTAACATACGTCATCATATTCTTCGTACCATACTTCGTGAGCACCACAGTTAGGACACTCTGTTTGTAGTTTACTTGTCCCAATTGTGTCGTGTACATTAGATTTTTGTGATTGTGAATTATCCCAAGCATCTTTGCTGTATCCGTCATAGTAGAAATCATCATAATAGTCATAACCACGCCCATATGCTCCATACATAGCTGGTGAATATGATATGCGATTGCCCTCGATTTCATATCTGATACCGTCTTGATTTACTTTGTCAAATATTTCAATACACATTTGTTTTGTTGCATTTACTTCACTTATTACAATGTATTCATTGTCTGTGTGTGGGTCGTAATATCCACAAGACATATTAGCAACTTGAACTTTTGTTTTTTCTGCTATTTCTCCAACGTCAGTAATACCACCAGCACAACATTTACGATTGTATTTTTTTAGTATACTTTCTATTGACTCTTGAAAGCTTTCGTCTGATAGTTTAGTGCCAGAAATACTTGTCACAAAATCATCAATACCACGTCTATCACATTCCAACACAACGTTGCTGTCGGCAAAGAAACTGAAGTCAGCTTGACTTGAACCTTTGCAACCAACTTCTTCGTCTTTGAAAAAGACAGCTTTGAAGTTATCATAGTGTTGTAATAGTGATAGTGTGATATAAACGCCAACTTTGTCATCTCCACCAATACCATATCTTTTACAGTTTGTTCTGTCAATAGCAAGTAGCTTGTCGTCAATTTTGACAAGTTCGATGTTGTTGTTGATGTCGTGAACAGTATCAATATGGCATACCATTGTTGGATATAAATCTGCGTCGCCTTTTGCAACATAGATGTTACCATAGTTGTCTGTTGTGAAGTCAAGTTTCATACTTCTGACTTTCTTCTTGATGAATGATTCCATTCTGTGGGACTTGTACGATTCTGTTTGGTTTCGCATTGTGTCCAGTAATAAATTGTTTTTCATTGTGTGAGTTTATTAATTGTTGTCTACTCTTTAAGGTTTTCGACTGCCCCTATTTTGTTTTGTAGATTTAGTAAGGCTAACTTGTAACCATAGTTCTTAGCTAATTGCATTAGCAAAAAGTCATTACTACCGTTGTTTGCTTTTGCGAATTCATTTAGATATTCTTCTGTAGGTGTAGCTACTATACTTTTGTCCAGTTTTTCTAATTCTTTTCTGATATATTTTTCCATAATATTATATTTTCATTGTGTGATAATATTGTATAAAGCTTGTTGTATATAGCGCACCAATAAATAACCAAACAGGCGAAGTGAATAGTATTTGTGTTGTTGAAAAACTACTTATGATATGTGATAGTAGCGCCATACTACTAAACACAAACAACCAATACATAAATGATATGAATACTTTCATATATGTGTTGAGGTTTAGATTTTCTGTTGTCGTACTATCAGCTATAGTGATTGTGATTGCACCGTTCCTACTTTTTTTCTGAACGGTTGTGATGCCTGTAGGCAAAGTTTTAGTGATTGTTTTCATGTGAATTGAATTTTAGATTATTGATTTTATTTTCAAGTCTTGTGACTTGAGAGTCTGCAAAGTCAATACGACCTTGTAGAACCAACAGTTGATTTATCAACACATCTCTGTGTATAATCCAGTCAGCCTGTTCGTTTTCTTGTAGTATAATTGCTTGTGTATATGTAGCCATAATTATAAATTTTGTAGCGCCTGTAGGATTCGAACCTACATTTGCATCGTGAAAGGATGATGTCCTAAACCAATTAGACGAAGGCGCCAGATAGTGAGAAGTAAGGAAACTCACTTATATTAACTAAACATACACATTGACTTACTTTTTTATATGATTTGCGTCGCATCATTGGGTGTGTATTTCCCCTTTTGCCAGCAAGCGAAGAACAAACCAAATGCCCGTATTCACGAGCATCGGTTGCCTGTATACTATTCAGGTCTTTCTTCAGCCAAACGGTCAACCACTTCTTCTACTGTGGATTCACGTTCTTCTGTTGCAACTAAGAAGCCTAACTGACTGAACACGCTATCAGGTGTGTTCAAGACTGGCTCTTCTGCTACTGCATCCATTTTCTTTTCAAACAACCACTCTGGAATTGTTACTTGTACCAATTTCTTTTTGGCATCAACAATGCTGAGTTGTGATTGTGATTTAGGCATATACACTCTATCAAATAATTTAGTGTTACCTTGTTTGCAGTTCGATAAAACAATTGCTTTACCTGAAGCGTGAATTTCCACTAATGTGGCTTTGAATGTTACTGTTGTTGAATTTGAATTTTTCATTTTATGTATATTTAAAAATTAATACCCAACGAATACAAATGCTTACTTGATATAACCGAGGCCAGACTTCAATTGTTTTCAAATATTTTCATGAAAGGCTTTAGCCGCTTCGAAAAAATTTTAAAAGAATTTAAGCTGGGTTGAAAACTTGCCAAGCTTCGATAAAATTTTTAATCAAAAATTTTTCAAGGTTGAGCAACCGAAGGGGATACCAAGTAAGCATTTGTAAATTTGTATGGGATTTTTAATACATAAAATAAAATTCCAACGGCAGTAATATTCAATTCCATAATAGAAATTCAGGCATTCAAGTGAAGTGATTGTTCGGACTGCATACAAATCTATCTATCTATCTATTTATTTATTTGATTGTGTGTATGGCTTAACCAATCACAGCTCTATCTGATGAACCAAAAAGGAATACCAACAAGTGACAATAACAGAGTTGTCGATTAATAAAATGGGTGTAGTAGTATATGCAAGTCCTGACAACAGCTGATGACTTTCATACAGTTATGGTTATTAGTGACATAAGGTTGTGAAACCAACAGTTGAAGTGGTGACATTATGTTTAGGTGAAAGACAAGGATAGGATAGGTTATCGAATGATTGTGAATACGAGCATTACCATTGGGATGAAGGGGGTGGGTATAGGAAGGGGTGCCAAAGGATACCGTAGGTATCCGCCAAAGCGAGAGAGGCGAAGCCGAGCGAGCGAGATAGATAGTATTTGTAAATTGACATAGGTATAGAAAAAAGCTAAAAAAAATAGAGTAATGAACGGATAGAAACAACCCCCATATAATATATAAATCAATTTACATAACGATAGTGTAGGTAAAAAATATAGATTACCTAAAACCTCAGCATATGCGTGGCGTATTTTTGAAAACAGTTAAAGTAATATAAATAGGTCATCATTAGTTTACATTATTGCGCCACATATTTACATCGGATAATTAAGTATATTTGTAAAAAATAAAGTTATGCCAAACAAAAAGAAAAACGATTCAATACCTCAGCCAACATACAAGAATATAAAAATGTTTGCTAATATTAGAAACCAAAATATGGGGTCGAACCAACCAGTCACAAAAAACGACTCAATTGTATATAGACAAGGTTTTGATTTTGGGTTAAAGCATCAAGGCGGCATGAATCCTCCACCAGCAAATGAAAACTTAATGTTCCGAGGGGGAAGATGGGAAGGTCAAAACACTGAAAATCCAATAAAGAACGCTACAAGACCAAACATCATTACAAGAGGTATGAATGCCATAAAAGACTTCTTTAACGATTAGTTGTTTACATTTTTGCGCCACATTGTTTTTTTTTGTATATTTGTATATGAAAAAGATAAAATGGTCTGTCGTATTGGTTTGGGTGAGTATATTTACAATCTCTTATTTAATATGGTCACCTATTTTAAAATTGATTTTCTAATGTGGAAAACAAACTATAGTATAAATGTCGAAATTGACAACAAAGTTGGCGCAGGAAATTATTGGACTCAAACATCAACCTGGGACAAGGAATTTAATACAAAAATTACAGCAAAAGATTGATGAACTTGAGCGACAAGCAAGTGACAAGCCAAAGACACGCAAAACAAGCTGATTTACAGGTGATATACGTCAGTTTTTTAGCTTCTTAAAAAAAAAGAGGCTAAAATCGACATGCCTATATAAAAAGAAGAAAAGAAAAGAATAAAAATTTAATATAATAATACATAAATGATTGAAAAAAACATAGTTTTTGGTTCTGATGGCAGGAAAAAACTAAAAAAAGGCATTGATACCCTTGCAGAGGCTGTTTCCTCTACTTTAGGTGCTTCAGGAAAGACAGTAATTATTGAAGACCAGTTTGGAAACCCTCATATTACAAAAGATGGGGTAACAGTAGCTAATAGTATATTGCTTTCAGACCCAGTAGAGAACCTCGGCTGTAGCATTTTAAAGCAAGCTTCACAAAAAACAGCGTCGGAAGCAGGAGATGGTACTACAACTTCCTGTGTTTTAGCAAAATCCATGATAGATAAGTGTTTTGACCAAATAAATAGCGTTGAAAATGTAACTCAAGCTAAAGAAGGTATAGAACATGCCGCTAGATTGGTGGTAAAAACACTCGAAAAAATGAAAACTGAAGTGACAGACGAAAAATTACTTCAAGTTTCTACTATTTCGGCTAACGGAGATGAGTATATTGGTAAGATGATAGCAGATGCCTATATAAAAGTAGGTAAAGATGGTGTTGTAACAATGGACGAGTCCACCACAGGCGAGGATTATACCGAAATAACTAATGGAACCAAAATACAAAGAGGGTATGGTACTCCATTTAGCATAAACAACCTTAGAAATAAGTCAGTAGAGTTTCAAAACCCCTTAATTGTCATTAGTGACATGAAAATTGACATGCACGAACGACTTCATTTTGCGTTTGAGGCCTCAATAAAGCAAAAAAAGCCACTTTTAATCATTTCAGACCTAGACGACAGGGTAAAATTGTTTATAGCACAAAATATAAACAAGAAAAACCTTACGGCTAACTTTTTAACACCTGAAGGTATAGGTATAAAAAGATTTGAACTACTTGAAGACCTTTGTATGATGACTGGAGCTAGAATGATTTCAGAAATGTCAGGAGATTCTTCTCAAAATATTGATGCATCTTATCTTGGCACCTGTAGACAGATGATTTCAAACTCAACAGAAACCGTTTTGGTGTTTGATGAGGCGGAAAACAAGAAAAAAGATGAGGTTATTGAGTGGTTAAATAAAGAAATACGATTAAGTGCCAATAAAACCGATAAGTGGCACTTGCAAGACAGATTATCTAAATTAGCTGGTGGTGTAGCAACCATAAAACTTGCTGGTAACTCAGAAGTTGAGCTGAAAGAGAAGAAAGATAGGGTAGATGATTCCATCCATGCAACAAAAGCAGCCTTAGAAGAAGGTATTGTTGCTGGTGGAGGGGTAGCCTTATTAGACGTACATAGAAAAATTTCCAAAAAATCTCCGAGAAGCAACTCTGATTCTTTTGTTTGGGGTTATAATATATTAATTGAGTCTCTGCCGAGTGCCTGGGAAAAAATCATAGAAAACTCAGGGCAATCAACAGAACACAAGTATATTGTAAGTAAAATGGAAAACAGAACCATCAAACATGGATTAGATGTTAAAACTGGTAAGTTTGGAAATATGATAAGAATGGGGATTATTGACCCCTTTAAAGTAACTAAAAATGCTGTTTTAAACTCAGCATCAGTTGCATCAATAATACTGACGACATCATGTGTCGTCTCAAACAAGAGAATAAATAAAAATTAAAATTATGGTTATATCGAATGAAATATTTGAATCTTATAGACTTCAAAAAAGGAAAGAAACAAAAGCAGCAAACCTTTTGATTACAAATGGTTATACTGTATTAGACGAAAAAGGAAAAGTCCTAACTAAACAAAAATTAGGCGTTGAAGGCAGTTGGTAGTTTTATTATTGTAAAAGATGATGAGGTGGTTCAAAAAAATGAACTGGGACTCATTATAACTGAAAAATCAGATAATAACATAAGATATGTTATAGGTCAGGTAGTAACTGTTGGCGAAGATGTCAAAGAGGTTAAGCCTGGTCAATTTGTTTACTTTGACAAGATATCAGGCTCTGAGCTGAGGATTAAAGGAACTAAGCTTAAGGCTATTAGAGAAAAAGATGTCGTTGTAACAATGGATGATGTTAACACCGCTATTTGATTATGAATCACATAGAATAATAATGGAAACCCCTTTTATTTTTAAAGGGGATGATTATCTGTATTTTCCAGAAGGAGTTGATTTTTACAGTTTATATAGAACAAAAAGAAAGATAAATTCTTTTTCAGAACTTGAATATATTGCAGAGAAGTTTATTCATTTAAACCCTGAATTTAAACTATCTCTAATGACCTCTTTATTTAAAATTCTATCAGACAGAGACTCTGGACACATAATTAGAACATATACCTCATTAAGGGTTGAGGCTATGGTCACAAGAGTTTACAATAAGAAAAAGGTGCCCTATTGTAAGAGAAAAAGAAAAATAATATTCAACCCCTCTAAAATGATTGATAGAAAAACTAAAATGAAAATAGTTGGCTCTATTATTGGGACAAAAAAAAGACCTACTAGCTCAGAGATTGACCAAGTTATTGAAGAGATGTGGCTTGAAAAAGAAAAGATTACACTAATAAAAGTAGCAAAAAAACTTCACACATCAAGATATCTTGTTTCTTGGTACTTTAATGAAGAAACAAAATCATCAATCAAAAAAGCTAATCTAGATATTAAAAACGAAAATTTAATAAGTAGAGCGATAGAAGCTATTGATTTTTTAACAGACAAAGGCAACGCACTGAAGATGAGAGAGTTAAAAAAAATAACCTCTATAAGAAACTATTCTCTATTAAAAAAGGCAGTTTTTATGTATCAGAATGAAGATTAGATGCGTTCATTTTTTCAATAACCTTTTTATATATCTTATCAGCATAAGATGTCTTTTTGAATATAGGGTTAGAACGAGGCTCTTCTGATATAGGCTCGTCATTCATAAGTTTTTTATAAGTAAGCAAACATATTGTTTTTGCTTTATGTGTAAGCTCCCATATTTTTGCTCTTCCATACTTCTCACCTCCAGGTCTCCATTCTTTTATTAAATCTTTTTTTACCATTTCATAAAACCTTCTTTTATCCCAAGACATTGTGTTTCCGTAATAATTAAAATCTTCTTTTCTGAAATAAGGTAGGTCATACAAATAAAGCAACATATCTAACTCCATTGAACTTATGTTATATTTTCTTTTTATGTAATATTTCACAACCCTCCAATACTTTAAAAAATTATATTGTCTTTCTCTAGGTTGTCTTTTAATAATTTTTCTTTTATAAGATTTTATCATAGATTTAATTATTTGGGTCAAAAATACGAAAAACATTTTTTGGTATCTTTGCCTTATAATTTAAAAAACATCATTATGCCAACTAAGTTGCCAAAAAGACTAAGACCATACACTGCAGGTGTAAACAAGCCCTTCGGAAAAATGAAAGGAAGGGGAATTCAATATAGATATTTATCAAGTCAATTTACTCCATATGAAGGAAGCAAACTTGTTAACAGACCAAAAGGGGGAGGAGTAGTCTCTTCTAATGCTTTTGCTAGTGGATATCAATCTTATAACAGCGTAAGTGGAAACACTCCAGGCTCTCAATACGATATTAAAAACCCAATGAAAGGTCCTGAGGTTAGAATGAGTCAAAGAAGTGGTGGGAGCTTTAGCGGAGTTGGTGGTAACAGACCTTATCCAGGAAACAGAGCCTCTCTCAAGGCTGCGGATAGAGGAGCTAAAGCGACAGCAAAAGCCTATGACGTAATGGAAAAGGGATATGCTAAAGCAAAATTCCTTGACACTAAGGGAGATATAAAGGCAAGAAACATTCTTTCTAAAATCGACGAGAACACGAGCGAAAAGAAGAAAGCTCGATTAATGAAAAGAGCTCAGAAAGTAGACAAGAGGCTTGATAAGAGAGCACAAAGAGTCTTAGATAGAAAAATGAATAAGGCTGGAAAAGACAAATACAGAAAAAAAATTGGAGCTGCTGGAACTGATATTCAGGGGATGGCTAATTTCATGTATGGTAAATTTTTAGAGCGTTCGGAAAAGCTTACTAGCAAAATGAACGCACCAAAAACATATATGCCTAGAACAAGCAAAGCAACAACTACAAACAGTAGACGAAGAAAAACTACGTTTGGAAGAGATTAATCATGGCAAAAGAAAAAAAGAAAAAAGGTAATAAGATTTGCCCAGCTGGTATAGCTTGGGCAAAAAGAACCTTTGACACATATCCTTCTGCATATGCAAATATGGCTGCAAGTAAATATTGTAAAGACCCTAATTACGCTAAAGGAGCTAAGAAAAAGAAAAAATAATGGACGCAAAAAAATTGAAAGAAATATCAAGTCAGTTAAAGAAAGCATCTGCTATGCACAAAGCTCAAGCAGGTAAGATTGATAGATTAATAAAATCTATGTCAAAGAAAAAGAAATAAAAAAATGAACAAAATACCACCATCTATTCTTCAGTCAAATAGCACAATAAAGCAGAAGATTAAAAATCAAAAGGCTACTGAAAAGTTTAAAAATAAAACTATAGATATTCATTTTTCAGATACTAATTACGATAACACTATTGGAGCTAGTAAATTAAAAATGAAAATCTCAAAAAGGGGAAGAGGTACTGAAAGATTTAAGGAGGTTATGCAGCAGCCAGATGGAAGCTACATGCTATACACTATGAACAATAGTGGGGTTGCAAGAGAAAAACAAATATCAGAAAGAAGAGCCAAGGGCTTTATAAGAAGAATGCAAAAAGCTCAAAAAAGATTACAAAATAAATAATTCAAATTATGTGGAAATTAACAAAACAATATTTTAAAGACATGTGGACTGCTTTATGGAGCAAAACAACGATAGATGAAAAAGCTATAGCCACTGTAAAAGAAATTAAAAAAAGATATAAGCTCACAGCTCAAGAACTTGCAGATGTAGCAAATGCTATAAAAGAAGTTGGTAATCAGCTAGGTGATATTGACGACGCTGTGAAAGGAAAAGCTAGAAAAGGTAGAAAAGCTAAAAAATAAAATATGCCAGATTACGATAAAATAGGTTTTAAGAATACAGCTATAGATAAGCTCAACACGTTCAATAGGTTTAATAAGAATAAGATTCCGTTGAAAAGAAAGAAAACAGAAGAAGATAAACAAAGAGAACAAGCTATTACTTCTTATGCTTCTACTTTAACCGCTAAGAATACTGGACCTACTCTTTTGGGTGATGGCTCCGCTATGACATATGCCGCTAATGTAGTAGGCACAGGTGTAAAAGCGCTATTTAAACTGGCTGCAAAGAATGTAGCAAAAAAAGGAGTTGTTAAAAAAATAAGTCAATAGTGGGTGAGCTTAAAAAATGGCGTGACGAAAAATGGGTTAGAATTGGCACAGATGGTTCTATAAAAGGAGCATGTGGCACAAGCAAGAATAAAAAAAATCCAGATAGATGTTTGCCTTTAAAAAAGGCTCAGTCAATGACTAAAGCTGAAAGAGCTAAAACAGCAAGAAAAAAGAAAAGAGCTGGAAGAAAAGGAAAAACTGTAGTTGCAAACACAAAAGCAGGTAGAGTAACTAAAAAATATACAAAAAGATAATTATGGCAAATATTAGTACATATATACTCGATACAGGTATAGATATAAATGACAAGGTAATTGGCACAGACGGAACAACAGGAGAAGACCAGGGTAAAACTAAAAACTTCTCTGTATCTGCACTTAGGTCTTTTATTGGCTCAGGAGGGAACTTTGTTACTAAAAAGATAACAGTAAGTACAGCGCAATTAAGAACAATCCACACAGGTCCTGTTGTTCTAATAGACCTTACGGATAATGAAGTTGCCGATGTTGTATCAGTTATTATAAAAACAAGCAATCAAACTTCTCAAAATAAATTAAATTTCCCAGACGCATTAACAATAGAACCAGCTATATCTAACAACACCTCTTATAACTACCCTATAGCCGCTGCTTCATTAAATAACACATCAAATATTGTTTACAAGCCCATAGTTGCGGCTGGAGGTACAGACCCTGGCCCTATTGTAGGTGATGTTAGATTTAAAAGCACCAGTTCATCAAATGCGCCTACAGAAACAGGCACCGCAACTACAGAAGTAACTATTTGGATTACTTATCAAATAATAGATATATCGTAATGGCAGACAAAAGTAAAATGAAATGCAATGTTGTTAGAGCAAGCGACAGAGCAGGAAAAAAGAAAATGGTTAAAGCTTGTGCTAATGGAAAAGAAAAGCTAATTCATTTTGGAGCAAAAGGCTATGGTCATAATTATTCAGCCGCAGCAAGAAAGTCTTTTAAAGCAAGGCATAAATGCTCATCAGCTACAAATAAATTAACGGCAAGATATTGGGCTTGTAAAAAGTTATGGGCTGGTAAGGGCGGCTCTACAAAGTCTTCACCAAGTTCAAAAAGAGGAAAATATTAAGTTATGGCCAAGGAAAAGAAGAAAATAATAAACACCGACGTTTTGTTTATGCCAAAAATTAAGAGCGATAAACAAAAAAGACAGAACATTAGAGATATAAGAAAAAATAGAAGACAAAATCTAAGGAATGCTCAATCAAGAGAAGAAAAGGAATCTATAAGACAAGAGGCAAGGGGTTTAATACGACAACAAAGAGGTGGTAAAACTCAAGCTGGAGAAATAATACAAGATGTTCAAGGTGCTGCATCACAGGTAAATAAACTAAGAAAGAATATACAAGAAACAACACTTGGACAAGTAATTCCTTTAGGAGCGAGTATTATTAAAAACGCTCAAAGTTTAAATGTAAAGAAATTGACATCAAACGCTAAAGATGTTGTGAGTCTTTTAACTGGAAAAAACAAAAAGGGAGCAAGTGTGATAGCCAGAAACAGCTCTGGATGTAACTGTGACTGTTAGTAAAAGGTATTTAGATTTTTATTAAATTTGAAAAATGAAGTCAAAAAAGAAAAAGCTTACTGCAAAACAAATGAAAATAGCTAAATTAGCTCCGCCTTTTGATAAGATAACAGGTGCTGATTTTAAGAAATTAGCAAAACTAAAAAAGAAAAAATAATTTAAAAAAAATAATTATGCCATACGGAAGCGCAACATACAGTAAAAAGAAATCTAAGCCAATGGCTAAGAAGAAAAAAGTAGTTAAGAAGAAAAAAAAGAAAAAATAATAATGGATAGGGGTCTAGGAGATACTGTAGAGAGATTAACTAAAGCAACTGGAATAAAAAAGGTTGCAGACACTATATCTAAGAAAATGGGAAAACCTTGTGGGTGTGGAGAAAGAAGAGACACCCTAAACAGAATGTTCCCATACGGTAAATAACTATGTTAAGTAAAACAGCAAGATATTACCGAGACAATCCTAAAGCAAGAATAAAGCATAGGAAGTCAAGCGCAAAAGCTCAAAAGAAAAAAGAAGCAGTGCGCAAAAGAGTTGAATGCAATCTATTTAATAAAAAAAACAAGAAATCGAAAAAAGGAGACAAATTAGATTGCTCCCACAAAGGTAGTCGTTTGGTATTAGAAAGACAAAAGGCTAACAGAGCTAGGGGCGGCGGTAAGAAAAAGTAAAATGAAAAAATTATTATGGTTGGTGCTTTTATTTAGCGCCACACTTAATGCACAGATATTAGATAAAATATTTAAATATAGTACAGTATACGCTGCTGGTGATATTTCTAACTCAATAGAAGAAGCAGAGCCATTATATTTTGTACGAACAAATCCCAACGGTGGACTTTACAGCGTTCCAGTTGTAGAAGATAATACACCAGAATACCCTTACGATTACAGAATAGGTTTTGGAATAAGAAAACTCGCAAGGTTTGATTATGAAAGAAAACCAAAGAATTTTTATGATGGAACAGAAAGTCAATTGGCTTTTACTGCTCCAACTTCTGCTGTTATAGGACTTGAATATCAGTTCCATTTCGAAGAAGAAAGATTTAGAGGCATCAAATATAAAAACCATAGATATTTTGTAAAGCACACAGGAAAATATCACATTATAAAAGCAGAATCTAGAGAGGTTGGTAGAATAAACCTCAACTACATGTCAGCTGAAGCAAGACTTAGAGTTCCTATTGGAAAAAAGTTTTCGGTATCTATGGGTGCTATTTACCGTACTCATGAACGCCCTTATGGGTATAACCCAATTGAAATATGGCTAAACGAACTAGATGAAGATGGCTTTCCTGTAAACTATTGGTATGAGCTTGGGTTTGAATATGGTTATGACGATATATTCTACACATCTGAGGACGAGTTTGGGAACGAGACTTCTGATTGGTATTGGATAGACTCTCAAGGAAATAGAGTTGCTGATTCTGATTTAGAGTTTAGGGAAACAGTTTTTAGAAATCTAATGAATAGATATAATAGAGAGATGTGGAGTCAACTTGATTCTTTTGGTGAGATTGCTCCTATAATTGGATTTGATTTTTATCATTATAAAAACAATTTCTGGCTACATGCTTATGGTAATTATATACTTCCTCATCATAAATACCTTAAAGGAGATGAAACAGTTTCTTATTTAAATAGAAATAACTGGGGGTTAGGTGGATTGGTTGAAGACGCAAAACTTGAACAATGGGAAGATTACTCTGCTGGATTAAGTTTTGGTTGGAAGCTGGGAAGAAATATAGGAGTTTTTGCTGAGGGCGAATACTCAAAAATGTGGGATAGTAAACTTTTCCAAACAACATTTGGAATTAATTATATGTTTAAGTAATGAGCGAAAAAGCACCTCAAATATCAGAAGACACTAAAGTAACCTTAGATTTTAAAACCATAGGAATGATAGTCGGTTTTGTTGTAACTTTATCAGGGATGTGGTATACATTGCAGGCCGACATAGCTGAAGCTATGACAAAGCCTGAACCTGTAATAGACAGAGTTGAGTATGATTTAAAAGATGAGTTGATACGTCAAACAATAATGGACACTCAAGAAGATGTTGAAATGATTCTAGAAAAACTAGATAAGCTCGACGAAAGAATATATGAGATGCAAAAAGGAAGATGATGAAATATTTACTATTATTATTAAGTTTTTCTTCTTTTGCACAAACACAATATGAGGTAGTACCAAAGAAATACTGGATAACAGATTCAGATTTTGAAGAAAAAATAAAAGAAAATAGCCAATATGACGATTCTGACTCAGGCATAGTTGTTATTGAGTTCTGGGCTGAGTTTAACCAGGACAATTGTTTTAGAGAGTGGAGTGGTTTAAAAGGTGTTACATATCACAGGGTTGATGTTGCTTTAGCGCCACTCGCTAAAAAAAAGTACAGGATAAGAATGGCTCCAACTGTTTTAGTTTTTAAAGATGGTATAAAGGAGTTGTCTTACAAAGCGGGGTTGGATTTAGAATTTCCTTCAAGTCTTTCTGAAATACAATCAGATATAAATAGTTTAAAAAAAGAAAATAGATTTTGAAAAAAGTATTAGTGTTGATAATTGTTTTGTTTTTAACGTCTAGCTGTGCACCAGCTAAACCATCATGGGACAGAGCTCATCCTGACACTTTATTTGAAGTAGTTAATGTAAAAGACAGTAAAAAAGTAACTGAATTTGATAAGGGATTAATGAAGTTTTTATCAATGAGTACAGTGATTTGGCTTTTACATGTTTTAACAACAAAATAAAAATTAGAATATGGCTTGTTGTGGAGTATGCTTTACTATGAAGCAAATTAAAGATGCAGTTAAGGGATTAGGCCACAAATGGTTTGAGTCTGGTCAATATAACGTAAATATTGTTGGGGTTAGAAATTCTGAAACAGAAGACAATGTGACTAATAAATTTGATGACTGTATAACTGTTTCTTATAAAGATGAACAAGATGAGTGGTGTTTTCACTGCTTCAAAGCAACAACTGACCCAGGTAAGTATTGGGTTGAAAATATTATGAATAAAAAAGGTGTTGCCATATTAAAAGAAGGTCAGTATTCTGGCTCACATAAAATCAGAAAACACCAGGGCAAGTATAATGCACTTGGACAAAAATTACCCATGACTGTTTACAGAGATAAAAATCTTAATGAGGTCTATGATTTAGAAACCTTAGATAACGGCATATTTGGAATAAATATTCATAAAGCTGGCAAAAGTTCTACAAGAGTTGATAAGTGGTCTGCTGGATGTCAGGTCATGGCTAATAGCGACGACTTTGAAGAGTTTATGTCAATAATGTATAATGCAAAAGAGGTTTGGGGAAACTCATTTACTTACACTCTTATTAATTCAAATGATATATCATGAGCACAAAACCTAAAAAGAAATTCAAAGACACTACGGTGGGAAAACTGCTTTTGGGAGCTGCGGGGATGATAAACCCAACACTTGGCAAAGTTTTAGAGGGGGTAACTTCACCTAAAGAAGCTATTGCAGAAATAACTAAAGCAGATGTCTCTAATGAAGATAAAATCAAACTACAGCAGCTTATATATGAGCAACAAAATAAAGAAATAGAATCAATAACTTCAAGATGGCAAGCAGATTCTATGTCAGACTCATGGATGTCTAAGAATGTTCGTCCAATGGTTTTAATATGGTGTATAACTATATTCTCAATGGCTGGTATATTAGATAGTGTTGAAACAATACCATTTCAAATAAACGCTTTGTGGAATGACACTTTCGAAAAGGTAATGATGGCTGTTGTTTTAGCTTATTTTGGAGGACGTACAACAGAAAAAGCAACAAGCTTATTTAAAAAGTAATTAAGATAATTGCTTTGTATTAAATCTTATCTTTGCATAAAGAATTTATTAAATGGCTAGAATAAGTACATACGCAATAGATACTATTGTAACTGCACAAGATAAATGGATTGGTACTGATTCAAATGGAACTGTAACTAAAAACTTTACCGCATCTGATGTAGCGGCTTTCTTAAATACATCATCATCCATTGAAAGCACAGGCACAAGGTTTAAATTTAAAAGAACAAGTGAAAGAAGTTCAGGTTCTTTTGTTTTATCTACTGATGCAGGCACTAATGTTTCTTATTCTTCAGTATCAAATATAGAAATTAGTGTTACTGATGCTGGAGACACAAATGTGTCGGCTATGTACACACCCCTTGTGGGTTCTATAGTTTTGATTAGATTGGCTTCTAACCCATCAAGTTTTGGTGTTTATAAGTGGTCTAGTGCAAACATAAATAGCCTTAACGCATTGTTTTATGATGTCACTCTAACCTACCAAGGTGGAAATGGTGGCTTGGAATCTGAATCAGATTATTTAATATCTTTGCTAACGTATGATGTAGATAGTATTGATAAGAATTTTGTATTTACTCAAGCTACTCCGTCAAACACCTGGAGTGTTAATCACAACCTAAATAAATTTCCAAGTGCAACTATTGTTGATACAGCTGGAACACAAGTAATAGGAAAAGTAGAACACACGGATGTAAATAATTTAACAATAAGCTTTGCTAGTTCATTTGCTGGAAAAGCTTTTATAAACTAATAATAAAAAATGTCTGAAATTAAGTATTTAAGCAATATTTCTCTAGAAAATCTAGAGCTTAGAAATGCAAAAGTTCATGTTGTATCCTCCGACCCAACTTTAGCAGGAGCAACATATGAAGGTAGGATTATATATAATTCAAGTGAAAATGTTTTAAAGTTCCATAATGGTGGCTCAAGCAACTACTGGGTTTCTTTGTCATCTGCATCTGGTGATATAGAGTCTGTTACAGTTACGGCTGGCAGCGGTCTAGGTGTTGCAAGTGGTAGTGAGACAAGTTCTTCTGGAGATTTTTCTGTAGCACTTGAGGTTAATGTTGATGACACTACGATAGAAATAAATAGTGATACTATTCGAGCAAAAACAGCAGCTATTGCGGATGGGGGTACAGCTTTAGCTACAGCAGACCAAATACATACTTTTGTTACAAGTTTTAATTATATAGATGGGAATGAAACTATTGCACTTACTGGTGATGTTACAGGCTCAGGAACAACATCTATAGCTACAACTATAGCTTCTGCAGCTGTTCATCATAGCATGTTAAATGATGACATTATTTCTGGTCAAGGAGCTTTAACATCAGGATTAGTTGCTACGGATGAATTTATGATAAGTGATGGTGGTGTTGTTAAGAAAATGGATGTTAGTGTTCTTGAAACTTACATGCAGAACAACCTTACATTCACTACAAATAGCGATGTTCTTCAAGGTATCAGTGCTGACACGGCAAACGCAGATAGATTTATTACTTCTGTAGCAAATGCATCTGGTGCTCAACAAGGGCTTTCTCATAGCACATTAAAATATAACCCAAGCACAGAAACTTTAAAAGTAACAAACCTTGTTGTTTCTGGAACATCTACAACAATAAACACTGAGACTATTGCTCTTGCTGATAACATTATTACTCTTAATAGCAATGCTTCAGGTACTCCAACTGAGAATGCAGGTTTAGAAGTAGAAAGAGGTAGTTCAACAAATGTGTTATTAAGATGGAATGAGTCAAATGATAGATGGGAGTTTACTAATGACGGTTCGACTTATTACAATATTCCTATAAGTACAGAATACAATAACTACCAACACCCAACTCACCCTGGCGATGATATTGATATTGACACTACAGCTCTTACAGGAGCGGTTGTTATATCTGATTTAGATATCAATATTACTACAGACACTCTTGGTCATGTTACAGATGCTAATGCAAGTGTAGCCACAAGAAGCCTTACTTTATCTGATTTAGGATACACAGGTTCTGCAACAGCAGACAACTATGGTGGATGGAATTTAAAACTTGATGGAAGTAATACCACAGGTGGTGCTTCTGTAACAAGTGGAGAAGAAGTAGAATTCCTAAGCACAACTTCAGAGCATGGCGGTGTTACAATTTCAAACCCAGCTGCTAACGATTTAGAGTTTAATGTTGTTCAAGGTAGCACAACAAAAAGAGGTGCTCTTGAATTAGCAACAAACACCGAGGCTGCAGCTGGAACAGATACTGCAAGAGCAGTGACTCCTGCTGGTGTAGCTGCTTTTGTAAGCGCAACTAATTTTGCGGTTATATTACAGGCTAGTGAAAGCTCTGTTACAAAAGCTACTAATACTTATACAGTAACACACAACTTAGGTTCAAGAGATGTAATAGTTCAAGTCTATGATATTTATGGAGACGGAAGCACTATAACTTATGATACTGTTCATGTGGACGTGTTGAGAGCAACAACAAACACAATAAAAGTAGGATTCGCCGCTTCGGTAACAGACGGACACTTTAAAGTATTGATTACCAAGGTGGCATAAATTTAATTTATGTCAATAAAATTCAAATCCAGGGTTGATGCCGAGCAAGACTTAAATGTTTATAATGCTCTTGTAGTAAAGGCTAATGAATCCTCCGTATCAGGCATTAGGCTTGTCCATGCGGGAACAACAGGGTATATAGAAAACTCAAAAGGAAAGACTCATTTTATGGGTTCTAGTGGAGGCGATGGCGCTCCTCAAATCTATATGACTTTTGACGACACCAATAGTAGACGCGTTGGTATAAGCAGTCAAGACCCTGCGTTTTTATTTGATGTGGGTGGAGCTATAGGTCTTCAGGGAAGTCAAGGCTTACATTTTGAGGGAAGCACTGCAGGCGTAGGGCCAAACATTATATCAAACACATCTCATGACTTAAAATTTAGAACAAGAGGAACTTCTTCTCCTTATTCTAATGCCGAAAGAATGACTATTCTTGCCTCTAATGGGTATGTGGGTATCAATAATACTAGCCCAGACAGTACATTTCATGTAGGCGGTAATGTTAGAATAGACACTATAAGTAATTTAACTTCTCAGGGCTCAAAATTTTTAATAGCTGATTCAAATGGAGAGGTAAAATATAGGTCTGCATCTCAAGTGTTGAGTGATATAGGCGCAGGCACAGGAGGTGGTAATGTATCTAACACAGGCACTCCAGCAAACAACCAATTAGCTATATGGACAGACGCAACAACAATTGAAGGGGTTTCTAATTTAACTTATAATGGAACCACTCTTAATGTTGATGCACAAGTAGACATAGATGCAAGTGGTGTAGCTTGCGAAATAACGTCAAGTCAATCCAAAGCTTTAGTATTAAGGGGTGGAGTTAATTCTAGTAATATACAAGAGTGGGGGACAGCTTCTGCATTGACCATATATTCTGTAGTTGATAATAATGGTAATTTTGGGATTCGAAATACAAATCCTGGTAAACCACTTGATGTTACTGGTACAATAAGAACCAGTACAGATTTGATAGTAGGTGAAACAGGGCAAAATGGATATATAACCTTAGCTCAAAGCGACTCAATCGGAGATACTAGAAACTCACAAATAATGTTTCAAAGGGCGTTAGAGTTTAGAAGTGACGGTGGAAGTACTGATAATATATTACGTTTGGAGCACAATGGTGATGTGTCTATTCAAAATGGAAGTTTATCAGTAGGAACAGACAACACAGATGCTACAGTAACAATAAAAGGCACAGTTGGTTCTGTAGCACACACTATACAAAATTCAAATGAAACAACTTTCCGTTTAAGTACAGCTGTAGAAAGCTCCGCTACTAATACAGTAGTGTTTAGACATGGTTTATATTATAATACCACTGAAAATACAAGTATAGCATTCTTTAGAGGAGGTAGTACTACAGGAGGTTTTATGTCGTTCCAAACTAATAACGGAACAGAAAGAATGCGTATTGAGTCTGGAGGAAATGTTGGTATACAAACCACATCTCCTAATGCCACACTGCATGTGGATTCGCCAAGCACAACTGCTGCAAGTTTAACTTTTGGGGCTTCATGTGGTCAAATTTTTCAAAATGAAAATTCTGAACTTGCAATAGGATTAAGTAATTCAAGTCCATATAATTTATGGATGCAAGCAAGAAAAAGCTCAAACGCAGCAAGAAACATAGCCTTACAGCCATTAGGTGGAAATGTAGGAGTTGGTTTTGATGCAGCTAACATTTCAGAAAAACTACATGTTAATGGAGTTGTAAAGGCTGATGGTGGGTTAAAAGGATATGTTCCTGCTTTTCATCATGGTGGTTTCTATCATAGTAGCTCATCAAGCTCTAGCACTGTATATTGGATTCCAACAAACTATATTGTTGAAACAACAAGTAACCAATATTATAACACCTGGATTGCTCCTTATGATGGAAGAGTAATAAAAATAATAATGAGATGGGCTAGTGGTTCAGCACCTCAAGCAACAAGTGTAACTTTTAGGTGGGCAAAGAACGGAAGTACTCAGCTAACTACATTCGCAGGAACAGTAACAAACGCGGCCAGCACATCAATGAAGGTTGTAAAGGAGTTTGCTAATACAGATATTACTTTTAGCGAAGGCGATAAATATAAGCTTGGTTTTCAGACAAACGGAGGTAATAGATATTTGTATGGTTTTACATACACTGTAGTAATAGAGTATAATAAAGATTAATATGGCTAGTATAAATGACAATATAAGAGGTAAAAAATTATTTAAAGAAGGCAGTTCAGGGGCGTCAGCTTCTAAAGGAGGTGATGGAGAAATAACTATTTCTAAAGAAAAATCAGATGAGCTTGCTGCTTTAACAGATATTAGTGATGTTTTTAATGATGATGGATTGTATCAATCTAATAAATTTTTACTAAAACAAGTTGAAGATTTAAGAGCTGATGTTGAAGAGTTGCACGCTTTTATAAAAGATGCTTTTGGTAAAGACTCTTCATCTGCGGCATCACAAGGTGCTAAAGGAGATACTGGAGCTCAAGGTCCAAAAGGTGACACAGGAGCTCAAGGTCCAGCAGGTTCAAACGGTACAAATGGTAGTGATGGGGCTAAGGGCGATACTGGTGCACAAGGACCTCAAGGAATACAAGGTGCTACTGGACCTACAGGACCAGCTGGTGCTGATGGTAAAAACGGTAGTGACGCTTCTGTAAGTGGATTTAAAGGTCAAAGAACAGTTGGTAAAGAAACCTGGACTTTTGAAAATGGTTTATTAAAAACAGTAAAATAATATATTATGGCAAAAACATATACTTGGGAAATAAAAGCATTGGATGTTCATAAAGAAAAAGATTCTCTTAATGACGTTGTTTATCAAATACACTACAGATACAAATGTGTTAGTGATGATGATTTAGACGAAAATAACAATCCTTACATAGCCTCCGTACCAGGAAGTCTTGATATTGGAGAACCAGATTCTGAAAACTATATAGAGTTTGATGACTTAAAAGAGTCTGATGTTAAAGCTTGGCTTAATGAAGGCTTAAATGCTGAAGAGTTAAAAACCGCTCTTTCAAATGAAATAGATGAAATGGTTACACCAACTATAGAAAGAAAAAATACTCCTTGGTAATCGATTCTTATTTTTAGTATATTTGTATATAAATTAAATCTTAAATAAAATGGCAAAAAAAACAAAATCAGTGCCTGTACAGGCCTCAGTCGTTATTGACGAAAAAATCCTCAACCAAATAAAAGAGATTAGAAGAACCCAATCTAACTTACAGTTGGAAATTGGTTCTCTATCTGTTAAAAAACATTTAATACTACACCAACTCCATGAAATAGGGGATAATCTGCAAAACATAATGAAGGCTCTTGAGGAGCAGCATGGAAAAGGCACTTTGAACTTAGATACAGGAGAGATAAAATTAGATTCCGAGTAAATTGCAGATAAGAAAAATATCCATAGGAGCTGATTATAAAGGAAGTGCGATGCATTATATCTTAGGCCAGTCTGTGCTTAATGGTAAATATGAAATTCACCTCATTGAGTTTAGTTCTGAAAAAGAATCTTTTCTTATACATATCGAAAAAGATAATGAACTTTACTTATGGAAGGAATTTAATAAAAACATTCCTGTTTCCATAGAGTATAATATACATTTTTAAAATGCAATCTCCGTATTATTTTATAGTCAAACCACTTGGTTCTGAGTATAATAATGAGATTGAAATCGCTGGTCAGCAAGTGATTGTGAACTCGACTGTCGAGAATCACGAGCATGTCAATAGACACGCTGAGATTATTTATGTGCCACAAAGACATAAAGGAGAGATATCAAAAGGCGATTCAATTATTGTTCATCACAATATATTTAGAATATATTACGATATGAAGGGTAACCCAAAAAAATCACCTAACTATTTTAAGGACGGATTATATTTTATAGATGAGTTTCAGTTTTATCTATATAATAACGGAAAACAATGGAATGCCGTTGGAGACAATTGTTTTGTAAAGCCAATCACAAAAGAAGACACTTATTTATATGAAGATTCTTTAGAAGATAATACTGGTGTAATTGCTTATGATAATTACAATTTAAATAAATTAGGTGTTTTTAAAGGCGACAAAGTAAACTTCAGAAAAAATAGTGAATACAAATTTACTATAGGCGACGAAGTTTTGTATAGAATGAAAACTAATGATATATGCGCAATATTATGATAGATTCTAAGGAAATAAAAGAAAGAATTATAAAAGCTGGTCATGAGGCTGTAAGACAATTAATTAAAGTTGCTGAAGAGGAGATTATAAAGCCAGACCCAGAAGATGAGCTGGCTGCAGATAGATTAAAAAACGCTGCTGCAACAAAAAAACTTGCAATCTTTGACGCTTTTGAAATATTAAACAGGATTGAAAATGAAAAAAATATGCTTGAGAATCCTGAAGAAGAGAAAAAAAGTTTAACTGGAGGTTTTGCAGAAAGAAGGTCTAAATAGCTTATATACAACAACAACTACACATGTTGATAAAAAAGACCTAGAGAAACAAAACAAATCTAAGTCTTTTAAATATGGCTATGATGATAAAAGAAACATTGTTGTAATATCAAAAAACGGAACCGTTGGTGATATAATTCATGTAAACGGTATTTTTATAGGCTTACCTAAAGAGCCAAAAAACATATACTCTAGAAATAATTTAAAAAAGGAACAGTACTGGGAGGCAAAAGAGTATCCTAAAGCATTAAAACCACTTCAAACTATATTTCAATGGAATGAAATGAATAAAGAATATAAGGAAAAATGGGTTCCTTATATAGAAGAAGAGTTTGATAGAAGAGAAAATGGCTTTTGGTTTAAGAATAATGGGGTACCCACATATATTACAGGCACACATTACATGTATCTTCAATGGACAAAAATTGATGTAGGCAAGCCAGATTTCAGAGAATCAAATAGGTTATTTTTTATATATTGGGAAGCGTGTAAGGCTGACATCAGGTGTTACGGAATGTGTTATTTAAAAAACAGACGTTCTGGTTTTTCATTTATGTCTTCTGCAGAAATAGTTAATCAAGCAACAATAAGGTCTGACTCAAGATTTGGTATTCTGTCTAAGACGGGTGCAGATGCTAAAAAAATGTTTACAGACAAAGTTGTTCCTATATCTGTAAATTATCCCTTTTTCTTCAAACCCATACAGGATGGTATGGATAGACCTAAATCCGAACTTGCATATAGGGTTCCAGCATCAAAACTAACAAGGAAATCTATATCAAACACAAGCACTATAAGTGATTTACAGGGATTAGATACAACTATTGATTGGAAAAACACAGGAGATAATAGTTATGATGGGGAAAAATTAGCCCTACTGGTGCATGATGAAAGCGGTAAGTGGGATAAGCCTGATAATATACTTAATAATTGGAGGGTAACAAAAACATGTTTGAGATTAGGTAGAAGGATTATAGGTAAATGTATGATGGGCTCTACCTCAAACGCACTCGACAAAGGAGGTGAAAACTTTAAAAAACTATATTACGACTCAGACCCTAATACAAGAAATTCAAATGGACAGACCAAAAGCGGTATGTACAATTTATTTATTCCTATGGAGTGGAATATGGAGGGGTTTATTGATAAGTATGGTTTTCCTGTATTCGAAACCCCTAACAAGCCTTTATTAAGTAATTATGGAGATTATATAACACAAGGAGCTATTGATTATTGGCAAAATGAAGTAGATAGTTTAAAGCAGGACCCAGATGCCTTGAATGAATTTTATAGACAATTCCCAAGAACAGAATCTCATGCATTTAGGGATGAGTCTAAAAATACATTATTCAATCTCACTAGAATATATGAACAAATAGATTATAACGACTCATTTGCTATAAAATCAACAGTCACAAGAGGTAATTTTCATTGGAAAGCAGGAGTGAGAGATAGTGAAGTTATTTTTTCACCTGAAAACAAAGGTAGATTCTTTTTATCTTGGATTCCCTCTAAAGATTTAATAAATAATGTTATAGAGAAAAACGGAAAAAAATATCCAGGCAACAAACATATAGGTTCATTTGGTGGTGACTCTTATGATATATCAGGTGTTGTAGGTGGTGGTGGTTCAAAAGGCTCTGTTCATGGAATGACTAAGTTTCATATGGAAGACGCTCCTACAAACATGTTTTTTTTAGAATATATTTCAAGACCTCAAACAGCTGAAATATTTTATGAAGACGTTCTTATGGCTTTGCATTTTTATGGCATGCCAATCCTTTTGGAAAACAACAAGCCAAGAATTTTGTATTATTTAAAAGAAAGAGGCTATAGGGCTTTCTCAATAAATAGACCAGATAAACATAGAAATATTTTGTCAAAATCAGAAAAAGAACTTGGCGGGATACCTTCATCAAGCGCTGTGATTTCTGTTCATGCAGAGAACATTGAAAGTTACATAGAATCACATGTTGGAGTTTTAAAAGATGAAGCAAGCGCTGACTTTGGAAGTTGTGGTAATATGTTTTTTAACAGAACTTTGTTGGATTGGGCTAACTACGATATCACTAATAGAACTAGGTTTGATGCAACGGTGAGCTCAGGCTTTGCTATAATGGCAAATCAATCAACTAAAAATAAAGGTGAAGAAAAACGTAATCAAATAAATCTTAACTTTGCGAAATACAGTAACAAAGGTTTTGTTAGTGAAATTATTAAATAAATATGATAAATAAGCCGAAATTCAGTTCAGGTGGCGGTTTCCCTAATCAATTTGCTCCAGACCAAGAAAAAGATTCATACGAGTATGGGTTGAGAGTTGGTCAAGCTATTGAGTCAGAATGGTTTTCCAGAGATTATGGTGGAAGCAGATATGGAGAACTACGCTCTGAATACCTAAAAAGAAGACTTTACGCAAGAGGAGAGCAACCAGTAGAAAAGTATAAAAATGAATTAGCTATAAATGGTGACTTGTCTTATCTTAATTTAGATTGGACTCCTGTACCTATCATACCTAAGTTTGTTGATGTTGTTGTAAACGGCATATCAAATAGGTTGCTTGATGTAAAAGTAGAAGCTATAGACTCAATTTCCTCTATGGAAAGAGAAACTTTTAAGCAAGATGTTATAGCTGACATGGTTGCTAGACCAATACTTAAAGAAATCAAGGATACAACTGGTGTTGATGCTTTCAATTATCCAGAAGAACAACTACCAGAAAATTCTGAGGAGTTGGATTTATATATGCAACTAAAATACAAACAAGGTGTTGAGGTTGCAGAAGAAGCTGCTATAAAATCTGTATTTGAACTCAACAACTATGATGAAATAAAAAGAAGAATTGATGAGGATAATGTTGTTTTAGGTATATCGGCTGTAAAGCATTGTTTTGATGTACACAACGGAGTCAGAGTGGAGTATGTAGACCCAGTTAATTTTGTCTACTCTCCTACAGATGACCCTAACTTCAATAATTGTTATTATTATGGTGAAGTAAAATCAGTACATGTTACTGAAATAAAAAAAATTAATCCTGGACTTACACAAGAAGAAATTGAAGAAATATCTAAAATGGCAAGTAGGTTTAACGGATACAGAAGTACTCAAAACCTAACAACACAAAGCGGCTTAGACAAGTCAAATGTTTCTTTGCTTTATTTTTGTTACAAAACAGACAAAGAAGTTACTTACAAAATAAAAGACAACGATAACGGTGGTCAAAAAGCAATAAAAAAAGACTCTCAGTTTAACCCATCAGAAGAACAACAAGAAAGATTTAAAAAAGTTTCTAGAAGAATCGATGTTTGGTATGAGGGAGTTTTAGTTTTAGGTACAAATACTCTGCTTAAGTGGAATGTAATGAACAATATGGTTAGACCTAAGTCTGCATTTCAAAGAACAATTCCCCCATACATCGTGTCAGCTATAAAGCTATCAAAAGGAAATATTGATTCTCTAGTTAAAAGAATGATACCTTTTGCCGACCAAATACAATTAACGCATTTAAAACTACAACAAGTAGTTGCTAAAATGATACCAGACGGGGTTTTTATAGATGCCGATGGTTTAAATAGTGTTGATTTAGGAAATGGAGCTTCTTATAACCCATCGGAAGCGCTATCAATGTACTTTCAGACAGGTAGTGTTATAGGTAGAAGTTATACTGAGGATGGAGATTTTAATAATGCAAGAGTTCCAATACAAGAACTTACAAGTAGTGGCTCAAATGCTAAAATAGCAAGTCTTATTAATATGTATAATTACCAATTAAACATGATAAGAGCCGTTACTGGTATAAATGAAGCAAGAGATGGAAGTAGTCCAGACTCAAGAGCTTTAGTTGGTATTCAAAAAATGGCTGCTTTAAACAGTAATACAGCCACAAGACATGTTGTTTTATCTGGAATACAAATTACAAAAAGACTTGCAGAAGCTATGTCTTATAGAATATCAGACATACTTCAATATTCTGATTTTTCTGATGATTTTGCGAAAATGATTGGTAAGAATAATTTTGAAATTATTGCAGATATTCAGATGCTACATTTACACGATTTTGGTATTTATATAGAAATAGAGCCAGATGAAGAAGAAAAGCAACAACTTGAACAAAACATACAGCAATCTATTTCAGCTGGATTAATAGGTCTTGAAGATGCTATTGATATTAGAACTATTAAGGACTTGACATTAGCAAACTCTCTTTTGAAACTAAGAAAAATCAAAAAAGAAACTGCAGATTTAGATAAGCAACAAAAAGTAGCAGAAATACAATCTCAAGCAAATGCAAAATCTGCACAAGCAGCTTCTCAAGCTAGAATGCAAGAAGAACAATTTAAACTTCAATCTGAACAACAAATGGCCCAAATGAAGGCTGAGTTAGATTTACAAAAAATGCAGGCTAAACTTCAAGTTGAAGCAGAGCTTTTAAAAATAAAGCATGGGTTCGATATGGAATTAAAGAGGCTTGAATCGGATGTCATAAAAAATAGAGAAGAATTCAAAGAAGATAGAAAAGACAAAAGAACCGAAAAACAAGCCACTCAACAAAGTAGGATGATAAAACAAAGAAAAGAAAATCTTCCTGCTACGGATTTTGAAGAAAAAGAAAATAAAAATATGGTTTCAAACCTACAATCATTAGGTGGGAATATGCCACAAATAAGCGGTATAGCACCTCAACCTCCTTTTCCAGTTCGCCAAGAGCAACAAGCTTCTATTATGAGTCAACAAGAAATGCCTCAAGAACAAGCAGCGCCTTCTCCTGAACAAATCATGAGTATGCTGGGGCAAGGTGGTCAATAAAATGTATAGGTTTTTTACTTAATTTTGCATTATAAATTTAAATTTAATTAATTATGAATCAAGAAAATCAAGAAGTTGATTACAAAGTCGACTTATCAAAACCACCTGTTGAAAAAACAGAAGAGGTAAAAGAAGAAAAAGACAATACTCAGGAAGAGGTTGTTGAAGAAAATAAAGATATTGAATCCAATGATGCTATAGAAGAAAAGGCAGACGAGGTTTCAGGGAAAGAAGCTGAAGTAGTTGAAGAAGTTGAAGAGCAACCAGAGGTTTCTATCTCAAAAGAAGATGTAATTGCTGAATTCTTAACTAATAAATATAGTTTAGGGATTGAGGAATTAGATAACGTTCTTTCAAATAAAGAAAAAAAAGCTCAAGATTTACCTGAAGAGGTAGAGAAGTATTTGCAATATAAATCAGAAACCAAAAGAGGGTTGAAGGATTTTGTAAAAGCAAATGAAGATTTCTCTGAATATGAGGAGTCGACTATACTTAGAGAATATTATAAGCAATCTAATCCAGAATTAGACGACACTGATATAGCTTATCTTATAGAAGAAAAGTTTGCCGTTGAAGAAGGAATAGATACGCAAAAAGATATTAAAAGAAAAAATCTTGAGCGAAAACAAGAGCTTTATAAAGCAAAAGAGTTTTTTAAGCAAACGCAGGAAAAATACAAAGCCCCGCTTGAGTCAAGTTTGGAGGATTTACCTGAAAATGTAAAAGAAGCTGTTGAGTTTTATAATAAATACAACGACGATACGCAAAAAGAGCAAGAGACGCAACTTAAACAAAGAGAAGTCTTTCAAAAGAAAACGTCTGAAGTTTTTTCTGATAAGTTCGAAGGTTTTGAATTTAATATTGGAGAAAAAACATTTAGTTATAAGCCTAAAGATTTAAATAAAGTTGCTAAAAATCAATCAGATTTAACCAACTTTATTAATAAGTTTTTAGATGATAACGGCTATATAAAGGACGCTAAGAAGTATCATACAGCTTTGAATATGGCTATGAACCCAGAGGCATATGCTAAGTTCTTTTATGAACAAGGTAAATCTGATGCGGTAAATGAAGTAGTTAAAGATGGTAAAAATATTGATATGAATGTGCGTTCTAATGTTGATTCGTCAAAACCTGGAACTAAATTTAGAGTCTTACAGGATTCTGGTAATTTTGGTTCTGGACTGAAAATTAGAAAAAAATAATAAACGCTAAAAAAAAACAAAATGGCACAATCAATTAATTTCCAAGGAAGCGCAGGCGCTCAAATCAGTGGCAGCACTTCCTTAACTCCTGCACCAGGAAAGGCTTTGCAAAACAGCAACTACCTTTCTAATGCAGATTACACATTTGCACAGCAATACTTGCCAGACTTATATGAGCAAGAGTTTGAGCGTTACGGAAATCGTTCTGTAGCTTCTTTCTTGCGTATGGTAGGTGCTGAAATTCCTTCTTCTTCTGATTTAATCAAATGGAGCGAGCAAGGAAGATTACACATACAAGACTCTGGTACTATTAACGGCGCTGGCGACATCGACGGATTAACTGCTCACAGTCTTCGTGTAAACCAAACAATTATCATCTCTAAAACTGGAAGTCAAGCTAAAGCTTTAATTACAGCTGTAGCTGCTGACAGTATTACAGTAAAAACATATGCATCTTTAGACTTAGTAAACCAGGCTGGTACTGATGGAAATGGTCCTTTTGATGACAATGATGCTGTAACTATCTTTGTATTTGGTTCTGAATTTAAAAAAGGAACTAGTGGAATGGATGGTTCTTTAGAAGCTGATTTTGAAGCTAAAGAGAACAACCCAATTATCATCAAAGATAAGTATGAGGTATCAGGTTCTGAAATGGCACATGTTGGATGGGTTGAAGTAACTACTGAAGGCGGAGCTTCTGGATACTTATGGTATTTAAAATCAGAAAGTGAAACTAGACTAAGATTTGAGGATTACCTTGAAACTTCAATGATTGAAGGTGAGCCTGCTGCGTCTGGTTCTGGAGCTGCAACAGCTGGTTACAAAGGTACAAAAGGTCTTTTCTACGAAGTAGAAAATGGCGGAAACGTATCAACTGGAACTATCTCAGACAGAGAAGATTTAGAAGATATCGCTAAGGTTCTTGATAAAGAAGGAGCTATTCAAGAGAACGTTATGTTCGTGAATAGAGCTACATCTTTTGACGTAGACAAAGTATTAGCTGCACAAAACAATTCTGGAGCATCAACTGCTTCTTACGGATTGTTTGACAACGACGAAGATATGGCCTTGAACCTTGGGTTCTCTGGTTTCCGTATCGGATATGACTTTTACAAGTCTGACTGGAAATACTTAAATGATGCTACTACTCGTGGTAACATTGGAGGAATTGACGGTATCGTTGTACCTGCTGGTTCTGTTACAGTTTATGACCAAGTTCTTGGAGAGAACGCTAAGAGACCTTTCTTACATGTAAGATATAGAGTTTCTCCTACTGAAGACAGAAAATACAAGTCTTGGGTAGTTGGTTCTGCTGGAGGAGCTGCAACAAGCGGTGACGACAAAATGGAAGTTCACTTCTTATCAGAGCGTGCTCTGTGTACGATGGGAGCTAACAACTTCTTATTAATGAAGTAATAATAAATGGGGAGGGGTTTTCTCCTCCCCTTTTTTTTAATTTAATCTAATACATAATATAATGGCAACAAAAACTGCAAAAAATGCGTTTGGATATAACTCTATACTACCAAACTTAGAACAAAAAGAAAGAGTATTTATTTTAAAAGGAAATAAATCACCAATACGGCTTATGATAGCTGTAAAACACACTTCAAGAAAACCTTTAACATATTTTGACGGAAACCTAAATAGAGCACTAAGGTATGCTACAAACCAACTTAGTCCATTCCAGGACGAGCAAGACGGTGTAGCTACTATGGAGCCTATTGTTTTTGAAAATGGAACTTTAATTGTTCCTGATTTCAATGTTAATCTTCAAAAGTTTTTATTCATTCACCCCGAATATAATAAAACTTTTTTTGAATTAGACAAGGAGGCAAATGCGTCAAAAGAAGTTGAGGAAATGTATACAACATTAGACTCTCAAATAGCTGCTAAAAATTTAGATATAAATGACTTAGAAGCAATAGCTAGAGTTTGCTTATCATCATCAGCTTCAAATCTAACATCATCAGAATTGAGAAGAGATATGATATTGTATGCAAAGAAAAACCCTACTGAATTCATGAGTTTAGTTAATGATGAGAATCTTAAACTAAGAAATATAGCTGCAAAAGCTGTTGAAATGGGTATTCTTCACATTAAATCAGACAACAGAACAGTTGTTTGGAATAAAGATAGAAAAAAGAAAGTAATTATGGCTCCATTTGGAGAAAACGTATATAGTGCTTTAGGTATGTATTTTAAGACAGACGAAGGACTTGATGTTTTACAAAAGATTACTAACAGTCTATAATTAGATTGTATGCATCGTGAAGGGAGAGAGGTTGCAAATTGCGACCTCTTTTTTTGTACTTTTGTAAAAAATATATCCTATGATTAATAGTGTAAGGAATACTGTTATGTTTTTGCTAAATAAAGATAACAGAGGATATGTATCTCCTTCAGAGTTTGATTTTTTTGCAAAACAAGCACAGCTTGAAATATTTGAATCTTATTTTACAGAGTATTCAAAGGCTGTTTTTATGCAAAACAATAGAAGAAAAGCAGCAAACTACGGGGATACAGTTCAGCACATACAAAACAAAATTGATAAGTTTTATTCAAACGCAAACTTAGCATATCGTGATGTGGGACTTGCGAGTCCAAGCGTTGGTGAAGAGCAAGATTATTTTGACTTACCAACTGATTTATATAAATTAATTAACATCACTTATCAAGGTGGTTTTGGTTCTAGCACAACTATGGGTGGCGGCGCTGTAGTTCAACCTGTTAGACCACACAAGTTTGATATGATTGTGAACAGCAATATTACTCAGCCGACCGTTACATATCCAATCTATGTTCGTAGTGCTAATACCATATATGTAAGACCTTTGTCGATACAATCTAATATTCAGGCAAACTATATTCGAAGACCAGTCGACCCACACTGGGGTTATAACACTATTAACTCGGACCCTGTTTACAATGCAGATAGCTCAACAAATTTTGAAATATCAGGAGAAGATGAAACAGAATTAGTTGTGAAAATTTGCAAATATGCAGGATTAAGTATTAGAGAGGCTGATGTTGTACAAGTAACAGCGCAGCAAGAGCAAGTAGAATTTACAAAAGAAAACTCATAAAGCATGCCAGTTATAGGAAGACACATAGACCATAGAGAATATTATCAAAATGATGGCAACTTGCCATTAAGTGAAAACTGGGGTACATATCAGTATTTACTCTTATCTGATATAATAAATAATTTTATGCTGTCTTATGTAGGCGACAATAAGGTTATAAATAAGATAGATAGAAATGAAGTTGTATTTCATGCAAAAAGAGGTTTACAAGAAATTCATTATGATGCATTAAGAGAGGTAAAAGGTTTTGAGGCTGAATTGCCAGATAACCTAAAA
>Ga0181405_1000014_pt1 | contig 52879 bp, 39 predicted proteins | sample 28SPOviralmetaG_FD_130134 | JGI IMG/M metagenome (GOLD analysis project Ga0181405, IMG submission 130134) | Marine viral communities from the oligotrophic San Pedro Time Series (SPOT) site, San Pedro Channel, CA, USA - 28 SPOT_SRF_2011-11-29 | ecosystem: Environmental > Aquatic > Marine > Strait...
TCTTTATATATTTTTATATCGACAGAAGTTTTTAGCTCAGTTCCGTCTGAAAGTTTAATTTGTAAGTAGGAGTCGAGAGTTCTTTCCCATTTGGTTACAACCTTATTGTACCTAATGACCCCATTTTCAACATCATAACCTTTTATATAGTCACCAAGTTCAATATTAGACAAATTGATTGGAACGCCTTGTCTATTATTTACTCTTCCTTTGATGTCTACTAAGGTATCTTTATGTAATCCATGTATATGTTCCATAACTTACCCCTTAACTAACAAAATCAAGTCTTAATATTATTGTGAAACCAAATCCCCTTGACCTGGCCGATGAACCTCTATTTACTAATAAACTTAATGGTGCACTACCACTAAATGCATATGTTGAACCAAAAGTATAGGTTGTTGGAACACCTGCGGTTGCTGAAATTGTTCCATTTACTTCGGTTGAAATATTGCCACCCTCTTCTTTCCATTGTAATCCAACAGTACCACTTGTTGCAGATTGATGTGGACTTACAATTACTGATTCTATATATCCATCGACAGGCGCTACATATTGCCAATAACCAGTTTGAACTTCTGCATCCATTTGGTTTATATTCCCAAAAGGTGCATATGCGGTTATTATTTCTTTTTTGAGTACCTCACCATTTGTTACAATGATTTGTTTTTCTTTTTCTGCGTCAAGTGTACCTATAATTGTAACACCACTATTATTTACTTGTAGTCTTTTTGTACCACCTGTTTTAACTTCAAAACTATCTGCACCACCAAATCCAAATTTAGTGTTGGTATCACCTTTATGTTCAATGTATGTTGGTATTTCTATTAGACCAGATGCGGTAATATCAACGGCAGACAAGCTTGATTTACTCGTTAATGTATTATCTACGGTAAAACTCGTAAATCTACCATCGTTAAATGTTAGTGCTGATGTACCAACCGACCCTATATTGTCGGTTTGTGGGACAATATTCGCTCCTGCGTTAAATTGTCCTTCAAGTTGAAAACCACCTTCGAATAATACATCCGATGAGGCGGTTACTTTGTTTAATACGGCATTACTGCCAGAAGTTATTAATTTTTTCCAATTTGGCATATTCTAATCCTCTTTGCGGTTGGTAACTCAACTATTGAGCCCACTTCCCCTTTTCGGGGGCCAACAACCAGGTTCTTTAATTTATTCCTTGTATATAAGTATCAAGAAAAAAAGAAAGAATTACCCTTTTGACTTTTTTGCTTTAGGAGTTTTGAGTAATTCAATCTCCATTTGAATTTTTTGTTGAAGATTTACCATCATAGATGCTTCAGCACCTGTAATTTGTAGTTTACTTAGAGCGATTTGAATTATTTTTAAATCTGCCTCTGTTAATCCATCATATTCTTGCATAACTTTATAATTTATCGTGTTCGTTTTGTAATTTTACTGCTAATTTGTAGATTCGTTCAATATCTCGTCCTTGGAAAGTTCCATTGGATATTAAAAACAAGAGAACCTCAAGCTCATTTTTACTAAGCTTGAGGTTTGTCTCTTTTTTTTGTGGTTGTGTTGTTTTACTAATGTTTTTGTGATTCGACATAACTTTTTTTTTAATTATTAAGAATAAATCCAAATAGTTTCATCATCAGTTCTTACATTAATAGTACCTACTCCTTGGAATGTTGGAGCGGTTGTTGGATTTGCACCCGTTGAAGTCTGAATATTACCTAATTTAGAATCTATATTTGCACTAGTTGCATTATGTGCTAATTCTTCGACAAATCCGAAGTTACCAGTACCTGCGCCAGTTCTTTCCCAATAAATTGCGTGACCTGCTTGTGCAGTACCACTTGAACCACCAAATATAATACCAGCATCAGCACCAGCTGAACCAGAATTGATAAGTATGAATTGGTCTTCTACATTTAAGTTTGCAACATTTAATTCTGTTCTTGAACCTTCAACAGTTAAATCACCTGTCACTACCATATTTGCAAATTGTACATTAGAACTATTTGTTACACCTTGGTTCATTGCACCTAAGTAACCCCATTGAGTTGCTGAGATTGTTGTTGTACCAATGTTCTCTAATTGTGCACCTTCGTCTGCAGTTAAGTTACTGATTTCAGTTACTGATGCTGCGGAGATTGAACCTGAATGTATTCCTGCACCCAATCCTCTAACACCTGCTGCCGTAAGTGTAAATGCGTTTGCACCATCTGCTACATTTAATATACCTAAAACTTCTGATTTAGATAAAGCTTTTACTACACCATCTGAAGCTGCAGTTCTACCTACTATTGTGTCTGTTGCGACATTTTGTATTTTAGCAAAAGTAACACCACTATCTTTAATTCTTAGTGCGTCTGAGTTAAGTTCGATTGTTGAATCGTCAACACCTACTGCTAATGAGATAGTTCCATTACTTCCTGTATTAGTAGTAAATGAACCACCACCTGATAAACCATTACCTGCAGTTACTGTTATTGTTGAATTTTGAACACCACCTAATGCAGATACCTGTGCTGATGAGGATACAATTCCTGCACCTAATGCTCTAATTCCTGCTGCGTCAGTTACATCTGCTCCGTTTTCAACATTAATCAGTTCTAATACATTTGCTTTAGTTAATGCCGATGGAGCTGCAGTGTCCCCTGTTATATTACCTAAGATTGTATTGTTTGCAATACTTTCTATTTTTGCGAGTGTTACACCACCATCTTTTATACTAATAGTTTTTCCCGCCGCACCATCATATGTGGTACCCGAGTTAAGTTGGATTGTCGAATTATCTACTGTAAGACTATTTCCAACTTGAGTTGCTGTTGTTGCCGTTGTTGCGTTTCCGACTAAATTACCTTTGAATCCTACTGATGCAGAAACTTCGGCTAAACTAGCTATCGAACCCGAGACAATGACTTTTTTCCATGTTGCCATTTTGTTTTCCCTTTTAATTTATTTTTTTAAACATTATGATACACAACCAATGCATCAATAGCGAAACTTCTTAAATCTATATACAATAAATATAGATTATTTTTTTATTAATTACCTATCCCCATATAAAAGTTAGATGCTGAATAAAACATTCCACCTTCTTCATATGTAGGTGTAGAACTTAATTCTTTAAACTTAATTACATTACTAACTCTAACGGAACCTGTTATATCTAAATTATTAGTAGTTGATTTGAAAGAACCTGTTGTTGTAAAGATTCCACCAAAACTTGAACCCGTAAAAGTATTTAATGCAGCAATACTTGTATTTGCTGAACCTGTAAAGTTATTTAGTGGTGTGATTACACTACTAACACCACCTTTAAATGTAGTTGAGTTAGTATCTAATGTAACAGTTGCTGCACCACTTGTTGCACCACCACTTAAACCATTTCCTGCTACTACACTTGTAATATCACCGGCACCACCACCGCCGCCACCACTAATACCTAAATTAGTTGTATGGAATGATGCGGAATCATCCGTTCCATCATAACCCGGCGTAGAAAATGCAACAAACTTTCTTGTAACATATAATTGTTCGGTATGTTCTACCCAAATTACCTGTCCATCTCTAAGTCTGTCGTGATATATGCCTGTCATGTCTGAAGCAGAGGGTACAGTAGTCCAACCACCTTGTACATATTGTACTGATGTGAATGAGCCCGAAGCCCCACTTCTTACATAAATATCACCTGCCGTTGTTGCCATTTATCTTCTTCCTTTTATTATGGTGCTGACGCTGAGTCAGGCATTAAATAATATCTTGAGTTATTTGTATTTTCACCTTCTGCAAAAATCATTCCCCATCTTGTATATCCTTCTACTGCATTTTCAGTATTGAAATAATATACACCTGTTCCAATTGTACCAGGTATTGATGAGTCTTTTGCATATACATAGTATTCGTTTGCAGTACCCGTACTATCCGGCGGTACTCCATCATACATACTTACAGGTTTACCACCTTGATTCGATGCTGATGGGAATACTACTACTAATCTTTTTGAACCACCACTACTAAAGTTTATATATCCAAAACTTGATAGACCTGTTGCGCTACTATCTGATAGTGTTGTTTTTGAACTACTTCCAAATAATTGCATTGTACCACCAACATATGTTGGACTGAATGTTGTACCAAGTGAACCACTTTGTAATTTTGCAATTACTGAACCTGCTTCGATTCCTACTCCATCACCACCACTATCACCCATAGATGCGATTGCAGCTGCTTCACTTGCCGCAGAACCACCATCCCAACCATAAACATATGTTTTCGCTACAGGGTTAAGAATTGTTATACTTCTATTGTAACTTGTTGACTTATCAAAGTTGTCAAATACTGATGCGCTATAATTGTAAGTAACACCACTACTGATTATGCCTGTATTTTGTAGTTGATATGATGATGAGTTTGCATTTTGTGGTACAAGTTTTAAATTACCTGCGTGTGTTCCACCTAATGAAGCTGAGAATGGTGTATCCGATTCTGTATCTGATATAGTAATCGTTGTAAGATTAGTTGATGCCGCAACTGATGCGGTCATGTTTGCACCTACTTCATTAAATGTTGCAGTTGGTGCTTGGTTTGCGAATACATTTACTGTTACCGAACCACTTCCTATATTATCAAATTGGTCTCTGTATGTTATTGTTGATGTAATTGCATCACCACTACCTGTACTTGAACCACTAACATGAACTTTCATTGTTAAGTTACCACTATTGTTAATACCAATTGCGGCGTTGGATGATGTAAATGATTGAACTGCGGCTGAGTTATATTGTGGTGAATAACTTACTGTTAATTGAGATGCGTTACCATTTCCAAACCCAGTAGCGTCTCTAAGTACAGAACCACTAACTGCAGATTCTATAATATATGATGTTGTATCACCACCTAAAGTACCGATTGGTGATTGAGCGATTGTTACACTATGTTTAGTAGTACCTGTTCTAAATCCATGACTATCTTTTATAGATGCCGTCATTTGATAAGCAGAACCACTTAAATTATTTTTTGGTTGTACTAAATAAGTATCACCAGATTTATATGCATTTAATTGACCACTTGGGTCTGTAAAAGTAAATGAAGTATGGTTTAGTGAATCACTTTCTGTATCTGTAAATGATATTGTTGAAAGTGTACTTCCACTTCTTGCACCATTTGTATTTAAGTTTGCAGATGTGTTACTGAAACTTGGAACTGGTGCATTATTGATAACAACTGATATATTTTGATTTACATATTGTTTAGTTGTTTCGAATCCATGCTCTGATGCAGTTAGTTCTACTGCAATTGTACTTCCACTTGCGTATGCCGAACCACTTAGGTTATTTGCAAGTTCTAATGTTGTTGAAGAACCCGTTGCACTTGTTAATGTAATTAAATTACCTGTTGATTTAACTTCCCATCGTTGAGATGCCGCTGATGACCATTGTGCACTTGTTCCTGTTCTACCATTTGAGATAATTTTAATATCATCACCACTTGTTGCAGATTCTATAACATATAAGTTACTCCAATTATCAGATATTGAGCTTGCCGCGTCATCTGCGATATTAATTCTAATTAAACCTGTATCAGATGTTGTATTAAATGCGTCTTTTACTGTTACTTGGTAAAAATATCTATTTGCAACATCAGAATTTAGATAAACTCCATTCCTTCTTGTTACAACACCTGCAGAACTACATTGGAATGGATTAGAATGTGGGTCATATAGTGAATTACCACCTAAAGATGAGGTAATATTTGAACCACCATCTAAATTTGCTTCTTTTAATGTAAAATTACTAAATACAATAGTATCACTCGTTGGGTCTGTTGCGGTTATTGTACCAACACTTGCACCATTACTACTATTTTCATTAATACTACCCAATGTTTGGTCATTTACTGTTGGACTTATGTTATCAACAACTTTTATTTGGAATGGTAAGTATGCAATTGCTTCAGTATCATCACCACTTACATAGTGTTCATCACTTGCAGTTAAAACTAACTCATATTTTGGTGTAGTTTCATAATCCAATGATGATGTTGTCTGATTTAACTGAACATATGTACTTGCTTTAGTAATTGTAAATCCACTTGGGACTGAACCACTACCAATTGTGATTGTATCACTCTCATCATCGGTGAAATAAACTCTAACTTTGTTACTTGCCGCTGCTGAGTTTTCGTTTAGTGATTGTGTAAATGTAGTTACCACAGAACCACCGACTGATGTTTGTCTCCACTTCGGTGGAGTGTTAGGTGTTACCCTAATGTATATTGTTTTTGAACCAACACCTGCGAATGTATCTACTGCTTCTACTAAGAATGGATGTGAACCACTACCTGGTGTGTTATCAGTATTTAATGATGCCGTTGATTTTGTATTTAGTGTTATAGCTCCATTTGATGCTATTCTAAATTTATCTGCCGTATAAGAACTTGCAGTTCTAAATGTAATCGATTGTCCTTCTGCGTCTGTTGCACTAACAGTTCCAACAGAAGACCCACTTGCTACAAATTCACCAATTGTAAATCCAGTTGTACTAATTGATGGTACTGTATTTGGAAAGAATACCTTTTCAACAAAGTCTGATAAAGAAGTAGTTGTTCCAAAGTTATTATTGTAAACACCTGATGGTAAGTCTGTATTTGATACGACTCGGTTTCCATCAAATGAAACAAAAGATGCGGTAGCTACCGACATTGAAGAAGTCTGATTGTTAGATATAGCTGACCCTGTAAAAGTATTCAATGCACTAATGTCGGTTGAACCACCACCGCTACTACTACCCGTATTTGCGTTATCAATATAGATAACCCCACCCATATTTGCATGAGCAGTACATTGATAATATAAAACTCTTGGTGAATCGAATTGTACATTCCAAGTTAATGTTCCATTTGAAACATTATTGTTTGTTATACCATCATTGTACTCAGAACCTGCCGAACCATTAGGAGTTGATTGAATCCTAAATGGGTGAGCTCCCATATTATTTATAAATTTATACTTTTGACCTCTTGTTAAATAAAGAGTTGGGTCATTTTCTGCACCTATTAAACCTGGACCAGTAAATGTGTAATGACTATTCCCATCTGCACCCAATGTCCATTGTGAAGTATAGTTACTTAGTTCGGATACCGATGAGGAGTTAACACTTGTTATTGAAGATGATATTAACCCACTTGGTAATTGTACCGAAGATGATATTAACCCACTTGGTAATTGTACCGAAGATGATACCAATCCACTTGGTAATTGTACCGAAGATGATATTAACCCACTTGGTAATGATACCGAACTTGTATTGATTGTAACTGTAACTGCGTTACCATCATTGGTTGCCGTAACTGCGTTACCTACAAAATCAAAACTACGAACTATTTTACTTAGTGCAGTTCCTTCATCTGATGCAGTTATGTTTAATCCGGCTCCACCACCACCGCCACCTGAAAGTGATGATAAATCTACTGAATTTCCACCTGAAATACTTAATGAGTTGTTTCCATCATTAAATGATAATGTTTGTTCTGAACCTGTACTATCTGTGGTTGAGAATCCTAATGCCGTTATTTGTGCAGATGATGATATTGTTCCATCAGGAAGTGTATCACCACCACTACCAAATCCTGCGGCTGCAGCACTTGCCGATGTTAAATAACCGGCACCTTCAACATTTGTTAATCTTGTTGCTAAAGATGATGAGGTAGTACCAAACGCTCCTGATATTTCTGCTTTTGTGTAATTATTTCTTGCTTCTAATGATGTGATTCTTGTAGAAATAGAACCTGATGTAATTGGATATACTTTTTGTCTAAAGTTATTTGCTGCAGTTATCGAGTTCTTTTGAAATGCAGTTATTGTTTGAGGTCTATTCTGTATAGAATTATATGTTACTTGCGCAGATGATGATATTACACCATTAGATGATGTTATATCCCCAAAGAATGAACCGCTAAATGAACCTGAATAGTCGAATGGCATCTATTTTTTCTCCAATTAAAATACTTTTACCTATATAAATAGTTTATTATTTTCAATAACTGAAATTAATCATATGAAAATAATAATTTTAAGACTTCATCCAAAGATTCGTGTCTATGGTTGTCTTTTAAGTTTACATTAAAAACAAATAACGATTCCTTCAGTTTATGAACTTCGTGTACCGCTGAGTCGTTTGCAAATTTTAAATCTATTTGTTGAGGGTCACCACATAACATCATTGTAGAGTGTTTACCCAAACGACCCAAGACCATAGCTAATTGTTGTTTAGTTAAGTTTTGAAACTCGTCTACTATAACTATTGAATTATCAAAAGTTCTTCCTCTAAAGTGTGATAAAGATACTAATTCAATATTCTCATCCTTTTCCATCTTTTCTAAGATTGTAGGTTTGTTGTAGACTTTTCTCATATTAGAACGAATTGGAACTAACCAGGGTTCCATTTTTTCATCTAATGAGCCAGGTAAGAATCCGTTGTCTTCATTTGATATGGTAGGTCTTGTTATAACTATTTTATTAACTTCTCGTTTAAAAAAACTATCAAGTGCAATCTGAACTGCTAATAGTGTTTTACCACTACCTGCTTTTCCTAATATAAAATTAAATGGATGATTTCTTATTTGTGCTTTTGCTTGTTTTTGCTCTTCTGATAAACTTATTGAAAATCTAACATTTCCTTTTGGAGCTTTCTTCGCGATATTCTCTGCCATAGACAATCCTCTTTTGGTTTATTATAAATATCCGTAGGCATAAAAAAAAGGGTGACCGAAGCCACCCTTTTAATAACATTAAGTTATAATCTTATGATTATCCGCTTATTGCCTCTAAACCATGACAAATTACTTTACCATAGAACTCACCTCTTACCATTTGTTTAGCGTAACGAGTCATTACACCTTTTCTTGGTTGGAAGTTAGTTGGGTCATACACAAGAGGAGTCATAATTAATGGAATGTATGGAGCGTAAACTGCACCAGTTTCCAAGAATTGAGAACCTTTGAATCCTAATAGAATTACATTCTCTTTCATGTATGGGTTTTTGTACACTTGGTATCTGTTAGCGAAAGAACCTACTTGGCTTACACCAAACGCAAATTGCATTTCGTTACCTGTACCATTTGACTGATAACCTGGAATAGACTCGATGATAGTAGCAACATCAGGAGATACTACCATAAAGTTTGCTCCACCTCTCATTGTCTTAGCGTGGATTTGGTTAGAAACTCTCTGTAACTGAGTACCTAAAGTCTGGAACCATTGTTGTTGAGTATATCTCTCAACTGCTGCGTTAAGACCACTTGAAGTGAATTTACTACCATCCCAAGAATATCCGATTCTAGCAGACCACTTAGCTTCAGTTAAAGCGTTTTCCATTAACATATCTAAGATTTCTAAGTCAATCTCTTGTGAGATGTACTCAGATAACATAGAAGTTAATTCAGCTTCAGCGTCAATTGAGTGATAAGCGTTTAAATCTTGTGCGAACTCAGGAGTCCATTGTGCTTTCAACTTTCTTGTCTTAGCTACGATTGGAACACTTCTAAGTTCAACATTCAATTCTGGAATACCTAAGTCTGAACCACCTGAAGTTGTGTCTTCAAAGTCACCTCTTGTAATGTCAGTTGGTTGCTTTTGGTATTTTACTTTAACACCAGCGATTGCGTTAGTAGCACCTACTAATTTAACCATGAATGATACTGAGTTAGACCCAGAAACATTTGCTTTAGTGTATGCAGGATAGTAAGCTGCGATGTTAGAACCACTAATTTCGAATGCTCTTACGCCTTCTAAATCAGCACCACTTAACGATGCGTTAGCTACTGTTACTCTTCTTAACAATGCTCTATCAGCTGCTGATAAAGATTGTGAGAAGCTTGAATCATAATCGATTGCTGGGTCTAAAGCGACACCATTTGCGAATGATTCAGATGTAAATGTACTAGCTGCCGCTACTGCTCCAGCTGCTGCTTGAGTTAAAGGTCCAGATTCAGTCTCGTTGATTGAATATGCAAATCTTCCTGCTCCGTAAAGACCTTCACTTGCTTCACTTGCAGTTTCAGTTACACCGAATACTGAGTCAGTTTGTGAATCTTTACCTGCACCAGTTTCAAATCCTGGTTGTGCAGTACCATATTTAAAGTCTAAGTAAAATACCAGACCTGATGGTAAGTTCATTGGTTGTACGCTAACGAATTCTTTTGCAGCGATTTCGCTGAAAATTCTTCTAACCAATGGAAGTGCTACACCTGCCCACTCTTCAGAGTTTGCGGATGTACCTGTTGAAGAAGCTTCTTTTACTAATTCTCTTGCTTGGTTTTCAAGTAGAGTAGCAATAGTACTTCTTTCAAAATCAGACTCGATACCTTCTAAAAGGCCAGTCTTGTCCCACTTAGATACTAATCCTTTTGCCTCATCAGACATTTTCTTAGTATACCCAGCGGATTCGTTTAATAATGAATTTGTATCCATTTTGATTTCTCCGTTTTTAAATTATTTTATTAGTCCTGCTAACTTCTTAAATCTGTTAGCAACTTCGTTACCTTCAGAGATTATTGATTTGCTAGGTGCAGTACTTGCAGTTGGTTTAGAAGCGATTCCTTCTTTAACAACAGTTTTCTTTTTTCTTGCAACATTTAAGTTTTCACCTAATGTAGCAAAAACAAGCTTAACTTCTCTTAAGTTTGCAGCTCTATCAAAGTTCTCGATAACTTTAACTTTTTGTGACTCATTCAAATCAAAAGTTCTGAATAATTTGTTGGTGTAAAGTAGTTTAGCGTTTAAAAGATTAACTTCGTTGATAGTTCCTTTTAAAGATTCGATAGTAGCGTATGCTTCTTCCAACTCTTTATTTTCTTCTTCAACTTCTTCAGTCTCTTCAACTTCTTCTTCTTCGTTTACAACAGATTCTTCAACTTCTTCTTCTTCGTTTTCATCTACTTCTTCGTCTGACATTTCTTTTAATGTTTCAATGATTTCGTCAATATTTAACTCGTCATCGTTTTCGATGTCAGAAGAATCGTTAGCATCATCAGATGGTTCAGCGTTTTCGCCGTCACCTAAATCAGATGAGTCAAGTTCTTCTTTTACTTCTTCTTCCTCTTCAACTTCTTCTTCGTTGATAGAAGCTTCTAATTCTTTAATTACAGATTCTAAATCAAGTTCGTCTTCGTCCATTTCATCTTCGTCCATGTCATTCATTTCGTCTGCAGGCGCTTCTTCTTCTGCTTCTTCAGCAGCTTCTTCTTCGTCATGCATTTCGTCTTCATGTCCATCAACAACATCAGATGCGATGTCTTCGACTTCTTCTTTATCTTCTGTATCTAATTCCTCGTCAGCTACTTCCTCTTCAGATACTTCATCATCAGACTCGTCCATATCTTCGTTTTCGTCAGCTACTTCTTCACCTTCATAGGTTTCGTCAGCAACTTCCTCATCAGATGCCATTGCCATTTCGTCAGCAACTTCATCTTCTTCGATATCGTCTTCGTCTAATTCTTCAGCAATCTTATGAGATAACATTGATTGAAGTTTTGGAGTGAAGGCTTCTTCTAAGGCCATCTTTGCGTTTGCTAATGCAGTTTCTTTTACTGCCTTTGCGTCAGCGATAGCTTCTTTTAATAAATCAGATTTAGCCATTTCTGTCTCTCCTTAATTAAATTTTGGATAATAAGATTATTTGGAATCTTAATAGTGATTACTATTATAAAAATAAGTGACCACTCATTGGGGAGTGGTATTGTGTTCGGTTTATAAATATAGGTCTAAAACCAAAAACAGTAAGTGTTTACTATTTTATTTAATCGTTTGACCTAATTCTTCTTATATATTCTGCTCTGATAGCGTCCATCTTTTGTTTTCTTTTAACTGCGGATGGTTTTATAAACTCTTTTCTGTCCTTAAGTTCTTGTAAGACATTTGATTCTTTAACTTGTCGTTTAAAAAACTTAAGTGCGGCTTCAATATTTCCGTTGATTACTTTTGCGGCTTTGAATTTACCAGGGATAATCATTTGTTCCCTTCTTACTTTTTTGTATCTTTTTTGCATATATAAAAAATTAAACACCGGCCATTAGTGACCGATGTTAATAAATATAGAAATTATTTTAGTAAATATAAATTATTTGAAATCTTTATCAGATGCTAACTTAGCACTATCTTTTTTGTAGAAGTCAATTAATGTTTTTAATCGTCTAGCATCAATAGTTACTGATTCATTATTTTCTTTATCTTTTATAAGAAGCGTTGGTCGGTATTCAAATTGACTAACTGCAGATTTTATTTTAGCACTTCTAAAATATTTAATTACTTCTACAATTCTTTCCTTTGTGAATGGAACACCTTCAAGATAAAATAAACCAACTTGAGGACTGTAATGTGATGAGTAATCTTCGTTTACTGATTTTTTAGATTCTAATAGGTTCTTTTTGAATTTCTTTGATAATGTAACTACTGCCTTTATAACATCCTTAATATTTTTTGCATCTACTTGAGCGTATTGCTTTGAACCATCTTCAATACTAACATTGTATGGTTTGTCTTCATCTTCGTAATATCCAACGAATAATTGTGTTTCGCCACCATTACCTGCGTAGAATGTACTTGTGCCTGTATGGTATTCAACATCGTCCATGTTAACTTCAACATCACGACCAATAGCTTTACTCATTGCCTTTGCGATGATTTTTTTCTCACCATCTTTTAATGCTGGGTCAGCCTTTTCGCTTAATAAGTTTTTTAGTTTTATCATAATGTTCCTTAACTCGCGTACTTCATTAATTCTTTAACTTTCTTTTCCATAGCAGGTACTTTGAGTCCATATGTATTGGCCATCAACTCTTTCATGTATCCTGAGTTCATAAAGTTTTGTAATTCTTTTTTAGTTGCAACTGATGATTTAAAATCATTTTTTGCAATCTTATCTAATTCTTGTGCAGTTACTTTACCTTTCATATATGCGTTCATCGCATCTTGTTTGGTATTGTAGTTAGCTTCGTTTATACCCATATGAAGTCTACGATTCATTCCAACACCTTCAGATAAGTCATCCACTTTATTTTTAAAGTCAACAAACAACTTTGCAAATTGCTGTCTTGTCTTAGGGTCTAACTTTTTAATATTCTTAAGTGCTTTCTTGTACATAAAAGAAAGGTCTACTGAAATATCTTGTAAGATTTCCGTCTTATCCATTAGTCACCTCTCATTGCTTTTGCTAATGTTTTCAAGTGTTTCAATTCTTCTTTAGCACCTTTATGTTTAGCATATCTATCTAAACCAAAAGACATCATAATACCTATTGATAAATGTAATCTACCTTTTTTAGCATTTGGATATTTTCTACCATAAGGTGAAGAGTTAAACCAATCAATCATAGCTTGTGCCATTTCTTTTGATACTTTGATTCCTTCTACTCTATCAGTATTACCTTTTACAACCTGCTTTAATCCACCGATTGCTGAGATTTCCGTTAATATGTCTTTTAATTTAATCATTACTTTACCTTACCACTTCTTTCTAATTCTTGTGCTGCACCAATTACATAACTCAATGCAGTTGCAAGGTCTCTGTTCATGTATTTAGCAATCTTTCTAACTGCCATCATTACGATTCTTTTTTCTTCAGTAGAGAATGATTCAACGATTGCTTTATTTTTTGGGTTAACTGAATCCATCATTTCTTTAGCAGATACTTTCATCTTCTTTAATTTAGATGATGGTAATTCGCCCAATCCAAATGACTCGTTTAATAAACTTGTTAGTTTCATTGACTTAGATTCATTAGTAAATTCTTTTGCATTTTCTTTATCATCTTTGTCAACTGATTTTACAGGATATTTTTTTCCATCTACTTCGAACTCATCTTTGCCTTTAGCGATTGCTTTAGCTCTTTCAGCGCCGAATTCATTTCCTTCTTTAATTTCATAATATTTCGAAAGTACTTCACCGATTTCATCATAAGTAGACTCCATTCTTTGTTGTAGTGTGTGAACTTCACTTAATGTTTTTTGAAAAACTTTAAATGACTCGTTCATTGATTTCATATGTCTGTTAACAGTAACTCTATCAAACCAATCACCCGTTTCTTCGAGTGTTACTTTGTTTGCATTCTCAACAATGTTCTTAATTGCGCCATATGTTTCCATAAGGTCACCATTACGATAAATTGTTTCACCAAATTTCTTATATGCAGATACGGCTTCAAGAAATGCTCTTTTTTCTTCTGAAGTCATTTTCTTTTCTTGCTCTTCTTCACCAATGTTTACTCTTTTGTAAGACTTTGATGATTCGTTAAGTAAATCTTTTAATTTCATAATATATCCCTAATCTAAAAACATTCACAATAGCCACCAACTTCACAGATGATGTCTCTCATAATGTCTTGTGCTTTATTATACTTATAAGTATCTTGTTTTCTACTAATACCTTCATTTATAACACCTTCATTCTTTGGCGACATAAATGCCCCATGAGTTGATGGGTTAGATACAAAGTCCCAACAAATTAATTCAAAGTCTTGTTCTACTGCAACAGTCCCATCTTCACTTATCTGTTTTACAGAACCCATACCTCTTGAAGAGATACCAACAGTACAACCTGCTTTTATAATTTCTTGTAATATTTTTCCTGATGGTGTATTTAGAATTTCTACTGTTCCGATTACATCATCACCTCTCCACTTTACATTTCTTACAATGTGTGAAGTGTTTTTTAATTCAACTACTGATGATTCTGGATGGTCTAATTCACCATACGCTCTATTCTCTGCGATTTCTTTTCCTAAGTACTTAGTAACTTCTCTTCTTAATATATCTTTTGGATATACTCGTCCATTTTGGTTTTTAGCGTTTGCTCTTTGTAAAACACCATCTACCAGAAATCTACCATGTTCAGATTTAGCCTCTGCCAACATAGTAGGAGTTACTTCAAATATCATTGTATCAATTAAAAGTGATTTCATCTAACCTTCCCATTGTTTTTTCTTACGATATAAATCAAAGAATACTCTGGCTAATTCATGACGAATTAACTTTCGTATTTGTTGGATATCTGTGATTTCCAACTCCTCTTTCAAGGTCACCTTTTTATTTTCACACCCACAAGACATATTAAGCACTCAATTCTTTTAATTGTCGTGCAACTTTTAACATTCTTTCAGAAATCTTACCAAATCTTTTTTGAGTAGACTTCCAATACTGACCAGTATGTACACCCGTTTCAGTTTTTAGTTTAGAGTTCTGATTTACAATCTTTGTAATTTCCCACATCAATCTATTAATCTCTTTAATTGAAGTATTTACTTTTTGATGAGCTTTCATAGAGTCATCTCGTTTGTAATCACGATAACTAGCCTCAACTATTTTTTCTAACTTAGCTTCAATCTTACTAACAGATTCTAATTTCTTAATATTCTTGTTTGACTTCTTAGATTTCTTGTACCCAAATACTTCTATGTGGTCATTGTCCATATCATCCTCACTTTTTGCAAACGCATAAGGAGTTTTTGGTGGACCTGCGCCACCATCTAAATTACCTGTAACATTGGCTTCATCTTTAGTTTCTTCTTCCTCTTCTTCTTGTCCAAGTAGAACAGTTTTCTTTTCTTCCAATTCCTCGAATCTTTTATCGAGTTGTTCAAGTAAAAATTTAGACATTTATCTTCTCCTTAATTCGTCAAGTAATTGATTATATCTTAATAGAGCTAATATTTGATTTTCGTTAACTACTTTATGCTTAGTTAACTCTTTTATAAGATTTATTGTTTCATTAAGTTTAATATTAGTAACTTTATCGGAAATCTTAATAGATTTTAATTCTCTTTTCAATCTAGCTACCTCAGAAACAACAAATTTTCTTAAATTTTGAGAATTGTCAATGTTATTGATGTAATTTTTCAATATAAGTTTTTGAGATTCTGAAAGAGTCGAGTATTTTGAATTAAACGAGTCTACTAAGAACTTATATGCTAATAGTCTAACCTCTTTTGGTTGTTTCTGATATTCTTTGTTAGATACATCCTCTGTTATTACAACTTTATCTGTTGTTATTGATTCAAAGATTGTATTCTTACACTCTACATATTCTTTTGGTGATTGTGATTCACTATTTTCAAATAATTTGTATGCAGATGCTAATTCTTTATAATTTGAAACTCTATATTTAAAAAAGTCTTCAATAAGATATGAATCTTTTATAGATTTGATTAAATTGTACTTTTCTCTTTTTAAAGTACCTTCAATTAACTTAGCTCGTTCTTTTAAAACAATGTTTAAGAACTCTTGTGCTTTATATTGAGAGTCAAAGTTCTCTTTTGTAAGAGCTTGATATAATTTTAGCTCTGTTGCGAGTTGAGAACCTTTTGTAAAGTGTTTTTTTATAATCTGAGTTGCATAGCAGGTATTATCTGATAAAGTATCAGAGGCAATTTGTCGAACTAATAGTTCAAACAGAATTCCTGTGTTTTTAAATTTACTATGTTTTAATTTTCCCATTTTTATTACCTTAATTATTAACAACTACACTATAAATATCTAAAAAAAAACTAAATCGTGTCATCTATTAAATTGTTCTCATCTAACAACCCACCTTTATCATTAGGTTTGGAGTCATCTTTCAAAGATTCAAGTATTACACTTCTTGTTTTTCTCTTCATCTTACTAAGACTACTTTTCATAGCTTCGGCTTGTTCATATGCCAATGGTGATATCTTATGTTTACTATAAGATGTCTCTGGCTTGGACGCTCTTCTATTCATTTTTTGTCCAATTGGGTCTCTTCCAAATGGATTATCATCCGTTTTGTAGTTCCCTGCCTTTGGTGGTCTTCCCGCGCCATCAAATCCACCATCTGGTGCACCAGGAGGGTTACTTGGAACACCCGAATTACCATATTCGTTTTGTGAACCTTCTTCACCATCACCATTTTGTTGTATCATAGCTAAATCATGTGGAGTACCAAACGACTCACCTGATTTTATTGGGTCATTACCTTCAGATTCTATCTGTTCATGTCTGAAACCTAACTTAAGGTCGTTTATTACCTTACCTTGTTCAAGTTTCCATTCATCGTCTGACATATTAAAGATGTTTTTGTATACCCATTCTTGAGATACCATCTTAAGGTCTTTTAAATCACTTGCAAGTCTTGTTTTTTCAGTCCAAAGATTTGCTTTCTCTTGTTCGTATATGATTGATGGGTTAGTCAACTCTAATTCAAAGTTAACTAAGTCTGCATTTTCATATCCTTGTGAGTATAAGTGAATGATTGCAATCTTTGTTAATTCAGATAGTACAATTTTTTGTAATCTCTCAACAGTTCTTGCGAATCTAATATCTTCTTGTGCTAATGTTGCTTTACCCTCAACACCTTCTTCATATCCAATAAATGCTTTTGGAACTTTAAGTGCTGCTAACATTCTATTTTTTAGATATTCAATATCATCAATACCACCGAATTCCATTCCACTTAGGGAATCAATCTCAGTACCACTTTGTCCACCTCTAACAGGTAGATAGTAATCTTCTAACATATTTTGAAGGTTGAACTTAAGGTTGTAGTCACCTGTATTTTGGTCGAGGTAAGGAACTTTCTTCATTTGGTCAATAATACTTCTCATGTGATTATCAACTTCATTAGGTGGAATGTTACCTACATCGATTTTGAACACTCTTTTTTCAGGCGCTCTCATAATTCTATGAATCATCATTGCGTCTTCCATAAGAGTTAATTGTTTCCAAGTTTTTCTTGCACCTTCAATTAGAGAACGACCATATGGAAGGAAGTTTGTATCTGACATTAATCTAAAGTGTGCCATTTGATAAAACTCCATATAGTCTGCTTGTTTGTTAGATGCGACACCATGAGCTGCGCCAGCTGAACCTAACTTAAATCTAACTTCATAAGGATTCTCTGGATTAAAACCTTCTTCTCTTTCTATTTCATATGCTGACATTGGTGATGCGTTTACAATACCCACACCTTCTTCAATATCAAGATGTAAAAAGTAATCACCATATTTATTCATACCTCTAATCCAAGACCAAAGGTTAAACTCTATATTCAGTACATCATAGAAAAGGTTTTGTAATATCTTTTTTACATTCTCGTCATTTGTCTTAATTCTAAGAACATCACCCATATCATTTTTTAGGGTACATTCATCCGAGTATATATCTAATACAGATGCGATGATTGAATCTTTATCCATCGCTTCATAATCTGTATATAATTCTAATTTATTTGAATGGTAGTTGAATTGGTTATTATAAGTTTCCCAATGCTTTCTTGTAGTGTGTAATCTACCGAACCTATCATAATAGGACGAGCTCCTCAAGTTACCTTGTGATTGTAGTCTTTGAGTATCGATAGCTTGTGTGTTACCTTTACCAATTCTACGAACAACAACTTGGGTGTTGAATAATTTCTTTAGTCTACCAAATAATGATTTATCTGCCATATTTTCTACTTCTAATTATATTGTATACTTATACATTCTATAAATATACAAAAAAAATAGTTTATTTCCAAATTTTATAACAACCAAGTTAAATCTTGGTCATTACCATGCTGGTCTTTCTGTTTCCAAGGGTCTATTCCAAGGTTTCTATTGTTATAAGCACCTGGTTGATTCCTTTTTATGTGGGTTAATGTAGTTCTTGTTAAGTCCATACCTTGTTGTCTTAACTTCAATGCCGTATCTCTAACCCAAAGACCTGTTGAGAAAGATATTACTAAATCATCATTATAACCTCGTTGAGCTTCTGCTCTACTACCATTCCATATAAAAACAAACAACTCATCGATTAATCTTTTTGACCTAATCATTGGTGTTCGTTCTCTCATATAAGTATCTAATTTAGATATAACCAATGGGCGAGTTCTACTTGTCATTGAGAACCCAGGAACCATATCGTCTTTTCTTTTTAAATCAAAACCTTTTCTAAGATGAATATCCTCATCGACATAACCTAAATCTCTGTATGAATAATATAGGTTTTGGTAGTTTCTGTCTATAACTTCTTGTATTACTGCCCAACCAATGTTTGCGTTTTCAATTACAAGTAATGCATTGTTCCAATCAGTTGCAACCGATGTTAAAAATGCACCATATTGTTTTGTTTCAATCTTACCTTTATATTCAGCAACTTGTTCCACAGTCTCAACATCAAAGACATGAAACGCAGAATAGTCAGTAGAATCCCCACGAGCAACATCAGCCACAACAACATAATCACGAGAATAGTTAGGGTAATCCCATAACCAATAATTACCATCAAAACCTCTTTTTTCAATAGGGTCTTTAACATGCGTCTCTTCATACCATTTTAATGTTGAACCTTCTACTACTGTATAACCAGAACTGATGAAATCACAATCACATTCTTGTGCTGCTCCCTTTTCACCAAGTAACTTTGTTTGTTGTTCTCTCCATGCTTCATCTCTTTCTGGATGGACACTCCAATGTAACTCTATCGGATTCCATTGTTCACCTGCTTGTCCTTGTAACCATATTTTGTGAAAAAAGTTACCGACACCATTTGGTGTAGATAACACGATTGCCCCACCACCAGTTGATAGTGTTGATTGTGCAGATGTCCAAATTTCTTCTACATTATCGATAAATGCAGCTTCATCAATTACCAATAATGATAATGCTTCAGAACGACCCGCGTCACCTGCAGCAGATGTTGCTTTTATCTGAGAACCATTTTTAAGTCTTAATGATAACTTGTTATCTTCTTCAGTATTACCTCTTAACCAAGATGGTAAATTCTGATGCATGAATCTAACTTTAGTAACTAAGTTTTTTGCAACCTCTTGTTTAGTTGCAATTACTAATACATTTTTATCTTCATGAAATAACATAAGCCAGAGAGAATATCCGGCTGATAGTGTTGATATACCTAATTGTCGTGATTTAAGAATTACATTAAATCGATTGTCGGAAACTGCCGACATTAAGTCTTCTTGGAAGTCGTATAAATTAAAAAGAATTTTACCACGAGATGGGTGTTGAATATAACAATACTTTCTAAAAAAATATACGGGGTCTTTAGCACATTTTAAGTACTCTTCCTTTATGATTTGTTTGATATTCTTTTGCATACATTTACTTTTTCCCCTTGAACGAGATTTTCCAATAGACTCTACCGATTACTATTGGTTGGAAGTTCTGATTAACACCAAGCCCCACTCCATATACATTATCTTTTTTAGATTTGTAAAGTAAGTCTCCAGATAAAAAGTTTATTTGCTTAGAATTACCACCGACACTTACCCCACCAAACAATTTTGGTTTATTGAGGTAAATGTCATTAGTAATGGTTGTAGTTGGTATTAATACTTGGGAGTCAAAGTTTCTACTAAATATCTTGTTTTGAGATATTGTATCTATAATAGTAATGTAACCCAACGAATCTAACTTAAGAGTATCTTGATAGACATACTTGCTATAATAATCTTTTAAGATTTCGAGGGTATCGATTTTAGTTTTTAATACTACTGTATCTGTAACAGTCTTTGTCTCTATTCTTGTTTTGTATTTTGGTACATAAACTTTTTTTTCTACTGTTAGAGTGTCGTATCGTGTTTCGATTTTAGTAACAATCTTTTCAGTAGTAACATCGTCACCACCACCACAAGTTTTGAGTAAGACAAGTATACAGAGGACAATAATTATTAAGTTTTGGAGTTTTGTTCCAGCCTTTTTAAATAGTCCCATTACTATGTACTCCTATGAGTTTATTTTTTTCCGCTTCCTCTACCTGAACCTGAACCTGAAGATTTTCTTCCTCTTCCTCTACCTGAACCTGAACCTGAACTTGCTTTACGAGGTTTTCTACCTTTTCGGTTTTTACCCTTTGCAGCTGAGACAACATCTTTAGTTTGTTTACCGACTTCTTTTACTGCGTCAGCAACATCACCGAGCTCTTCTTTAACTCTTTTTGCTCTTCTTTTTACTTCTTTAGCAACTTTTTTAGCGTCTTCGATAGTATCTTCTACTTCATCTGGAATGTAGTCACCATCTCTGTCGTTAATTTTACCTTGCTTGTAAAAGTAATAGTATACACCTGCTCCGACAAGTAGTACACCTAAAATAATAAAAATTGTAGTCATAATTTTTCCGTTTTATTTGATTATTAATTAAACTTTGATTACTAATATAAATATGTAAATTAATTTAATTAGTTGATTTTGGGATTTCCCTACAATTATCTTCTAACTTTTCTAAGATATCGTAGTACTCATCTTTTTTAAGAAGTTGAATGAAATCGTTATTTGCTCCAACCAAATCTTCTTTTATTTTATTCCAAACTTCATATAGTTCGGGTTTGTTTTCTTTTTCAGCTTTATCATAAAATGTTTTTGCACCCCATAGATGAAATATCTGTGTACCCAACTCTTTCATAACTTGTACTGATGGTACATTCCAAACTTGGTGTTGGAATCCTAATGGTGTTGATAATGCGTTAGTTAATGACTGAGACTGAAATGGGGTTTCTCTTGATATTGGTGCACCAGTATTATCATATTCTTCTTGGAACATCATAGCACTTAATAACCATTGTTCCATTGTGATTTGTGGTGCAGTACTATCTGTAAAGTCTGATTTTTCGAAAAACTTTTCAGAATAACCACCTTTATTATTTAGAACAAATCTAAAGTACTTGTCTGTATACCTTTTTAAAAATTCCATGTCTGTAAAACAAATAGCTGCACAATTTGCAGGCATTGTGTTTATAAATGCCATCACATCCCAATCACTCCATTTAAAAGCTTTTGGTTTATTTAAAACTGATGGGAATGCGTATGTTGTTGGTGATTCTGTATGTAAGAATGATACCTGTGCTCTTTCTAATACATCAGGTGTTATGTTGTGTAGTACTAAATCGGTATCCAACATAAGGAAAGGTTCTTCTTGGTGTTTCATTACCCATAACTTTGGTGAAGACCAATAATCTTTAGAAATCTTATCACTTGGATATTCGTCAAGTACTTCAGTATTGACTTCATCATATAAAGTATCCATACCAAATTTTTTATACTCGTTTAAAGTATAAGTGTCTACATACAACATGATTTTTTCAGAGGGACTTGATACCCTCAGTTTTACAACACTAAGTAATTGTGTTAGGAGTTCTAAGTCGTTAAAGGATTTACCCTCTTCGAGCTTATAAGTGTGAATGTACTTCATAACTTGTTTTTTAGTTTTATATAAATATGTAAATTAATTTAATGAAATTGATTACCATTTTTTACAAGACCAATATCTTGCTTTATGTCTCGGTCCAGGATTATCACAATTGTGTCTTGCTCTAAATGCTTTCCTTCTTTCAGGATTATTTTTTTTGATAGACATTGTCTTTTCATTTCCCTTACCTTTGTGACCAAAGTTTACTTTCACTACATTTCCTTTTGGATTCTTAACATAGACTTTAAACTTTTTAACATCACCTTGCATTATTTTACCAAGCTTGACATCCCTACCTTGATACTCTGCTTCATTTATATCAGCTTTGTATTCTTTCATAAAGTTAACAAATTCTTTTATGTCTTGTTCATTTTCTACATCATATTCTTCTACTACTGAAAATCCTTCGTAAATAGATTTAAGATACTTTAAAAAGTCTTTGTCCTTTTTCATGTCTTTAAAGTCTGGGTCTGAAAATACATTCTTGATAAAATCTCCCGCGTCTTTAGAATCTTGTCTAATTTGGTCGATTACTTTAAACATACCTTCGTTTACTGATTCTTTTACAAATCCTTCTTTGAATAAAATTTTACCTGTTCTATCTTCAATTGCGATAGTTGCTCGTGGGTATCCACCTTGCATCATTCTAAATGCTGCTGGGACTGCCATTGGTGTTTTTACTAATTCTTGTTTTACAACCTTACCTAACATAGTTGCCACAATACTAACAGGATAACTTCCTTTTTTAGCTGCTTTATGTATGATTGCAAGACCTGTTGATTCATCTATTGATTCATGCATATCTTCGATGGTAGCTGCCATATCACCAATAGCCATAGTTACATTTCCGTTTCTTTGATATAGATAATACTTAACACCTTTTGGATTCGCCGGATTTTGTAGAATGATTCTTTCTACTTTTTGTTTACCAACTAAAGTTTTTCCTTTGGATACTACAAATTCCTTTTCAACTCCACCCCTCATTGATGAACCATACTTAATCGTAATCTTATCACCTTTTTTAAGTTTATCGTAAACCTTTAATCTTTTTTTCATATCCATAGATTTAGCTTCGTTTACTGATTCTCTCATACTACCATCATAATTCATTGCCCAATTATTGAAGTTATCAAGGATTTTAGCAATCTTTCTTTCTTCGTCTGAACCATACGGATTGTAATTCAACTTCTTTTTCAAAATATCTAATTCTTTTTGACCGAAGTTTTCGTATCCACCTTTTTGTTTCCACTTTTTCATTAACTTTTTCTTAGTGGTTGATACGGTATGATTAACGTTCATAATAGTGTAAGCACCTTCGTTTACTGATTCTTTTTTCATAAGTTTGTAAGCCATATGTCCCATCATTACGATACCACTCTTAACAAACTTATCTTTATTAGATTGTTGTTTAAGTGCATCATATACTTGAACCATTAGGTTTGCTGAATTCATATCAACTCTTACCTTCTTACCACTCTTAGTATCTTTAATCAAATCGTTTTGTTTATTCTTTACGATTTTTCTTAATGTAGTAATTACTTCAGGTTCTTTGGCTTCGTTTACAAATGATTTTGCATAGGGATTAGAAATCACTTTACCTAACTCAGGTGTGAATCCATATTTGTATTCCATGAATGACTTAACATTTTGATATTCTTCTTTTATAATACTCTTGAGTTGTTTTTTATCCATGATGTCCCTTAGTCTATTGTTTTTGGAAACTTAGTTTTCTTAGCTAAATCTAAAAGTTTTTTTAAGTCTTCAGGATTATTTCTGTTGAATTTATCTGCGTTCTTTTTGTTTTTGAAAATTGCTGATACTTTCTTTCCGTTATCATCAATCATAATGATAATACCATTTTTACCAACATGCCTTTCATCAAATACAGATACCTTTTCTTCAATAGTCTCTTCTACATTTTCTTTTGTAGTTCTCCAACCACCACCTGCGGCTTTATATTGTTTTGCCGCCCATGCGTTTGCGTATGCTGATGGATATACATCAAACTTCTTTTTAGCTTGTGATTTGTAGTAAGACCATTTAGATGGATTTGTAGGAACATTCTTTTCAACAAGAACAGATAAGTTTTCTAATAATTTGTGTTCTTTATTTAGAGATTCATTTTTAAGGTCTTCAATTTTTGAACCAAGAGGTCTGCCTATATACATTGATACAAAGAATCCGATTGCATCAAGAATGTCGTGTCCATCCCATTTTGCGGCTGCGGCGATGTCCATTCCTTTAGACTCAAGATTATCTTCCCACTCTCTCTTACCAAAGTATTTTGCACCTTTAGCTTTTGGAAAAAGTTTATCTACTTTCTTAGATGTACTATGAAAGTTTGCGTCTGTTAATGCACCTTTCAAAATAAACATAATAGCGTGATGTGCTTCTGGTGAGGACGCACTTGTTCCTTTAAAATATGCGTCTAAGTCTTTTTTTACTTTTTTATTTAATCTTGGATTCATTGTTATGCCCCTGTTTTACTATTTGTAGGTTTTTTACCTTTAGTTCTGTTTCCACCTTTTTTTGCGTCACCACCTTTTTTCTGTGCCGCTCTTTTTCTTCTTACAAATGCTGCCCTACCTTTTGGTCCTAACTTATTGGCTTTCTCTTGTGATAGACATGCGGCGTAAGCACCACCTTCTTTACCATCACCACACTTACCTAACTTCTGTCCATCTGAACCATATCTATCCCAACCACCACCTGATGAGGTGCCAGTCTTTCCTTTACCAAACCACTTACGAAGGTCTTCATTCATTAGATTCTCTGATACTAATTTTTGATAGACATCAGAAATGGTATACTCCAATGCTAACATATGAGGTACACCATCTGTCTTGTATGACTCGTAAGTTTCTTTTATAAAGGACTTCATTTTTTAACTTCCCATTTTTTTAGATAGTTTTCTTTAAAAAGACGAAACTCGTTATCAATCTTCTCTTCAACATCTTCCCACGACATATCGTTCCATTCTTCTATTGAACCATCTTCATTAACGAATTTCGCCTTTAATGCCGTTTTAACTGCCTGCTTTTCAATCTCGGCTTGTTTTAACCAAGACTTCATATTAGCATAAATCTTTTTTCTTTCGTACTCTTCGTATGTTCCATCAATTCTCATTTGATGTTCCATTTCAATAACACAATCGAAACACATACCATGGATTCCTCTCATGTATATATCGTTTCGTGTTGGCTTTAAGTACGAGTTACAACCTTTTTTACAATTTGGAAACTTTGTTAAGTCTTCTCTTAACTTTGAAAGTTTACCAAGTTTAACCTTGTATCCTTTCTTTTGTTCCCAAAGTGTACCTTCATCATCAGTCCATTGGTCACCAACTTCTCTTTTGACAAAGGATTTAGTCTCACCAAAACTAACATTAGTTTTTGTTTGACTTTTATGTGTTCCGGCAATCATTTCGGTGACTGCTTTTACATTTTTTAACTTTTTTGACATAACACTTGTTTAATACTTTATATAAATATACAAAAATTAATAGAAAAGGCCAAGGATTTGGTTAAGAGGTGCGAATGTACCTGTTAACTTATATGTACCACCTTTATATAGGAATACAATACCCTCGTTTGGTACTATCTTATCTCTACCACCAATACTCTTTAATCTTTCTAATTCCATTTTTAATTTTGCAATCTTTTTTGGGTCACCTGATTTCTGAACATCTTTGATTACTTTATCTAATTGTTTCTGAATATCACGAAGTGATTTATCAGGATTAACAGTAAGTGCTGATGACATAAATGAAAGTACTTCTGCACCAAGACCTAAAAATATATCTTCGAATGGTTTCATATTATTCTTAGCCATTTTTGAGTGGTCTATTTTATCTGTCTTGTTTGCCCAATCTCTTGTTTTAGAATCAGAAATGTTTTTCTTATCTAATCTAAATGATTTATCATAAAACGCCCATCGTTTTACTAACCCCATTTTAGTTTTATTATCTAATGTGGTTGGTGAGTTTTTATCTACAAAATCACTCCACCATGCTTGATGGTAATCTGCAACTCCATTAGAATCTTTTAGTTTAAATTCTTTTTGAAGTTTACTTACCTTCGATGAATAAATTGATTTCTTGTTTGATAAATCCTGACTCCTTGGTATCTTAACAACTGGCGGTCCTTGGATAGTGTAATTATCTTGAACATCGGCATTTACCTGCTTTATCATACCCGCTAATACTTTAGCGTCTGATGTATCAGCACCGATTGCCTTTCCATCTTCATTATACTCCATCGTTCCATGAAAGACTAATAGAGGTTGACCATATGGTATTACATTTACTGACTCCGGCCATATAACTTCAAGGTTCATAAACTTTGAGCCATCCTTGAATATTTTACTTCTTTGCGCATCGGAGAGTTTTGAAATGGCTGATTCTAAATCTCTCATTGCGAAATTATACGCATCGGTCAACCCACCCCTATTAGCAAACTTATCGGCGACACCTTTGATGTCTAATGCGTTAAGTCCTCTGTCTTTGAGGTGTCCTTTATTTCTGGCAGCGATAATACCTCTATCTTTACGATATGATATAGCCAGAGCTTGTCCATCTGTTTTTTCTCTTGCAAATTCTAATGTACCTTCAAGAGCTTTTGATATGATTATTTTTAAATCACCAAATGTCAAATTTATTTCTGTATCGAATGGATGATTCATATGCCCATATGCTCCACCTTCCATAATCATACTTTCATTAAATATATTTTGTGTTCCTGCATTTCCAACATAGGACACAAAGTATAATCGTTGTTTACCAACTTTTTTTGAAAGTACTTGTCCTTCTTTACCTGAGTTGTCAAGTTCTTTTTTTGCATTATCAGGTTTTAAGTAAAAGTTTCTCTTTTGTTTCATTAAAGATGCTTTTTTACTTTTTGGTTTTTTCTTTTCGTCAATGGTTGGTTCGTTATCATTTCCACACTCGTGACATATATATAAGTCATCACCACCATCTTCTATTTTCCAACTATGGTCACATTCATCACATTCAATCGTATCACCTACGATAGCTTCAAATCGTTTTAAATCTTCTTTTAGTGAAGCGGATTTACCTTGTTGTTTTTTTGTGAGGGTTTTAGGAGTAAGGTTATCTAAATCTTTTGGTTCAGCGAATTTAACAAATTCCATACCCAATCTCAATGCAACTCTTTTAATATGTTTTGCCCATTTTCTATAAGCAGGTCTACCAGTTATATCTTTACCATATCTCTTTTTCTGCCCATCCATAGTATCACCACTTGGAAAGAATGATACTTGATATCTACCAGGTCCATTCGGATAATGGGTGTTAAACGATTCCATTGAGTCTTCGTCCATTAAGTAGTTTACAATATCCCAACCTAAGTCCCCAACAACTTCTTCCATCTCTGCTTTATAAGATTTCATATTACCATAGAATGCACCTGGCCCATCATCTACAATACCTTTACCACTTGTTGGAATTTGTGAAGCTTCATTGATTAAACTATTAATGTTAATTGATTGTAAAAAAGATTCCATTACGGATTCTACTGAGATTAATCTACCTGATACTAAGTTAAATATTTTTGGATTGAATTTACCATATACTTTTTTAAAGAATGATTTTCTTTGAGAATCACTCCCTCTCGACATTCCCTTACGAACATCAGTACCACTTATATTACCAAAAGATGGTGATACATAAACATATCCCTTATCTTTGTAACCTGTATCAACATTTCCCTTTTTATACATTGAAAAATATTTTTGATAACCAGGACTTGCTAATCTGTTTGCATCTTTTTTTCCTACGACAGTAATAAATGCCGTTGTTTTTTCTGGAAACTTATCCATCACCTCTGATGGTGAATATGGGTTTTTAACTTGAACAATTTTATTAGAAGGGATTTTAAACATCGTAGTCATAACTTCTCTTTTTTCTCTGAAGTTAAATGGATGTCTTGGACCACCTTGTTTGTTTGATGTACCTATGAATACATTATTCTTACCAAACTTACTGACAAGATGTTCGTAAACTTTTGCGTGTCCAGAATGGAAGGGTTGAAATCTACCTGAGTAAACTACTACCTCTTTTTTTATATCTTCACTCAGTATAGAGTCTACTACCCAATTTGTTAAAGTCTTTCCCATATCTATAAGTATCTTAGATTTATTAATTAGTTATTTTTTATCCACAATACAAGTATCCATATACATTTTCCATTCTACCATTAGAATCCCATGAAGAGGATATCATACACTTAGCAACTGTATATGAAGTATGTGATTGTCTTTCTTCGTAAAGTGGACTTGAACCACTAAATGAAGTTACCACCCACTCTGATGGTTGTTTCATTAGATAACCAGGCGTATCTGATGAACATAGTAAATCTCCTTTATTTACATCACCACCTTGGTTACACAATTTAAAACCAGGTAAAACAAATGAACCTGATTCATCCTGCGTTACACTATCCCCAATCGAAGCCACTTTCCAAATTTCTTTAGAACCTGTTTGACTTACAGGAATATAATCGCCAAATGAATCTTTTCTTGATGCGGAGTAGTATTCCTCAGGTGGGGTAAGTTCGTCTGAATCACTTGTATCATTTTTTCCTAATCCAAATCCTTCAAATTTCTGAACATAACTTAGTTCAAGTTTTTCCCACAGAATTCCAACAACATTAGTGTCTTTTGCAGTTGTGACTTTATGAAGTTCATTATTTACACCTAATTTAACCAAGTCACCAGAATTAATATCTGATGTTACATCTTTTTTGTATTGGTGTCCAAGTGTTGTTTCAAGGCCGGATGGTCCAGTCGGTGCGGGTGATAACTTAGATGATGTATTGTGTGAAAGTATTCCATTTGAAACATAGTTGTGAACTACATCTAATTCATAATTCCAAACTTCAACTTCTTCATCAAAAGTTTCTATACTTTTTATTTTATCAATAACTAAGTTTTCACCATCGGCAACATACAACTCACCACCAACTCCAAGCTCATCTATTGCAATTGCAGAATTTGGATAATCAGGATGATATAGTAAATGTGAGTTAGAACATTTTAGTTCTTTGCCCGATTCTGTTTTTATTAAACTCCATCCTTCAACTTTATCTCTAGTAATGTGGTCAATCGGTGACCAATCCCATTCTTTAGTTTCAAAGTTAAATACTTTGATTATATCATCGTCTTTTGTATCTTCTATATTTATCTCACCTCTTTTAGTAATTATTTTAGTACCAGGCAATACACAACTATAACTTCCACCATATGCAGTTGAAATTGCAGTCAATTCAGTATCAATATCATCTTCAAGGTTTGTAAATCTTGTAGCAGCATTTTTAACTGTTCCATCACTATCTCTAAATCTTGGTACTTTTAGAATTAAACCAGTTGCGTCAACACCAAACATGGTATTAAATGCTTTTGTTGTACTACCAGACTTGAAGGTTGCGGTATCTTCAAGAATTCCTTTAAATGTTGCAGTACCATCTTGTGCAATTTTAAATTGAGGTGCTGAAATATATCCTGAAGAACCTAATGTAAACTCACCATAAGTATCATTTGAGGTTGCCGTTCCTTTTGTTCCAATATGTGATGAACCAATTGTCCACCCACCAATAGAACCAGCTCCTGCGGTTACTGTACCATCAATGGATAATGTAGTTCCATCAAATTCAAGTTTTGGTGAACTTGTACCACCCATTTTAAATGTTCCTTTATCAAGACTTATTATAGAACCGTTGGTAGTACTTAAATTGTTAGACCTAATTGTTCCTGTCTTAATTGAATCACCACTAATTGTAGTAGAACCACCACCACCTGCGAACTCGGTAACTTTTATATAATCTATATATACCTTACCTGGTGCGTTATTATAGTTTACAAGAATCATTGGTGCAAATGCGTTTGTTGTAGTCCAAACTTGACCTGGGTCATGAATGTTTGGGTGAACGCCAGAAGTCTGGTAAGTTCCTGCAGTACCCTTAAAGTAACCTTTGTATATTACCCATTCACCAATCGTTGGTTGTGCACCACTTGCAGCAAAGTAGTGTTGACTATTATAATTACCCCCCGTACCAGAAGTACTACCCGCAGCATTAATTGCGGTAAGTTTAGTACTACCATCTGTATGTAATGAAGATGAGAAGGCAGTTATACCTGCGTAAATGTAATTATAAGAACCTGCAGCTCTCTGTACTCTAACTTCTATTTCATATAATGAGTTTGGATTAAATGGCATAACAGTATTTGAACTAAGCCAGGCCATGTCGTCAGTACCAGAATTATTACCAATTATAGCTACTGGCCCAAAGAATTGTCCGTAGTCTGTATCTGTAATTGAATCGTTTGCGGTGATAGCTCCACTAACTAAAGCCATTCCTACACCTGAACCATCTAATTTTGGATTTTTTCCTTGGTCTATATATGAGGGTCTTGCTTCTCGTGTTGCTGCGTTAAAGTCTTCAAAGTATAATGCTTCTGGTTGATTTCTACCTACAAGTTCAACATCACCACTAATTTTAATATTACCATTAGAACCACTAATAGATGTTAGTCCTCTACCAAAATAAAATTCTTGTACTGCGAAGTCAACGCCTGAACCTGATATCAATAATGTTTTAGCCGTATTGTCCCATGCGAAGTAACCTGCTCCTAATGCACCCGAACCACTACCTAAATAGAAGTTACCATCATTATCCATAAACGCACTCATGTCGTTTATTGTAGCTGCGGCAGTTAATGTATTATGGTATCCAAGAACTTCACTATTCATTACCAACCCAGCTGGCGCGGGGAATGGAATTGCGGATAATGTATCACCTAAGAAACTAAAGTCTTGATTGTCTGCACCTTGAGCGCCTGTACTTCCTTTTGCACCCGTTGAACCTGCCGAACCTGCTGCACCTTTTCCACCTTTTCCACCTTGAGCACCTTGACCACCTTGAGCACCTTTTCCACCTTGAGCACCTGCCGAACCTTGTTTAGATTTAGAGAACGACATGGTTTTTGCAATTATTACCTTTTGTGAACCACTACCACTAATTGCATTAATTTCTAATGAACCAGAATCTTTTGTTAGGGCGGTTATCTTAAAGTGATTATGTCCATTTGAGTATGTGTTACCCGATGACCCACCTGCGGATTGTAATTGACTAAACGAAACTCCTGTTGAACCTGTACCTGCGTACTTGTATGAATTAGTTTTATCAGTAATACCTTCAAATACAATCATATCGGTAATTGCACCATTTAATCCACCTGTTGCAATCGAACCTGCTGCGTTTGCAGGAATTGTATGTGATTCATTTGTAAGGAAACCTGTTACTGCGTCAGAACCATCTGCACCTGGCGTTCCATCCGAACCACCTTCTACTTTGAATATTGTAATTGAATCAGATAAATCACTTGCATTGTTCGATACCTCGATTGTAATTGGAAATTGATTTTTATTGGTAACTTTCCCTGCTGCATTGGATGCACCATTGTCAAATGTTAATGTAAATGTTTGAGTACCTGTACCATTTGTTACCGTACCACTTAAAGATGGAGTAGTAATCGAATTACCACCACCTTTAGTGATTGTAATATCACCTGTATCAATTGTATGTGCTAAGTTCTGCTGAACTACACTCATAGTAATTGTAGTAGGAGTTGAAGTTGTATCACTTGAGTCATCAAACGCAAAGGTTTGAGAATCCGAAAGTAAAGTTAGTGACCTTGCCGTTGAACCATCTAAACCATCATCACCTTGTCTTGCTACTGCAACCGACATAGTTTTTGCAATTTGAGTACTTGCACTTACTGCCGTCAATACAATAGAACCACTAAATGGTGAAGTTGTATTTGTAATGGTTACTGGATTAGTACCACTCGTTGTTATATGTGCTGATTTAGTAACAGATATACTATAATCACTTGTACTATCAGTCACACCCTCAAATACTATCATCTCAGTACTTGCACCTGCGAATGAAATAACTTCATCAGATGAACTTAATGGAAGTGTATGAGAATCGTTTGTTAAAAGCGCTGAAACTGCGGATGTACCATCTGAACCTGGCGAACCATCTGAACCACCTTCGACTTTAAATATTTTTACTGAATCAGTTAACCCATCTTTGGTACAAGAAATTTCAACAGGTAAATATCCTTTAGTTTGTTGCATCCCACCTGCGGATTGTCCACCGACCCACTTTAAACTACCACTTACAATACCAGTTCCATTTGAAACATCACTATTATCAAAAGCAAATCCCGTTACTACCGTACCACCATTTCTTGTAATTGTAATATCACTTGTTCCAATAGTACCTGTAAGATTTTGTTGTTGGAAACTAAATATAATATTAGATGGGGTTGCTGAAGAATCTGATGAATCATCAAAAGCAAATACAGGCGAATCTAAACTACCAATTAGTAATTTAGCGGATGTACCTGGATTACCATCTGCACCTTGTTTAGTTCGTGTAAGTGACATTGTTTTAATCAATCGTGTACTTGAACTAACTGCGTTAATTGTTAGTGACCCCGAATCAGCACTTAGGCCTGTTATACTAAAATGATTATGACCTGCCGTTGTTGCATTACCTGACGAACCACCTGCTGATTGTAAATGTGAAAATGTTGTTCCTGTCGATGCCGTAGCAGAGAATAAGTAATTAGATGATTTGTCTGTAACACCTTCGAATACTTTTACATCAGTTACACCACCTGCGAATGATGCAATACTACCACCCGAATCTGCAGGAAAGTTATGATTCTCATTTGTTAAGAAAGCGGTAACTGCATCCGTTCCATCTGTACCAGATGTTCCACCTTCTACTTTAAATACTTTTATACTATCTGTAAATGAGTCTTTACTTACTTCAATTGTAATTGGTAAATGAGTTTTAGATACGACTTTACCTGCCGCCGGAGTTGCCCCATTATCAAATGTAATACTACCACTTAATAAACCAGAACCATCACTTACATTACCACCTAATGATGGTGTTGTGATTGTTCCACCACCATTCTTAGTAATGGTAACATTACCTGTTGAAAGTGCCCCACTTAAATTTTGTTGATTGATAATAAACGATATTGAACTTGGTGTTGCAGTAGTATCTGCAGATGTATCAAAAGCGTAAACTTGAGAATCAACAGTAACTTGTAATGTTTTAGCATTAGAACCTGCGAGACCTGCAGTACCTTGTTTTGATTTAACCAAGGACATTGTTTTTGCAAGTTGTGTACTTGAACTTACTGCAGTAATTACTACTGACCCACTATCGTGTCCTGCTGCTGATATTGTTAATACATTTCCATTTGTACCACCCAATGCTGATGTTACTCCTAAACTACCTGTTCTACTATAAGAATAGTTTTCAGTTACATCTACAACACCTTCAAAGACAACCATTTCTGAAGTTGCGCCATTAAAACTAACAACTGTTCCATCTGATTGTGCAGCGAAGGTATGTGCTTCATTGGTTAAGAATGCCGTTACTGCATCTTAACCATCAGAACCTGGTGAACCATCTGAACCACCCTCTACCTTAAATAATTTTATTGTATCGGTTAATCCATTTTTAGTTGCTGATATTGTAATTGGGAAATGTGATTTAGTTCCTTCTATACCACCTGCATTTAGATTATTTCCAAACACAATACTACCACTTGCTATACCACTAAACTTTCCATCAGTAGAAGTTACATTAGTATTGTTGAAAGCAAAGTTTGTAATAGCATCATCACCTTGAGTTGTGATTGTAACATCACTACTTCCAATTGCGGCGTTTAAGTTTTGTTGGTTAAATGAGAATATAACATTTGTAGGTGTAGCCGTATTATCTGATGCACTATCAAATGCCATCACTTGTGAATCTAAACTTGCTACTAATGTTTTAGCATTAGAACCTGCGAGTCCCTCTGCACCTTTTGCACCTGCAGCACCTGCGGTTGATTTTGCAAGTGACATAGTTTTAACTAATTGAGTACTTGCACTAACCGCGGTTACTGTTAAAGAACCACTATCATGTCCCATTGCGGTTATACTAAATGTATCTGTGCTTTGATTAAAACTAACACCCAACGAACCTGTTCCACTAAATGAATACTTTGATGTCTTATCAGTAATACCTTCAAAGACAACCATATCAGTAACACCTTGACTAAAGTCTGATACTGTTCCTGATGAGTTTGCAGGGAATGTATGTGATTCGTTAGTTAAGAATGCCGTTACTGCATCTTGACCATCTGTACCTGGCGTTCCGTCTGCACCACCTTGTACTTTAAATATTGTTGTACTATCAGTTATATCATCTTTAGTAACCGATAGGGTTAATGGTAAGTCAGTTTTATTTAATGACAATCCACTAAAAGATAAACTACCACTTTGTTGTCCTGACCCTGATACTATTCCTGAAGTCCCACCTAATGATGGTGTTGATATTGTTGAACCACCTGCTTTAGTGATTGTGATATCACTTCCTGCGATTGTAGCTGACAGGTTTTGTTGACTGATTGTAAAGTTGATTACATTCGGAGTTGCGGAAGTATCCGTTGAATCATCAAATGCGTACACCGATGAGTCGGTTGTTATTTGTAATGACTTTGCAGTTGCAGATTCCGTTACGGCGTTAATTGCTTCTTCTACTGATTGAAATCCACCTTCTGGTGCAGTTATTTGAATAGTACCTTTTACTACTAAGTTAGTACCATCCCATGTAAATTTATCACCTAATGAGAATTTTGAATCCGAACCTAAAAAGAATCCTGTGTTTGTATTACCATGTGTTCCGACACCTGTAAACAATTTGGAATCTTGCATTTTGATTCCACCAATAGAACCTGTGTTTGCTATTATACCACCTTGAAGGAATACATTATCAGTTGCCAATCCAAATCCTGGATTTGAATTACCGAATACATAAGATGAGTTAGCCAACCCACTTAAATCACCCAATCGAACTTTTAATCCAACATCATATAATCCACTACCTGTTCTTTCAACAATATCCATAAACGGAGTATTGGTGTCTCGTGGATTTGCATTCATTTTAATGTAACCACTACCACTCAGTCCAGTTGATACTATCACCTGACCTTCATCGTATGGTTGAGCTGCTGATGCTAAATCACCAACAAAATCACCTTGTGACCCACTTCCATATCCTCTTGTTACATATAGTCTACCATGTACTTCGTCTGCGCCAGAATTATCACCATCAAGTGATGCCGAGTTTACTAAAATATATTCTGTTTGGAATCCTGTACTATCTACTTTTTTAGCTAATAGAATTTCACCAACAGTAAACCCACTTGCATTCTTAACTGACATTGTTGTGTCATTTGCAGTAATGTTTGACCCTGTTAATGTTGTTGCGTTAGTAACCCATAGTTGACCACCAACTGCGTTTACAGATTCTTTCTCAAATGTAGTTGTTCTTAGAGTACCTCTAATTCTTACATTTTCAAACTCTGCAGTTCCATTACCTTCTGAAGATATTTTCCATCCTTTAAAATTACTTGCGAAATCTTTTGTCTGTAAAATACCCTCTGGTTTCATTATAAGATTACCACCCTCAATGGATGATGTTGTAATGTCCCATCCACCAATAGATGCTGATTGGAATATAGCAAATCCATCGGCGTCAATAGATGACGAGGCGTTTTGTCTTGTAGAAGGGTTTCCACTAATTTGTGCAGGAGTACGAATGTTGTTTGCAGTAACTGCCCCTAAGATAGTTACACCATCTGTAATCGTACCACCTTCTATTAATACTTTTGATGCGGTTATATCACCTTGAGCTTTTAATCTTAATGAATTGTCTGATGACCTAATCTCATCTGAAACAACCTCAAATCCTGCAATAGATGCAGATGCGAATCTTGCAAAACCATCTTGGTCAATTGACGATGATGCGTTTGCTTTAGTTGAAGGAGAACCATTAACTACGGCAGGAGTCCTAATTTGATTTACTGTAAGTGATGATTTTATTGTTGCGTTTGTACCAATTATCAATTGACCTGTGTTTGGGTCTAAGTGAAAGTCAGATGAACTAATTTCAATCTTACCATCCGAACCACTCATAAATTGACTACCCGGCGTACCTATAAAAAACTTCTCTGCTTTTACATCTAATAAACCACTACCTGATGTTGTGAATATAAGGTGACTCTTATCATTCTCAGATACGAACTCAAATCCGACACCTTCCATTAAGTCACTACCAACTACCAAGTTACCACTACCAGAATATATTAAAAATCCACCTGGCCCTTTTCCTTCGGATGCGGATGTAAATCCTTTATATCCAACAGACCTTAAGAATCCACTACTTGCTCCACCGATTTCAATACCACTACCTAATGCGTTTGATATAAAAATAGAACCTGTTATTAAAGAACCCTTACCACCAATGAAAGTAGTAGAACCTGGAAATACCACATCTTCTATTATAATGAAGGTTTCCGATGGTTCGTTTTTACTATTTAAGAATTCTATTCTAATAGTCTTGGGGTCACCAATATGTTGAGATGGTATTGGTATTGTAAATATGAAGTCTGAACCATCAGTTGGTTCTATATATCGTGTTGTTGCAATTGTTTCAAAATCAGTACCAAGTCCTTGTGATTTAACAGAGGTTCTTAGTAATTCAATTTTACCTGCAACTGGGTCGGCACTTGTGATTGTAAATGTAGATACTGTTTGTAGGTTTTGTGATGTTCCTACCGATGCCGATGAAAAATATTCAATGTGAGCAGGAATTGTTGCTGCATCACTAAATCTGTACTGGTGGTCTTGACTACCCGTTATAGGGTCTTTTATTTGTAATATGTTACTACTTGATACACTTAAGATAGATGATGTAAAGTTTGTTGGTTGTGCAACACCTTTTTGTCTTGGGAAAATAGTTTGTGATGATAAATCTAATCTTACTTCACCACCAATCATCATACTATTAAATCCAGTACCAGCCGTTTTGGTTAGAATTACATCATCACCAAAAGTTGACCTTTGATACTTGACACTATGTGTATCTGTTGTTAATGTTAGGGTTGCGTTTCTACCCTGACCCAATTCATCTTCAGTTTCTTGATTTAATTCAAATGTACTAAATGGTTGTAAACTTGCAGATATTGATGCGAGTGGTAAAATCTTTTCATCAAAAATAATATCGGAAGAAGACCCTTGATTTACTCTTACAGGAATATCTCTATTCCATCTTACTGCGTTTCCATTTCTAGCCGTACCTACAATTGTTACTTTTGCAGTTCCAGATGCGGTATTTTCTGATGGGTCTGTTCTATCTGTATAAACCCAAATACTAACTATCTTACTTCCATCTCGTTCCTTTCCATTCATTATCTCAAAATAGATTGGATTTCCTTTTGAATCAAGAACCTCTATTTGTATTTCAGAGTTTCTTTTAAGTGAGTTGGAACCTGTTAGTCGTATTGTGTTTTTACCTGACCCAAAGAATTCGGGCACTTCCGTTACATTAAAAAATGTTGAGGTTGGATTGGTATCCTCTACAACAGGTGGTTTCGCAGGTGAAAATCGTGGGGTCGGTCCAGACCTTGCATCTCTCAAACTCGCACTTGTTCTTGGTGCGAATTGTTTGTTTAGATTTTTCTTACCTCTTCTTCTGAATGGTATTGCCATTTATACTCTCCATATATAACTATAAATATGAAACTTTTGAGAACCCACGAACTTTACTGATATCTATTATTTGGTCTACCATGTCTCTCGTTTTGTCAATATGACTTATTGTTACAATAAAATCAAATTGTGTCTTAAGGTAATCAAATAATAAATATAGAGAATTAAAGTTATCAGTATCTAAAGAACCAAATCCTTCGTCAATAGCGATAAAGTTTGGTCTTGGTAAATTAGATACATTTATTAACGCAGTTCTTATTGCGATAGAAGATATAAACTTTTCCATACCACTTGTTAATTCAAGAGGCCAGTATTCATCAGTACCATATGCGATATATGAATTGATGTTTTTACCATCTGTATTTAGTAGTACTTGGAAGTCTACTATTGGTTGTAGTATGTTGTTTATTTCTATTTCTAATTTTGGTAATACTTCGGATATTAGTTGATACGGAATCCCATCTCGTCTAACACACTTAAGATAAAACTCATATCCATCGTACTTGATTTCCATATCACGAAGTTTTTCTATTGATTCATTAACTTGTTGTATAGACTTTTCTGCTAATTTTATATCAGAGTTAATCGACATTACTTCTTCGTTAACCTCGGATATTTTGTCTTTTAAAGTTTCTCGTGTGTTTTTAAAAGAATCAATTCTTTCATTTACTAACTTGTTGTGTTCAACTGCTTGTTGTTGCTTATTTGCTTTGTCAATTGTTTTAGATAAAGTCTGTATTTCGGATTTGTAGTTATCTACCAACTTAATACACTCATCATAAACCTTTGTTGCATTTAACCACTCTTTACCCAAATCCAATTGTTCATCTACCAATGATTCATAGTCTTGTAGTTGGTTTCTAACATCAAAGTCATTTCGGTCTTCTAATACTTTTATCTTAGTTTTAATTAACTTTTCATATTTTGAATTTTGACTCTTAATGTCTTTTTGTAATTGTTCTGCTTGTTTAGCGAATGGTGTATTTTTATTCTGTACACAATGTTCACAATTGTCATCAAAGGTCAATTGCCCAATACCATCTAAGTGAGACCTCATATGTTTTAAGTCTAACTCAATGGTCTGAGATTGTTTTTCTAAATCATTAAATTTTATATTTAAAGTTTCATACTTAATATTCTTACCTTTAAGTTCTTTAATATTTAATTTCTTTAATTTAGATTCTATATCTTTTTGTTTGGCTTCGATATCATTAATCTGTAATTTATTGAAATCACATTCTGAGTTTTGATTGTCTAAAAGAACTTTGACCTCGTCTAACTTAGATTCTAAGGTTTCGATATCACCGATATCCTCGACTGGTTTTAAAGTTCTCATTTCAAACTCCATTTTCATATTGGTGTTATCTAACTTTAATTCGAGTTCATCTTTTCTTTCTTGTAACTCATCTAAAGAACCTGTGATTGATGTTAGAGATTGTTCTGCTTCAATTAACTGACTTGGAAAGTCTTCTTTCTTATATTCTCTAAGTAATGTGTTCAACTCTCTAATCTCTTCACTTGCTATCGTCCATAAATCTTCGAATACATCCATATCCAAAAATTGTGCTAATAGTTCTTTTCTTTCCTTTTGAGATTTTTCTATGAACCCACTACTATTAGATTGTGTTGACATCGCAGTTAAAACAAAGTCTTCATATGTTCCAATGTACTCACGAATGATTGCATTGGTCTCTCTTCTTTGTTCACCATTAAGTGATTGTCTTTCACCATCTACAATACGATAAAACTCCACATCAACTTTTACAGTTCCTCTTTTTGGACTTTTCTTTGCTTTTCGTTCTATAAAGTATTGTACATTATTTAATTCAAATTGGAACTTACAATCAAATCCCATTTTAGAATAGTTTAGAACATCCTCTGCTCTGATTGTCCTTGAACATTTATCAAACATACAAAAAGACAATGCGTCCCATAGAGTTGACTTACCACTTGCGTTTGGTGCGAATATCCCATATGCACCTTTCATGTTAGTAAAATCAATTACATTGTTAGTACCATACGAGAACATATTAGAAAACTCAAATCTTCTTGGAATCCAAGTTGAATTACTAATAACATTATGTTTACCGAGTTTATCGTTTATGTCATTATTAATCTGAGTAACTACTTCAAGTTGTTCTTTTGTAAGATGGTCAGTCTCTTCTAAATATTCAGAAATTAATTTGTTTTGAAATCCTGTATCTCTTACATTTTGTAAAACTATTGATTGGTGTTCTACATCTCTTTTTCGAGTAAGAACTTTCTGTACTGTTAGTTCTTGAACATCCCTACCTTTTTTTATTTCTGCTATAAGTTTGTTTAGTTGTGATGTCTTAGTATCTTTTACCCTTACTCTTATTCTTGGTTTATTTGGAATGTAGTTATCAGATACTATCTTACCATTCTCAATATCAATAGTAACATAACCATAATCATTGTGAACTTCGATAAACTTACTTTGTAAAGTTTCCATGTCCCAAACTAAAATACCATGCTTTGGATATTTAGCCTCACCATGATTTTGAACTATAAGTGAACCTGGATATTTTATATGTGAATTACCCATTACTGAATTATTAGGTTTATGAATATCACCTAATAAAACTAAATCAAAATCAGTAAAGTGAGATACCTTAACATTTTTGTTTTGAATCACAAATCCATGTTCCGTTTCTATATTATCTACGGGGCCATGGAATACACCAATTCTACCATTATTCTTTTTATAGTCTTTTGCTTGTGGGAATCCTTCAGAAGTATCCCATATTGATTTATGTATAAATGTATAACCACCAATACCATAACCACCTGTATCTCTTAGGTAGTAAAGGTTTTTGTGGTCTAATGCTTTCATGATTGGACTGAGTGCATCAAGTCTTGATGTGTTGTTTAGATTTGCATCGTGATTACCAGGAATTACAATAGTTGGTAATAAGTCTGCTAACTTACAAAAGAATTCTTGAGTTAAATCTACAACCTCAGGTGACATATCTGTTTTTGCGTGAACAATATCACCTGCAATATAGATGATATCATTTTCACCCATAGTAGATAATATGTGTCCATACAATTGTGAGAATACCTCACGATACTCTTTATGTCTTTTTAGATTTCTAATATGAACATCGGCAATATGATATATCTTATCAATTTTCTCAACACCGATGTCGATGTATTTTATTTTTCTCATACATTAAAAAGCTGATACTCCATTAACTTTCTTAAGTCTAATGATGGTGTATCATAAATTTTTTGGTTTATATTTTCATAACCCATATCGGATGCGTCTTCCTCTCCCATATCAACCAAATGCGTATCTATCCCATACGACATAAACTTCTTTGAAAGACCTATGGCATTAGATAGAGCATCGGAATCTAAACAAATATACAACTTTTTTACTTTATTTGCAACTATTTTCTTTTCTAATTCCGATTGGATTGATTTTCCGAATAATGGTATTGCGTTTCTTCGTATTGCGATTGCGTCAAACGCCCCCTCACATAATACCAATGGTGTATCCCAATTTATTAAAAGGTCAAACCCTATAATGTTTTTAGATACCTTTGGATTCTTATGTTTAAATTTGCCTTGATAGAATGACCTACCTACAAAAAAGTTTAGCCGGCCTCTGTCATCATACGATGGTATAATAATCTTATCTTCATATTCTCCTGTTTCACAATATCCAATATTGTATTTAATTATATCTTCGGGTCTCAATCCCCTTTTTAACAAATAATTTAATGCGTGTTTATACTTGAAAGAATCTGACTTCTTATAAAGTGGTTTAAATTCCTTTGGTAATTCTACTTGCTCTACGATAGTATCAGTTTGATAATCTGAATTGTATCGATTTACCCTACTGAATATACTATTGTACTCATCCCATGTTGATTTGGATACACGAAGTTTCTTGAATAAGGTTTTAATTGTACGACCCTTTTCATCCGATATCCAACAATGCCATGGATTCTTACCATCAGAAGTAATCCTAATGTTAATCTCTAACTTAGGTTTGTAGTGGTCAACAAATGGTGAGTAAAACGCATAGTTATCACCTGATGTTCTCTTGGATTTACCAAGAACGGACTCCAATAATTGCAGTAGTCTATCTTCCATTTAATATAAAGTTACCTTAATATACGAAATTATTTCGAGAATGCAAAGAAATTTTGTGAAGGTTTTTCATCTATCCATTCTTGTGGGATTTCCTTCTTTGCCCATTTGAACCCATTCTTCTCACACCACTCGGCGTAAGTAGTTTTAGAACCTTTGTATATTTTACCATTTGGTGATTGTAATACAAACCTTAAATCCATCTCTGGATTTTGTTCTTTTATTAATAAATGTTTTTTTCTATCTTCAGGTAAAAACCACCCCTTGGATTCTATATAAATTCCATTTGGTAATTTAAAATCTGGTTTGTAAGTATGGTATGTTGCTGGTATTGTATATGATACTTCGTGTTTTTCATATTCACCATCGATACCTTGAGCTTGAAGTTGTTCATCAATTCGTGTCTCAAGGCCGGACTTATGTCCTTTTTGTTTTTGGATGTGACTCCAATTGCCTTTTTTATTCATAACTATTCAAAATCTAATCGAATATCAATCGTTACATCAACATCTTGTCGTTTCTTTAATGGCGAACCTAATTTACCTATTGCGAGTAAATCACCCGTATCATTGTATAAACCTACTGATGTTATATATGGTCTGAAATCTGACCCTGTTACAAACGCTTTTAATTCGTGATTATCTTCTGTACCACCTTTTCTTAAAGTGTTGTTTTGTGATACATTATATTCATTTTTCCCAATCTCACATAATATGGATTGCATTTCTATTTTCTTTGTTGACTTATATGTAAACTCATATCCCTTGTCTGTATAATCAAAGTCACCATTTCCTAAGAAACAATTTTGATATTTGGGTCTTGGGTCTGTTACTACTATTAATCCTTTTTGATAATATACATAACCAACATCTCGTGTTTGATATGCCGACCCACTTATCACATGATTGTTTGATAAAGAACCTACATGCGCAGGTGTTAAATGTCTATTATAAATTCTGACCTCATCTACTGACCCACTTGTTCCTGTGAATTTTCTTAATCCCCCATTGTCACACATTATAGTAATATCAGCTTCATTGGAGAATGTTCGTCTTTGTGATGTTATTACATTTCCAACTAAAGTACCATCTATATAAAAGTTAAATCTATTTTGTAATGGATTAAATGAATTATTGTGCGTTACTATAATATTATGCCAGTTATTATCATTATACTTTGTAGATGAACTTAAAGTCATTATAGGTTTTTTGTCTTCCCTACCATCACTATACTGAAAAACTATCTGTCCGTTTTTTGCACCTGCCGTTTGATTGTGTACACTAATATCAAATGGGAACTGTCCATCTGTTGAAGTATCTAATCGTCTCGTGATTGATGGTGCAGTTGAATACGGGTCTACTTTTTGATTTGATTTCTTTATAAGAGTATTAGTAGTATTATCTGTAAAAGATTGGCTTGGCGGTAACTTTACCCATAAAGAAATACCAAAGTCATTTTGTGGTGTAAAGAAAGTATAATGGGAAGTTCCCATTGTTGTATATAAATGGGATTGTTGTGTCATATGTACACCATACCCACTTGAACTAACTTCTCCTGTTGTAGTAATACCAGGAACAACTTTTGCTTTACTTATGTAAACATCTCTTCCATCAGGCCCATCGTCTTTAGACTTTTTGTAAAATGTATTAAATGTACCATCTTGAAATCCTAAGTAAAACTTTAAATTCTTTTTAGGTACAAAGTTAGTATTGTCTATTACCGTATCGTATAAGATACCACACTCGTTTGTATGTTTTGATTCACTTAAAAATAAAGAAGAAGATGCGGCTAATTTAGAATGGTCTGTTACTGTTACTGAACCTGGCTTTATACCCAACCCAAATTTATTTTGAGGTATTGATATAATAGATGCAGTTGGATGTAACAAGTGACCACCATGCCCACCTTTAAAACAACTTGCGTCAATTGTACTCCACATAATTTTCTGTGGAATCTTATTCATAACAGGAACTACTGCTCTTGATTGAGTAAGTAAGTCACTATCAAATTGTATGCCTTGATGTTTAGATTCAGAAACTTCTGTTCGAATACCATTTGGTGATATTCCTCTAAATGTAGATATTTCAAAAGATGATGAATGATTAGTATCAGTCACCACATAATTTTTATATGCCGTATAGGGATACTTGGTTATCCCTTGGTTGAATATCCTTTTGAAAACTTGACTCATACTTCATCGCTTTATTAGAAATCTAATTTAACTTTTATTAAAATTTCATTAGAGAAAGATTTCAATAGAGGTTTAGAAAGTTTAGCAATTGCCAACAACGAGTTGTCGTTATTATATAAACCAACACTTGTGATATAAGTTTTAGGGTCACCGATATAAGTAGTTTGTGCTAACTTACCTTCTGAACCTGAAATATATGTTGGGTTATTACTAAAGTTATACTCTGCATTTTTAGCTCTAACAAAATAAAATGTAGACTTTATCTCTTCTTCATTTCTTGCTTGGAATCCGTTTGCAGCATCTGCAGCCGCAGCTCCACTAATTGCCGTAAACAATCTATTGTGGTTTTGATTATCTGCTTGTGTTCTAACTGTTCCTAAAGATGCTGATGTGTCGAGTAATGCTGCACTTAATACAATGATACCATGTTGTGGATAAACTTCACCGAATACTCTTGATGAGTTTTGGATTCCGTTTAATAATGAACCACTTACAATATTGTATTTAGTTTGTCTTGCGTTACCTGATTGGTCTCTATCACCACTATCGTCAATTAACCTTAACATATCGTTTCCGCCAGAACCTGAGATACATAGTTCCCAATTTCCAGGGTCAAGTCTATCTTTTAATCTTGCTCTGTTTATTGCGATTGCGTAGACATCGTTTTGGTTCGTGTCATTAAATCTAAAGAACTTTTGAGAAGATGGTAATAAGACTTGTTGTAGTTGTGAGTAAATCGCTGATGAAGGTGAATCTTCATTCGTTCCTGCTGACCCACTACCAGCGTAGTGACCATATGAGATTGAGAACTGAGGTTCGTTTGTTGATACAGTCGGGTCGCCATTATAGATTTCATAATAATATGCTTTTTGGGTAGCTGATTGAAATGACGATGTATGGAATACTGTTAGTTCACCACTATTACCACTCCACAATCCTCGTGTTACTCTTTTAGTTCCGCCTTCTACAATATCTTCATTTGTAAATGCAGTATATACTTTACCACTACCGAAGTCGTATGCACCTGCTCCGATTACTGGTGTGTTGTTATTTTGGTTGTCGTCTCTTACTATATCTACAACTGGGTCTGTAACTACTACTGAACCACCACCTGTGTTTCCACTTGTTACACCGACAGATACTGATGAACCACCGCCACCGCCGCCTCCATTTTGCATGAAGACTTGACCGCCGAGTCCGAGGTTACCATAATAAGGTTGGTCTCCACCCATGCCGTAGTTACCAAATCCACCCTCAATTAATCCACCATTATAACCATTGAAGTTAATTCCCATGCCGCCGAAACCCAAGTTTCCTGAATTTCCGAATCCGTAACTACCACCATAATTGTTAAATACTGCCATAATCTATTCCTCTATGCGTTTGATGTTACTTTAGGCGTTACCGTTACATCAATCTCAGCTCTACCACCTGTTTCATTACCAATGATAACAATTCTTGTAGAAGTTGTTTGATTGATTGGTAAGTTTGTAGTTGGTTGAAATTGAAATGCAGTTCCTGTTACAGAAATTGCTTTTGCGGTTGCGTAAGTGTTAATATTAATAATTGCAGATTGTCTACCAGGTACTGCCCCTAATCCTGCGATAGTACCGACATCACTATTTAATAGTATTGCAGTATATCCTAAGTTTTCATTACCACCATTTTTGGTTACCACATTGATTGGTACAAGAATACTTTCCTCAGCAACATTAATCGATGAGATTGATGTTTCTAAGAATGGTAACTTAATAGTACTCTTTGGTAATGATAATAATTTATATTTCATTAGATATGATTCATCAGTAATTGCCTCTAACACAGGCATATTCTCTATAACGATACCATAAAAATCACTACCTAATGAGTGTGCTGGATTCCAAAGGTCGTAATCAACCTCATCGTCAGCCAATGCAAATTGTGTTATTGCAAATTTGTCTCTGCCTTCAGCTAATAGCTCTCTACCCTTCTTGGTAAGTATTGCGTCTACTGTTACAGATGAATTATCTAAAAATCCCATAGTTGTTTCCTCTTTTACTTATATAAATATAGTTTTTTTTATTTTTAAATCATTTTTCTAATATGATTCTAATTTTATCTATTTTAACCACCTCGGCGATTGTTTCTTATAAACCCACCTAAAGTTGTATTTGGACTTGCAGCCCCTGTTGAATTAGGATTGGTTTCATTAAAAATCCCACCTTGTTGGTTTGGTCGTTGTTGTCTGCCACGACTTCTGTTTATCATATCGTTAGCAGCATTTGTGTTAATACGAACTCCACTACCATTTGGTGTAGTTGTTGTAGTTGTTTGCGTACCTCTTGGTCTTGCTCTTACAACAGGGTTTGTTGTACCTAAACCTAAACCAGGCAAACTTCTAAATATATTGTTTTCTACTACAATTGTTTTCCCTTTAGACTTTACCTCATTATTATTGTTACTGAGAATGTGTTGTTTTACACTTACTAAAGTTTCTGGGTCTGCAATTTTAATTGTATCCGGCAAGTCACCTTTAACTTCATCACCTTTTACTACATCATCAGTATTGTATACTAATACATCTGATTCTACTTGAGTTACTATAACAACAGGTGAATTATCAGGAGTATCAGGAGATTTAGTTGTCAATGAATCACTTGATATTTTACATCCTTCAAAAAATAAGTTTTTTAAGTTACCTGTTAATCTATCATCTTGAATTTGTGAAAAATGGTATGATGCCGAATTTGCGAATTTAATTCCCAATGAAGCACTAACATCATTAGAATAAAAATACTTTGGTTCTAATGCGTACCTCGAAGGTCTTGAATTCAAGATTGTTGACCCCGTTGGTGAATATTCCCAATAACCATTTGAACCTGTAAAGTATGCACCAGATGCCGTATTAAATAATGCGATGTCGGTGAACTTATATATTGATGGTTTAAATGGGTCTCGTTCAATACTTGAAGTATAAGTTAAATAAGAACCTGATACAACATTCAGTACACTAATTCCAGGTGCCTCATATTGATGTTGTGTGTAATCAATATTATCAGGTCTTTTGTAATTGTTTCTTTCAAAGACATGAGGTTCAATCATTATACCTTTATGCCAATCTGCTCTCGCAGGTACAAGTTGCCTCATACTATCAAAGACAGACATATCATATCTTGACAACATTCCTATTATAATATTAAGAGCCGTTCCTCTATTATATTTTTGGAAATAGTTTCTTGCTCTAAAATCTAATAAATCATACCCGTCAATATTTCTAACATCAGTATCACCAATTAAATCATCAATCTCAAAATATCCTTCTGATGCGTAAATATCAAAGTTTACAGTATCAGTTGTTGAAAAGTAAGTTCCTAATAAGTTTGAATCATTTGGAGCTCTATCGTATTGACTTACTTCATTTGATGTATCTCTTTGTAGTGGTCCTTGTAATGATGATGACTCTACCCTTACTTTATTATTACTAAGGTTTAAGGCGCCTGCTGATGGGATTGATACAAAGTATGTATCAACTTCACCAGAAAGATTATCTGGCTGACCATGTTCATATGACGCTGATAATATAAATCCTCTATCTGAAGATGTGAAATGTTGATTAGGGTGTCTTGATTGAATTGACCCACTAACATTATTAAATACACTATCAGGGAATATTCTATAAAGAACATTCTCATACGATGTATCTAAATCTAAATCAGTTGTGTTGGCGTCAGAATAATATGCTTCTCTATTTGCCGCATGTCCTTCGAGAACCTCAGATGCTAATTTTGTTTTGTAATATCTAATCTCTTGAATACTTGCAGTTGAGGTTGTTCCAAGGTAAGGCGACATCAGTTTGTTGTTGTCTGATGAACCACTTGAGTTCCAAATAAAGTTCCAATTATTATTAGTTGTTGATGCGGTTGCGTGAACTAATACATCACCAAAGTCATCTACATATGTAGCCCCTAAATGATATCCACCCGATGCAGATGAAAATCCTATAACAACATCTCTCTCTTGTACATACGGGAAGTAATCTGAACTTACTGATATTACTGGTGAACCACCTCTTAGTCTTACTCTGGCTTTCTTTGTTGCTCGTTGGTAATCCCAATGTAAGTCAATCTGACCACCATCTTTTTGATTTAATCTAAATACCGTATGATTATCTGTTGGAAGTTTACCAACATACTCAATAGTCTTTGGTCTAATATTGTTTATAGTATCCCAAATATGTTCACTTCTATTTTTACCATCTAATTGTAATTTGTAAACATATCTGTCGTGTTCATAAATGTTCTTTTGAGATTCTATTCTTGGACCACCATATTCTCTAATCTTTAAGAATGAACTTGGTATTCCGTATGATGATATTAATGTTTTAAATGAACGAGCCGTACCTTTTGTCTTGTAAATACCTGGCAGGTTATTTAACAATCGTCTCCAAGTCTCTTGTACAATTTCTTTAGTTGGTTTAGAATACAACGACCCTGATTGTTGTGGAGTACCATTTTGGTCAACACCAAATTCATATTGCCATAAACCTGTATCTGCATATCCATTATATAGTTTCCAACCAAATGATTCTGCTATTATGGATATTAGGTCATTTGCTAAACCATCTGCTGGGTGTTCTTCTCTTTCATTGATTGTTGTCAATGATTTTATGTAGTTCCAAGAAATGTCAAAATGTTGTCCCAACATATCTACAAATGTTTGATACTCTTCATTAAGTTTATCATCATTTATATTTACAGGAATAACACTTCTTAATTTTGTTGGGTTTTGGTGGTCATATAAAGAGGCACTTGATATTGTCTCAGTTAACCACGAAGTACCTTGACTCGATGTACTATGATACAATACATCTGGATTTCTTGTTTCTTTTGGATATGGATTAATAGTAAATGCTGAAGATGAGTGGTGAGTATAAATCTGTGCTTCATGATTGTAATACAACCAATACTCAAAGTCATCAAATGTACCTATAAGTTCTAATTTTCTTCTGTTAGATGAAGATATGTTTGTTAATGCCTCAGAACCACTTACATTATTTAATACACCAATTCTTCTATCAAATGCCTCAACTTGTTGTAACTTATAATAAAAGTTTCTAACTCGTTCTTCTGCTGATGAGAAGTTTACAAAGTTTTTAAAATCAGAATAATCTATATTTAATTTTACATTTCCAAGAGAACCACTAAAATATCTATCTATTATTTTTTGTTGTGTAGGTGCGCCAGAGTCTAATAAACTACTCCATGTTTCGTAGTCACTACTTGCACCACTACCATCACCTAAATCTATATTAAAGTTTGGGTCTGAGAAAAACTCAGTATTGTCTTCACCTAATTCGTTAAATACTATAACTCGTTCTATGTAAGATTTTTGTAGTTGTGCAGATGTTCCAATTGTATCATTTACATTTATTTCATCTGGCAGTGGACTATAAAGTTTTAATATAGCGGTGTCAACTGAAGTTACCGTCATGTCGAGTCTTTTGTACTGCATACTCCAAAAACTTGGAGCACTTAATGGTACACCAACTCCACCACCTGGACTTCCGTTGTTCCAAACACCTGCCAACTCTACTGACTCTCTAATACCATTTTCAGTAACATCTAATGGTAACGACCCTGATGTTGATACACTTCCTAAAGAAAACTTTCGTACCCAACTTAAAGTAGTGTCGGGGTTTTGTTTAAGTTTAAATTCATCAAATCTACCAGTAACCTCAAAATGCCAGTTGCCTGTAACAGGAGCGGTTTGTTCTGTTTTCTTTCTTACGATTACTTCAGTAAATGTATTGTAGTCCGATTCACCATCTAAATTCAATGAAGCTTCAATACCACCCGATTCAACTGGAAACCAAATACTATCTTGCGTATCACCTGGTGGATACGGTAAGTAGTCTTGTACTTCACCGACAATTGTACCATCAAATGCGGCGTTGATAATTGGTATTAAATTATTCTCACCAAGATTAAGCATCAATGGTGTGTAAGTTGTACTTGGGTCTGTAAATGAGTTTGCTTGTATTTGTTGATTTTTTCTATACAATGATGCAAATGCAGAAAGACCATCTTGAATAAATCCTTGAGAACCAATTACTTTAATTTCTTTTCTGTCTCCTGATATTTCTACAATCTTTAGGTTTGATAGGTTGTGAAGGAAATTATAAACTATGTTGTATGTTCCTTGATTGAACCCTGCGGCTCTAATATCTGACTCTGGTTTTACATATACAGTATAACCATTTTGTTCATCACCAATTTTTTGGATATTTCCATTTGTACTTGCGACAAGAGTTGCACCTGCGTAGAAGTGTTTTTCAACTATGGGAGTTGATACTCCTGGAACACCAACAATGTCAGCATCTCTAAGAGGCACTCTGATTTGACCACCATCAAGTATTGCTTGGTCACCATTATCAAAAACTTGACCATAAACTGGTTGTCTTGATAAAACCTCTTCTTGATTATAAAATCTATCTAATGCCATTCTTTAAATCCAAAAACTTACCATTATAAATATTTTCTCTCATTCGTTTCTTTACTTTAGAAGTTGTATAGTAATCGTACCCTTCTATTTCGTATAGACCCGTTGTCAATTCAGTTACATTTAAACTATCAGGCAACATTCTTTCTTGTAGAGTAACCCCGTTAAATGTTTTTAAACTTCGTTTATGATTCTTAACTCTTTTAAACTTGTTTCTTGCTTTAGATGGTCGTTCACATTTGTTTCTAAGACCTAAGTGGTCTTGCCATAATGCCTCATTTGACCATTTAATATCAATAAACATATTTCTTTGGAATCCTAAAATCATAGCCGTATCTAAAATATGTTTTAAGTATTGATGATTTTTTATTTCATTTCGTAAAACAATATCTACATCCATAGTTGGAATATTTGCACCATAAACATTTTCTGCAAATGCACCAACCAAATAAACTTTATAGTCTGATAAATCAACTTCTTTGTTAAAGTTGTTCCACCACCCTTTAAACTTATCGTACCTTGGTCTTTCCCATGGTGTTGTAGTTTCGATATTTCCTATTTTAAAATAAAACATATTTTTTCCTATGAATCTAAGTATCCACCACCACCAAACATACCATTATAATATGGGTTGTTAGGGTTGTATGTTGTTTGATTTCCACTTCCTGCTCCAGCTGGCGAACCTGCGGAGAATGGGTCATCGGTTACGACTCCACCACCACTTGTACCACCACCTCCTGAAGAGTTACCACCAGTTGTTTGACCTGTCGATGTTCCTATAAAATCATTGACTTGTGTAGGGAATGCATCGGGTGGGAAACCATATCCATTTGGAACTCGTGTACCATCATCTAATTGAGCAATCGGTGGCCAAGGAATTCCCTGCTGACCTTGGATTTCAGTAAAAGGTCCTGATAAATACATAGAACCCAATCGTGCTCCCATCCTAGCTCTTTGTTGAACTGATTGATTTGGAACAATTCCTCTTTCTGGAAAACTTAATTCTTTTATTTCAATGTCAAGATTATTAGTAACATCTGATTGTTGATATCTGGCTACTTTTGTTTTTGAACCATCATCTTTATCAACAAAGTAGATATTACCATATTGTTCCCCCTGTTGTTGAATGGGGTACGATACTATCTGTCCTCTGACATTTCTGTTTATATCTCTTATTCCTTGTACACTCATTATCGTACTACCTTAAAGTAAAAGTTGTCATCGTAATATTTTATGTCACTTCCTTGGTCAACCCTAAAACAGAATTTATAAAATCGTTCAGGTTGTAATCCGTTAAACCAAAAATTGAAATAGTTACCACTTGCGTCACAACTTAACTTTGTGTAGTTTGTATCGAATGGAATGATAACTTGTTCGGTTTGGGAATCTACTACTGAGTAATATGATGTAGTTGGTAAATATTTTATCGTCTTTAAAGGTGACGATTCAAATGTCCTTGTTGGATATCGGTCTCTACCAAATACTCTAATCTTAGCTTTAGAACTTTCTTTATATTCTGTTGAAAGATTCTTCACATATAATATAAGGTCATCGCCTGTTAGTGCGTTTAGAGACCCTGTTACAAATGTAGAATCATCCCACCTTGCTTCTAATACAGGTGGATAGATTGTATGAGTATCAGATGAAAAGAACTTTATTGAACCGAATTTTTTATCTGATGCTTCATCATTGTTAGACTTTTTAATAATAAGTCCGTTGTTAACCCTTGTACCATTAATCATTTCGTTTACATACTCTGTAACTGGCACATCCAAATTGTCAGTTGATTTTGTAAACACTTGTTTGTAATGTGTGCCTGCACTATAAGATGATGTGAACCATGTTCCACCACCACTTGTTTTAGCAAACGATGCTTCCCATAATGTATCATGGAATGCTGACCCTGTTAGGTCATGGTCTGTTGATAATATTTTAAAGTTGTCAATAGATGCACTTGATTGTATTGAACTTCCACTTGCAAAGTATGACCATCTAAATAAATGTTGTCCTGATTCTCTTGCTTGGAATTTTACTGTTGGTGTAAAACTTGATGTAATATATCTTATTGCATTATCAAAATCGTTAACATCAACTAATCTACCTGTTGGTGTTTGTATTGTAAACTCAACACCCAATGATTGGCCTTCTGCATTTACTCTTGGAAAACTTCCTGTGTCTATTGAAAAACTGGCAGTATAGTTTCTACCTTCTTGTAATGAAAACTTTCTATTTAAAGTTGCCCCACCATTGTTGGATGCACTTATATTTAAAATATCGTTAGCTATAA
>Ga0181405_1000015_pt1 | contig 52408 bp, 72 predicted proteins | sample 28SPOviralmetaG_FD_130134 | JGI IMG/M metagenome (GOLD analysis project Ga0181405, IMG submission 130134) | Marine viral communities from the oligotrophic San Pedro Time Series (SPOT) site, San Pedro Channel, CA, USA - 28 SPOT_SRF_2011-11-29 | ecosystem: Environmental > Aquatic > Marine > Strait...
AGACGCATCTGCAACCCTCGCAACTGATGGTTCTGAGAACATTGTTCTTGCAGGTCACATGTCATCCACCTCTACTGCTTCGCACATTGCGAAAACAGAAGTGGTTCGTTCAACTGAATCGTTTTCCGACGTTATTCGTGGACTACATGTTTTTGGGCAAAAAGTACTTCGCCAAGAAGCAATCGTTCGCGGCGTTGTAGACTTTGCATAAGGGAGACTTGAAACATGGCTACTTATAATGTAACTGGTGCCGTAGCTGGTATCCCTCTTGGTAAGAAGATGCAGACTGTTGAAGTTGTTCTCGACTTCACATCTACTAATCTTGCTGCTGGTGACATCGTTAACGTCTTTGAGATTCCAGACAACACTCTGGTCTTGATGGCAGGTATCGAAGTGTATCAGGCCGCATCTACAGGATCACCTACAATCGACATGGGTGATGCTGCTGCTGCTGACACTTGGGTAACTGATGTTAGCGGTTCTGCCGTTGCACAAGAATTTGGTCAAACTGCAAAGCTGTACACTGCAGCAGATAACATCGACATTCTTGGTGTTACTGCTACATTTGACGGTAAAATCCGTTGTGTTGCAGTGATGTGTGATCTGGGTGATCCCGGAACAGGCGCACCGTTTGCCTAAATAATACTTGGGGGGCAGGGCAACTTGCCCCTCTTGACTCTTTATTTATTTCGTGATAAAAGCAACAACCTTTGCCGGGGGTAAATACACAATGGCATCTAAAAGTCCAAAGCCAAAGAACGCAAAGCTATATGCAAGCGTTAAAGCAGAAGCTAAACGTAAATTTAAAAAATGGCCCAGCGCATATGGGTCGGCATGGTTAGTTAAAAAATACAAAAAGCGTGGGGGAACTTACGCATAATGGCTGCTACTGGCTTAAAAAAATGGTTTGGTGAAAATTGGATAGACGTAAAGACCGGAGAAAAATGTGGTCGTTCTGGTAAAGAGAAAAAGAAACGTCCCTACCCAGCCTGTAGACCTGCTAAAGTTGCCAAGCGTATAAGTAAAAAAGAAGCAGCTAAGAAGACAGGACCACAAGCAGTAAAGTGGTCTGTTACTGCATCTGGTAAAAAACGAACTCCTGCAAAAAGGAAAAAATCTCGTGTCAGAAAGGCGTAGAGAAAAACCAATCCCTAAGACTACTAAGGGCAAGGATGCAAACTATCGTCCTACCAAGTCTGGTGCAGGTATGACAGCTAAAGGTGTAGCTGCTCATAGAAGAGCCAACCCCGGAAGCAAACTAAAAACTGCTGTGACGGGGAAAGTAAAGCCGGGAAGTAAGGCAGCTAAACGTCGCAAGGCTTACTGTGATAGGTCAGCCGGACAGATGAAGAAGTTTCCTAAAGCTGCAAAGAACCCGAATAGTCGTTTACGCCAAGCACGAAAGAGGTGGAAATGTTAACAGCCCTGATTGGACCAATAGCAGACCTTGCTGGCACATGGATGTCCGGCAAAGTAGCGGAGAAGAAAGCCCAGTCAGCTACTAAGGTAGCAAAGGCACAAGCCGAAGCCGTAGTTATGCAGAAAAAAGCTACGGGGGAAATTGACTGGGACTTGGAGATGGCGAAGGGTAGCCAGTCATCTTGGAAAGACGAATGGCTCACCATACTATTTAGCATACCACTTATTTTAGCTTTTATACCGGGAATGGAAGACCTTGTACGTAACGGATTTCAACAATTGGAGCAAATGCCTGAATGGTACCAGTACAGCTTGGGCGTTATTGTTGCTGCAAGCTTTGGAGTCCGGTCAGCGACAAAGTTCTTTGGTAAGAAATGACATATACAATGGAGAAAATATTAGCATGGCGAATCCTTCCAAGACTGATGATGTTGGCAATGACACTGATGAGTTATCAGGTGGTTCAGTGGTTCATGGCTCTAGGTGCGAGTGCAACGACCCAACAAACTGCATTTGTATCGACGGTTGTAGGGGCTATGACGGGGGCTTTTGCTGTGTGGATGGGTCACGAGTCAAGTAGCACTGTGGAAACTAGGTCGCGTGAATCCAAAAGAAAGTAAGAGTCCGTGCAAAGGAATTTGTGTATTGGACAAGGAAAGAGTTAAGTGTATCGGATGTGGACGAACCATTGACGAAATAATTAGCTGGGGTAAGGCCAAATGAAATACAGAACAGAACTTTTCCTAGATAAACTAATTCACCACGAGGGCATGGTCCTTACAGTGTATGAAGATAGTCTGGGCATCGAAACTATAGGTATAGGTAGGAACCTCAAAGACAGGGGTATTACCAAAGAAGAACTAGAGTACATGGACATCCCAAGTATGGATGTAATCTACGAACATGGTATTACTGAAGCCGACGCTCGTTACCTTGCCATGAACGACATCCGCATAGTCGAAAACGAACTGTGTCGAGTTCATCCTTGCGTCGAAGACCTAGATAGTGTAAGACAGTTGATATTGATGGATATGGCATTCAATATGGGAGTTCCCCGGTTGTGCAAGTTTAAAAACATGTGGGCCGCAATCTACGATGGTAACTACGAAATAGCATCACTTGAGATGATGGATTCGAGATGGGCGAGGCAGGTAGGTTCGAGGGCTGTTAAACTTTCGGACGCAATGAAAGCGGGGGAGTTCTAAGATGACAACAAATTTATCTCAAACAACGGGTAGAAAAAGCGCGAAAGAACAAGTGGGTGCGGTAGTCGAGACAGTTAAATCTGCTATGGGTTTTGGTGCAGAGGGAATGGATAGAACTAAAGTACCTCCAAAGTCTGCTCCTGAAAAATTTCACATAGGGTATTATAACAGTAATATAGGTAGACTTAAAAAGACATATAAAGAGCAAGGTATTGATTTGCCTGATTACCTTGATTCAGCAGAGGACTATGTTGCTTATGTAAAAGGAACTGGTAAGTACAGAAAAGGTAAAATGTACGGTGGTCGTGTACAACCTCGTCGAGCCTCTAGCGCAGCGGAGACAAGATAATGAGATATAAACAGCCCCGTTCTGCTCAAGACTCTGAAGAAAAACAAAAAGAACGAGAACAAAATATGCAACCTTTTACTTTTCAGAATCCCATTATTGAATTTGAAGAAGGTAAAAAAGGTTCATATAGGGGTAATGTTCCCTTGAATAAAGATATTCATAAAAAAATGAAATCTTATTATAAACGAGGAAAAGCTTAGATGCCACCACGCAATCATAAGGATTGGCTCAAGACTCCTAAAGTAGAACACATCAGTTCGCTGATATACTCTAGCTACGACATATATGCACAAGAGATAGAAAACATATTTTCTAAAGTTTGGGTGCCTATGTGTCATTCTAGTGAGTTACCTAAGTTAGGTGACTTTAGAACAACACAAATAGCATTGCACAACGTAGTGGCTATACGGTTTGAAGATGGCAAAGTTAGAACGTTTCTTTCTGATAACGTTAAACGTCCCTCTGGCAACGATCTATCCTTAACATATCACTCAGGAATGTGGAAAGAGTTGCCGTGTGAAGTCAAGCACGGGGGTATGGTATGGACTACACTTGATCAAAACAACCCCATGACTGTGGATCAATGGACAGCAGGAGCATTCGACTGTATAACAGATGCCATCGACACTGAAGAGATGGAAGTCTTTCACTATCACAAAGCAGTAGTGGATACAAACTACAAGCTGTGGCACGATACCAACAGCGAGTTTTACCACGATTTCATGCACTACTTTAATCGTGTGTCAGGTTTTAACGATGAATACTTTGCTAGAAAAAACATACCATTCGATAACGGACATGTTAATGTTAGCAGCTTCACCGTTAACTACGAGGAGTACGACGGCTTTGAGGATAGAGGAGAGCTTAGTTTCCCTAACCTGCCACCCAATCAATGGTACATGGTTGACCTGTTCCCCGGATTTAATTTTAATCTTCGTGGTAGTGCTTATCGAAGCGATAGCGTTACACCTCTTGGGCCAAACAAGGTTCTTATTGAGTTTCGCGGCTATGGTCTTAAAAAGGATACCCCAAAAGAACGTGCGACTCGTATCAAGCATCACAACTCTATTTGGGGTCCGTTCGGACGTAACCTGCACGAAGACCTTATTGGTGTAGCTGGTCAGGGTACAACAATGCGCGAGGGAACAGAACCTCGAAACATCCTACACGGACGACATGAGAATAGCACTATTCACGATGAAGTTGGCATGAGACACTACTACGCAGAGTGGAGTAAGTGGATGGGATTAGATGCGAGTAAGTCTTGGCAACTAGCGGCGTAGTCATGTTCTGTGTTATTGCGGCTAACCTCGTTGAGGTGAAGGCTGTTGTACACTCCACACACAAGTGGTTTTCTCACTGTCACGTATCTATAACGGAACACGGGTTCGACAATCCTGATGCGAATTGTTTCTGCGTTGAAATGGATAAAGAGAATGACTGATACAGAAAAGCCCGTAGCCGTAAGCATCACTGAAAACAGTTTTGAACTGATACTTAGAATACTGGGCAACGAGTTCATTGCCATCCGAATAGGGTCAACAAACTTTAGCGGCAAATTGATAGCAGGTAGCATACTGTTGTTGTTCTTTACCTTCATGCTGCTAGAGGTTTTTGGATTATCTAGGATACTAGGTATTGAATAATGGCTACAAAGCTAAACGAGAACACAGAAGTTGCGCTACCCCTACGTAACATCATAAGTATGGTGGCTGCTGCTAGTGTAGCAACATGGGCATACTTTGGTATCATAGAACGTCTGAACCAGATAGAAACAAACATCACAATGATGGAAGCTGATTTGGGCCAGAACACAGAGTTTCGCATTAAATGGCCCCGTGGGGAAATGGGTAGCCTACCTGCCGACAGCGAACAGTTTATGCTTATCGAACATCTGGCAAATGAGTTGGATGATTTGTCTACACAGATAGACGAGGGCAAAGCCCCCTACGACCAACAGCAGAAGCTAACCCTAGAGTTCTACGAGAAGCGATTAAACGCCCTAGAAGAAAACTTAGAGAAAATAAGAAATGGAAATCATTAAAACCATAACTCTTATCTTGTATATGGGCGGTGACGTTTCTGAACACACGGCATTTGAAAAGATATCAAAGTGCTTAAAAGCTAAAAGAACCATAGAAAGGAACTTGTACAAGAAGAGCCAGACAGTGCGATACTCCTGTGAGAATAAGACTGTTGAAGTATCCAAAAATGCAGACGGCTCCAACTACATAGTTCGCATAGTAGAATGATAGAGTTTGTTCTTTCCGTTTATCTAAACTCACAACTAATAGACAGAACCCAAGTATTTGAAGACATGGACAGGTGTCTTTATTTTGCCCGTAGATTGTCTAGTCAACGCCCTGTTCCATTACCAGAGGGGGGTAGTTCAAGAATAACCGCAATTTGCAAACCACAACCAAAACGAAAGTAACCTAATGATTGCAGAAACACTCGCAGGTATAGCCCTTGTGAAGAGTGCAGTAGACGGTATCAAATCTGCAATAGGAACCGCCAACGACATTGGAGACATAGCAGGTTACATAGATAATCTGTTCGAGGGTGAAAAACAGGTACAACAAACCCGCAATAAAAAGGCGGGTAGCGTAGGTCTAGGGGACCAGTTTGGTGTAGACACTGTTGCCCGTGAAGTCATTGATGCACGTATCGCTGCAGAAAAACTCCAAGAAGTAGCCACAATGGTTGACATGAGGTTTGGGCCGGGAACTTGGAAGGGCATCGTAGCTGAAAGAGCGAAACGTATCCAAGCCGCAAAGGAAGCTGCCGCCGCCGCACGAAGAGCAGAAATCCTACGACAAGAAGAAATGATGGATAACATCAAGGTAGGGTTTGTGATAGCAATGGTTATTGCAGTCGGCTTTGGACTCTTTATAGCTTTGATGATTTCTACCGCATCAGGGATTGTCAATTAAATTCTTGACTAAACTTCAAAATTCGTATATAATACTTTTGAAGGGAATACCATGAAACAACTTGCAATAGACGCACTACGTCATAGATACGAGGCACAGAAAAAAAGTGCAAAATATACTCTCACAAATTACCTCCAAAATCCAACAGCTATTGGGGAGCATCCAGACCTTCTTGCGGAAATGGATAAGGCTCTTGGAAGTTGGGAAGAAGCAAATAGTAGGCTTGAGGCATTGGATGAAATCACGGATGACAGATATCCGTCCCTGTTTGATTAGACAGCTAGGCTGGGCTTTACTCTCAATGGGTAAGCCCTTTACTTGTATCGGCAACTGGTTTTGGAAAAAGCACCGCACAGTACTAGACTGGAACAAAAAGTGATACGTCACCAACTGTTAAAGCCAGTTGATTTAAGAAAAACAAAGTTCCTACCAGTGTACAAAAAAGAAGACCTAAAGCTTTTACGAACTCTACCCAGTGGTGTCAAACAGTACAAACTAAGACAAAAGAAGAGCAAACCAAACCATGACATTTCTTGAACTAATAAATGCTGTTCTACGCGAAGTCAACGAAGTTGAACTCACAACAATTGGTTCGAGCAGAGGCATACAGACCTCTGTAAAGGACTTCATAAACAAATCCCAACGTGACATTATAAACTCTGAAGTTCAGTGGCCTTTTACTATTGTTTCTACTTCTTTTACCACAACTGCAAGCACAGCAGAGTACACCCCACCTGCTGCGGCAAAGACAATAGACTTTGATACCTTTACTGTTCAAGAGTCTGCAACTACTGCAGAAAGAACTTTAAAGTATGTATCATTTAATGAATACATTGAAAGTTTAAATGAAACAGACACTAACCCAACAGGGGATAGTGAAGGTCTTCCCCGGTTCGTTTATCAGACTCCTGATGAAAAAATAGGTTTGTCCCCGGTTCCTGATGTAGCTACCTACACTGTTCGTTATTATTACTACGCGACACATTCAGACATGGTTGCAGCAACAGACACACCTGCTATACCTGAGAGATTTCACGACGTTATCGTAAACCGCGCTCGTTACTACACTCACATGTTACGTTCGGATACTCAGTTTTCACAGCTTGCATTGAGAGATTACGAACAGGGTTTGAACCGTATGCGTGTCGAACTTATCAACCGTAAGGACTACATGAGAGCCGTTTAATGCCAGATACTTCACTACAGAGTCCCTATGTTGTACGTCTAGGTGGTGGTCTGGTTCTTGATAAAGATACCTTTTCTCTACCTCAAGGGGCTGCAATACAGTTAAAAAACTTTGAGCCTGACATAAACGGTGGCTACCGCCGTATAAGTGGGTTCTCTAAGTTTGACTCTGCACAGGTTGGGAGTTCAACCAGTACAATTCTTGGTGTTCATATATACAAAAACCAAGTGATTGTTGCACAGGGAACATCTGTATTTAAGAGTTCGGGTAGCGGCTACACAAGTATTGACACAGGCCGCACCAGTGCCGGGCGATACAACTTTGTAAATTACAACTTCAACGGCACTGACAAGATGATTATGGTGGATGGTGCCAACCTCGCATCCATATTTGACAACTCATCTGTGAGTGACATAAGTGCATCCGGCAGACCTGCAGACCCGAAATTTGTAGAGATATTTAGAAGCCACGCTTTTTACGCTGGCATGTCTGCTACCCCTCAAGAACTTATATTTAGTGTCCCCTTTGACGAAGATGACTTTACAGGGGGTTCGGGTGCAGGGTCTATAAAAGTAGACGGTGTTATCGTAGGTATAAAAGTCTTCCGTGAAAACTTGTTTGTTTTTTGTGAAGATTCAATCTTTAAGATAACAGGCTCCAGCCTTTCGGACTTTGCCGTAGTTCCTGTAACCAGAAAGATTGGTTGCGTAGACGGGTTCAGTATTCAAGAGATATCAGGCGATATTGTTTATCTTGCTCCCGACGGTTTGCGAACCATTGCTGGTACTGAAAGAATTGGTGACGTTGAACTTGGAACCATATCCAAACAAATTCAGCCTCGCTTAGACAACGTTACAACTGACCGTATATCATCCCTTGTAATCAGAAGCAAAAGCCAATACAGACTTTTCTTTCCCGGCGACTCTCAAGCTGTAGGTTCTGCTTCAGGAATTATAGGAGTTATAAAGTCCGGTGTAGAGGGCGGTGTTGGATGGGAGTACGCTGACATAACAGGAATGAAACCTGCGTGTTGTGCTTCAGGGTTTATTAGTGGGACTGAAACCATAGTTCACGGTGGGTACGACGGGTACGTATACAAACAGGAAGACACATCAAAGTTCGACGGAACAAACATATCTGCTTTGTATGAGTCCCCCGCTTACACAATGGGGGATGTTGGCATCAGAAAAATGATGCAAAGAATTATCTGGAACTACAATAACGAGGGTCCGGTTGATTCAGACTTCCGCATCAGGTATGACTTTGGCTCTACTAGCGTACCCCAACCCAATCCTTACCCACTTACTATTGGTGGTTCATCTGCCATCTACGGAACTAACGCATACGGAACAGCCGTTTACGGTTCATCAGGGGAGCCTATCGTTCGACAGAGTATTGAGGGTAGTGGATTTACCGTGTCTGTTCGTTTAGACGATGCGGATGGTGCCGACCCAATTTCAATCAAAGGATACCAACTGGAATTTACTCCGGGTGGAAGGAGATAAAACATGGCAGGTTACACCCGTCAATCGACATTTACTGATGGTGACGTTATCACCGCTGCACACAGTAACGATGAATTTAACCAAGTACTTGCAGCCTTCGTAAACACATCTGGTCACAAACACGACGGCACGGCAGCAGAGGGTCCAGTCATTGGTTTGATTGGAGACCCCGGTGTTGCCACGCCTCTAAACAAGGTTGTTGTTGACAATACAAACAATCGTGTAGGTGTGTTTGTAGATGCTGGTGGTGCAGGTTCTACAGTAGAACAGGTTCGTTTTCAAGACGGGGCAATTGTTCCCGTAACGGACAACGATGTTGACTTGGGAGCATCCGGTACAGAGTTCAAGGACTTGTACGTAGATGGCACTGCTCATATAGATGCTATTAACTTTAACGGTACAGCTATCTCTGCTACTGCAGCAGAGTTGAACATCATGGATGGCGTAACAGCTACAACAGCAGAACTTAACTTGACAGATGGCGGCTCTACTGTAGGTACAACAGCCGTAGCTGGTGGGGATGGTCTTCTTACTAACGATGGCGGCACGATGCGCCAAACAACTGTGGATACTTTTGATACCTACCTTTCTCAAACAACCAAAACCCTCACTAATAAAACTCTTACAACACCTACAATAACAACTCCTGTAGTTAATGCTGGATTACAACTTAAAAATGGTGCAACAAGCGCAGGATTTGCAGAGTTTTTTGAAGATAGCGATAATGGTACAAATAAAGTAACTTTGATTGGTCCTGCTTCAACTGCAGATGTAACAGTTACACTACCTGCTGCTACAGATACATTAGTAGGTAAGGCTACAACAGATACGCTAACAAATAAAACCCTGACAAGTGCAGTGCTTAACGGTTCAATAAGTGGAACTTCCATTAAAGATGAAGATGATATGTCTTCTGACAGTGCCAGTCATCTTGCTACCCAACAATCTATTAAAGCATATGTAGATGCAGAAGTAGCAGCACTTCCTTCTGGCGATATAACAGGAGTAACTGCAGGAGCAGGACTTACTGGGGGTGGTACTAGCGGTGCAGTTACGTTAGACGTTGTAGGCGGTACAGGAATTACTGCTAATGCTAATGATATAGCTATAGATGCTACTGTAGCTACACTTACAGGTACACAGACATTAACAAACAAAAGTATTACTGCTCCTATACTAACAGGTTCCGCATCAGCAGCAGGTTCTATACTATTTAAAGAAGATACAGATAATGGTACAAATGCAGTAACCCTTATTGGACCTGCAGCTACAGCAGACGTAACTGTTACCTTACCTGCAGCCACAGATACCCTAGTCGGTAAGGCAACAACAGACACGCTTACAAACAAAAGCATCGATGCGTCTCAGCTTACAGGAACAGTAGCTAATGCAAGACTAGATGCACAGCTTCAAGATGTAGCTGGATTAGCAGTAACAGATGGTGGCTTTATTGTAGGTGATGGGTCTAACTTTGTCTTAGAGACTGCCGGAACCGCACGTACTTCACTAGGACTGGGAACTGCAGCAGTTACCGATACAGGAACTTCTGCTGGTAATACTGTGGTTTTGGATGGGTCAGCCAGATTACCAGCAGTAGATGGGTCACAGTTAACTAACTTACCATCTGCAGGTGCAACCGCTGGCTTTGCAGTCGCAATGGCAATTGCATTATAACCTTGACTGCAAAACATTAATACTGTATACTATACAGAGGAGACAAAATGGCACAGGATTTTGAAAGAAACATTACAAGGAATGTTGGTACAGGCGCAGTAACATTGCGTACAGCTAACTCTGATGATGCGCTTATTGGTATCAATATTGCTAATGTTACAACAACACAGATTCTAATGGATGTGTTTATTAATGATGGGTCTAATGACTACTACATTATTAAAGATGCACCTATCCCTGTAGGTTCAGCCTTGCAGGTATTAGATGGCGGTGCAAAGATTGTAATGCAATCAAGTGATGTACTTAAAGTACAAAGTGATACTACAGCAAGCGCAGATGTTTGGGTCTCTGTAGTTGACACTATCAGTTCATAAGGAATAGAGTATGCCGTATATTGGTCAGAAAGTTCCGGGTTCCTACCAAGCTACTAAAGCTGTGCAACGCTTTAATGGTGACGGTAGCGATACCACATTTACATTGACTACAACAGTATCTTCTGTGCAAGACGTACTGGTATCAGTTGATGGTGTCGTACAGGACACAGCAGCCTACACTATTCCTGATGGAACCACACTCACATTCACTGCTGCCCCTTCCTCTGGAACAGGTAACATCTTTGTAAATTACCTAGCACCTCAAGCTAGTACGATTACACCACCCGCTGAGAACAAGGGTAACTTCAAGGCTGGTGGTTTGTTCCGTACCAACGCACAATCCCTCACAGCAAATACAACCATCTTAGCTACAGAGAACGCCAACGTAACTGGTCCGTTTACTGTGGCTAGTGGTGTTACATTAACCGTTGAAAGCGGTGGGACATTGGTGACGCTATGAGTACATTAAAAGCAGATACCATACAAAGCACAGGCGGTGGTGCGGCTACGCTGACTAAACAAATAGCAGTTAAATCTTTTACCACATTTGCTGGTGACGGAACAGCTATACGAGATAGTTTTAATGTTGCTAGTTTGGTTGACGATGGAAGTGGTATCTCTTCTCACAATTTTACTAACAGTATGTCTAACACTCACTACACCAGCAGTTCGGCAGGGTCATATATAAATGACACTAACAACTATGAAACATACTTGGGGATAAACTATAACAATAACTTATCTTCAACAAGGACAACAGGTCAAAATCATATAGGGTTTTGGGATTCCTCATTTGCTGACCCGAATAACGATGCCTGTTGTTCAGTCATAGGAGACCTAGCATGAGTAAGATACAGGTAACGAATATCAATGACCTGTCTGACAATGCGTCTCTGGTCACAGATAATGGCGGTATTAAAACCGATAAACTGACTGGCAAGACTGCGGCTGCAAGCGTGACTGTTACTGATGGTTCTGTAACAATGAAGTTACAAGACGGCTTGGCAGTAGTAGGAATTTATTATGACCTCACTAATAACACTAACCAACAATCATGGAATGTAGCTAGTGTCACAGACCACGGAACAGGAAACCAACAAATCTTTTATACTAACAATATGACTGGTAACGCTATTTCTGTTTATTTGTGTTCAAATGGAAATTCTGGAAATGGTGAAATATTTGGAAGTGGCAGTAATTCTCATTATCAACGAGTAAGAGATAATACAGAAAATTTAGTTGACTCAACCCAGACCTGTAGTTCGGTACACGGAGACCTAGCATAATGGCACTAGGAAAGATAAAAGCAGATACCCTAGAACACAGCACCGCTGGCACGGTTGATACGCAGTTTGTTGTGAATGGTAGTGTTAAAGCGTATGCCAACCAAGATAATGGAACATCCTTAAATAAAAGTCTTAATATCTCATCACTAACTGACAATTCAACAGGGCGTTATGAGTTGGCAATAACAAATGCTTTTACAGATGCTAATTTTGGTCAAATGGTTTGTGCGGGGCCAGCAAAAGAAGCTAATTGCAACATTGATACTGGTCATAACACTGCTGCAATAATGGCATCTCGTATATATAGAACTGATTCAAGTGCTTACGTTGATTCAGGGGACTGTAATTATTATGGTGTGGGAGACTTAGCATAATGCAGACACCAGAGTTTCAAGGTACACACCTATTTGACAGACTATGCTGGGCGAAGGAAAACCTAGACGGTGTACAATCTGACTATCGTGTAGTGTATGAAGACAAGATAGACGAGTGTGCAAAGATACTTGTACCTGACCCGAATTGGATGGCTTGCGCTTTGCAGGGCGGTATCCTACCACCAGTGCAGGTATATTGGGAACTAGCTAAAGATGAGGCCGAAGAGGGCTTTACGAAACATACTAGGGGTTATTTGCTCCATAACACAAAGCCTGTAGAGGCGATGACCGAAGAGCAAGCAATTGAATATCTCATAATGAAGGACTGCCCACAGCATGTGTGGCGCAATTGGAATGAGGGCAACAAACCTAAGATGGTTATATGCCGTAAAGAACAGTTACCAAGCACACGTGAGTGGCGCAATGCTTGGAAGATAACTGAGGAACTTAGCGTCACTGAATTAGCCGCATAAGGAGAAACCTAATGGCAACAACATACATCGTAGACAAGGACGGGAATCAGATTGATGCTTCAACTGCAACTGTCCCTTCTGACCGTCACTTTAGAGGTGCATGGTCATTGGACGGCAAGGTTATATCAGAGGATATGACTGCAGCCAAAGTTATCTTTAAGGATAAAATTCGTGAAGTACGTGCGCCACTGCTTGATGCAGAAGACGTAGTATACATGAAAGCACTAGAGGCTGACGATGCAGATGCAAAGACTGCTTCTGTAAATAAGAAGAAAGCACTGCGTGATGCACCTGCTGCTTCTGCAATTACTAGCGCAGACACAATCGCAAAGCTAAAAGCAGCTTGGGATACATCTGTGTTGGGTGACAGCCCTTACGCATAAGGAGATAGATGGTGGCGTTAACTAAGGTTGGTAAAGAGGGTATCACTGGCATTTCCAATTCTAGTAATGCCACTGCTATTACTATTGATTCGTCAGAAAACGTGGGCATTGGTACTGCTACGCCAGCATCATACGATGGTGAGGCTGACAATTTAGTTATTGCATCCTCTGGGCATACTGGCGTAACGATTGCAAGTACAGGTTCAGACCAAAGAACTAACTTATATTTTTCTGATGGGACGAGTAGTACTGCTCCATATATAGGTGGTTTTTCTTATAACCACAGTGATAACAGTCTACTTGTAAGAACTTCTGGCGCAGAACGTATGCGCCTTGACACCAGCGGCAATCTGATGATTGGCACTACTGATTCAACTTACAATTCGATTGGCGCAGCAGCAGCACTAACTTCATTTAATAATGGTGTCCGATTTGGAGCTAATTTCGGTGCTTCAACAACAGGTAGTCAATATGCTGTTGTTTTTAGTAACCCCAATGGTCAAATCGGTGGTGTAAATGTCAACGGTTCAGCTACTTCTTACGTCACATCCTCAGACTATCGCCTTAAAACCGCAGTCACCTATGACTGGGATGCAACCACACGCCTTAAACAACTAAAACCCGCAAGATTTAAATGGATTGTTGATGGTGATGACGCTGTTGAGGTGGACGGGTTTTTAGCGCATGAGGCCGCTACTGTTTGCCCCGAAAGCGTTACTGGCACTAAGGACGAAGTTGAGGTTTGGAAAAATGGAGAGGAATTGCCTGACGGAGTCTCTGTTGGTGATAACAAGCTTGATAAAGATGGCAACACTATCCCTGTGATGCAAGCAATAGACCAAGCTAAACTCGTACCATTGCTTTGTAAGACCATCTTAGAATTAGAAGCCCGTATCACGGCATTGGAGAACGCATAATGCCATACATAGGTAAATCCCCAGCAGTAGGTTTCCGCAATCGTTTTGTATATCAGGCGACAGCAGGACAGACTAGCTTTAGTGGCAGTGATGCCGACAGTAAGGTGCTAACCTATCAGGATAGCTTGTACTTAGACGTATATCAAAACGGTGTCCTACTCAAACCCGGTACAGACTACACAGCCACCACAGGTACAACAGTCGTGCTGGTCACAGGGGCAAGCCTCAATGACGTAGTTGAGATGATTATATATGATACCTTCTCTGTAGCAAACTCGTACACTAAGGCAGAGGCTGACACACGCTACCCATTTAAGGGCAACAACAGCATCATCCGCTTGAATGGTCAGACCATCAGCGCGGACATTACGATTGACAGCGATGAGAATGGTGTAAGTGCTGGGCCTATAACACAGTCTGCCACCGTCACTGTTAACGGATATTGGAGTATCGTATGACCAGTGTATTGAATGTAGATACTATTGCAGATAAGGCTGGCACTGGTCCTGTTGGGTTGACTAAGCAAGAAGCTGTAAAATCTCTTCACACCTATGACCAACCAGCGGCTACTAGTGTGGATTCATTAAATATATCAAGCGCAACGGATAATACAGATGGAGAAGTAACGCATACTTTTTCTAGTGCTTTTTCTAGTGCAACAGCCCGACAAGTAATGGTTAGTGCTTGGAACACCGCTGATGGTGGTAGCAATGAAATAGCTACAAATGCAAGAGGTTTTAATGCTTATCAATATCATAGCAATAATGCAACAACCACAGTGAGAACATTCACAGGAAGAGGCTCTATAAGTAATGCTAATGGATATGGTGATGATTGTGATGCGACTTATCTGGCAGTATTGGGAGACCTTGCATAATGGCTAGTTTACTTAAAGTAGATTCACTAACAGGTGTAACCACCGCTGGCTCTATTAGCGTTACTGGCGAGGGCAACTCAACCACGACTAATCTTCAGCAGGGGTTGGCGAAGCACTTTTGTATTTTTGATGGGACAGGCACTATTGCTGTTGATAATTCATTTAATAACGCATCTCTGACTGATGTAGCGACTGGACAATATACAGTAGCTGTTACAAATGCTTTTTCATCCATACATTATGCTGTTACAGGTGCTACTCTAGGAAACAACGAAGCGTTTAATTATTGTGCAACTGGCGGTGGTGGTTATGAAAAAACATCAAGCACTGTTAATGTAAAACTTTTTCAATACGATGGCAGTGTGCTTGATACAGACACAGTAGATTTAGTATCACACGGAGACCTAGCATAATGGCAAGCGAACTTAGAGTTAACACATTAAAGGATGCCAGCGGTAATAACAGCATTGCTACTAGCGTTGTGGCGAATGGTAGTGCAAAGGCGTGGGTAAACTTTAATGGAACTAGCACTGTTGCAATTCGTGCAAGCAATAACGTAGCAAGTATTACGGATAATGGTACTGGTGATTACACAGCAAACTTTACATCTGCACTAACTGATGGAAATTATGCAGTTACAACTGGTTTTACACCATATACGACTACAAACTTCACAACATATGGTGCTATTTACGGAGATGCATCAACTGGTGCAACTACAAAGACGACATCTGCTATTCGTCTTGTGTATAAAAATCTAGCTAATGACAGTAATTTTTATGATAGCATAGAAGTCAATGTGGTAATTCACCGCTAATGGAGACCTAATATGAGTAAAGCAGCAGAATTAGCCGCACTGGTAGGTTCAGGTCAGGCGCAGGGTAATAAAAATCTTGTTATCAACGGTGCGATGACTGTTGACCAGAGAAACCAAACGACCACTGCAACGGGTTATACAGTAGATAGATTTAGTGTTGCAAAAAGTAATTTTGACGAACTGGTTATAGCTATAACACAGGACACAGATAACCCTTCTGGCAATGGATTTGCACACTCTTTAAAACTTGCAGTTACAACAGCAGAAAGCGCAATTGCAGCAGACGAATTGTTGTATCTCGACACCAGATTTGAAGGTCAAAATATTCAACATTTATGCTACGGTACATCGTCTGCAAAAAGTCTTACTTTATCTTTTTGGGTTAAATCACCTTTAGCTGGAAAACACTCAGTAAATTTTTATCAATCAACACCTGTTCGCAGTAACTTGCAAAGTTATACAGTTTCATCTGCAAACACATGGGAATACAAGACAATTACTATTGACGGAGATACGTCTGGCAATATAGCAAATGATACCACTGCTGAAATAATTTTGTTCTGGCCTTTAGCTGGTGGGTCAAATTATCATGGCACTCCTCACACTGGTTGGGGTGCTTATACTGAAACAGACGATTTTATGTTCAGTGACCAAGTTAACCTTGCTGGACAAACAGGTAACTTTTTTCTTACAGGTGTACAGCTTGAGGTTGGAGAAGTAGCCACCGCTTTTGAGCATGAGGATTTTGGAACTACGTTAGCTAAGTGTCAGCGGTACTTTGAAAATCTTACATTTCAAGACCAAAGCGCGATAACTATAGGCGTAGTTTATTCCAGTGCTACTGATGTAGCCGGTGATTTGCGTTATAAGGTTGAAAAACGAGCAGCACCAACTATAGGAGTTCCAACAGTAGGAAGAAGCAGTGGTAATATAAATTATTTAAACGCTAATGCTGGCTTTGTGGCAACTTCTGACGGAACCATAACTGCTCAGAGTATTGGTGTCGACTCGTGTAAGTTATTCGGAGACGGCTATAATGTTTTTAATGCAAATGGTGATGCTTCATTCCTTTATTCAAATGGCATAAACACTTTTACAATAGATGCGGAGTTATAAATATGAATATTGCATCAGCAAAATACATAAAAATGACAACACCTATTGGTGGAGAAGTTATTAATACTATTGAGGCTACTGTTAATGGTGTTGAGAATATTTGTATACCAATGGATGAAGCCAATAAAGACTATGCAGAAATACTACGCCAAGTAGCGGCTGGCACTCTAACCATAGCAGATGCTGATTGATGGATTTAGTACACATCATAGATACCTTAATCGGTATAGTCGTAATGGGTGGTGCGTGGTTTCTTTCCGGGATGGTACGGGAACAAAAGCGCATAGAAATATTACTCAATCGTACCCGTGAAGAATACGTCACCCGTAGCGAGGTTCGTGAAGACATGAGCCGTGTTATGGAAGCACTACACCGTGTAGAAGACAAGCTAGACCGTGTATTACAGAAAGACTAATCTATGGCAACAATAACCACAGATGCAGAACTAGATGCTGAAGTAGGAAAACTTGCAGGTGCGGGTGTTCCGACTGCAACTCCTGTTCTTCAAACAGTGCAAGCAGGAGAATTACAGACTACTACGGGTACTCAAATACCTACTCCTGCAACTACTCCCGGTGTTACATTAGCACCCATACCGGGTCCGTCACTTCCGGGAATCCCGCCACCTATTGGTGGTAATCCAATGGCACCCTCTGTTCCTACCAAACCTGCTCCCGGAGTAGGACAAGTAGCAAGTACAACACAAGTAGCTCCCCAGATAGGCACAGCGACTGCTGCTCAAATTACTCAGCCCGTACAAGTTGACATGACAGGAGTTCAATCGGGTCCATCTGCAGGTGCAATTGGAACGGCTGCTACTCAACAGCTTGATCCACAAGCAACAACACAATATCAACTTGGACAGTTGATGCAAAGCATTCAACAAGGTCAACCTCTTCCCCCGTGGGCTGCTCCGGCTGTTCGTAAAATAAGCGGCATAATGCAAGCTAGGGGTTTGGGTGGTTCTAGTATGGCTGCTGCTGCTATGACACAAGCAGTCATGGAATCTGGTGTGGTTATTGCGGCTGATGATGCAAAGAAGTATGCAACCATTCAGCTTGCAAATCTAAGTAACGAACAACAGATGGCGTTGTCTAACGCTGCAACTTACGCTGCAATGGACAAAGCAAACTTAAATGCCAGACTTACTTCTGCAGTGACTAATGCTCAGTCGCTTCTTGCCACTGAAACAAAGAACCTTGATGCGCGACAACAGGCTAATACTCTTAGCTACAACGCTTTGACACAGGGTTTGTTTAAGGATGCTGCAGAAGACAACGCACGTAAACAGTTCAACGCCAAGAACGAGTTGCAGGTTGAAGAGTTCTTTGCAGAACTAGGCTCCCAAGTTGAAACAGCTAATGCTAACCGTATTGCTGCTATGGAGCAGTTTAACGCTGGCGAAACAAACGCCATGACACAGTTTAACGCCAGCATGAGAGATGCACGAGACAAGTTTAACGCCAACATGCAGTTTGCTGTTGATCAGTCAAACGTGAACTGGCGTAGGCAGATTAACACTGCAAACACTGCCACACAGAACGAAGCAAATCGGCAGGACGTACAAAACAATTTTAACGCCTCTCAAAATGCACTGAACAATCTGTGGCAAAAGTACCGCGACAATGCTGCTTGGAACTTTCAAAAAGGCGAGTCAGCGTTACAACGTCAGCACGAAATAGGCATCATGGCTATGGAGTTTGCAAACAGTGAAAAAATCTACGACCAGACCCAGAAGGATAACCTTGCTGCAGGAGTGGGTAACTGGCTTGCCAAGTGGATTGCACAGTAGGAGAAGTTAGGAATGGATTGGTTAAACGCAATAACAAATGTAGTTGGTTGGTTTGCTGGCACTAACAGAAAAGGTTACGGCGAAGACCCCAACTTTGAAGGTGGCGGTGGCGGTTCTGCACAAACAGGAAGTGGGTTTCTTGACTTTATAAGGGGCGGGGCTAAAGCTTATACAAGTTTAACTAAAGATGATCAAACTTTTCAACAAGCAGATACCAGCATGTTTAGAGAAAGACCCCGATCAGTTCAAGAACTTACAAGAGGTCAGGCAGCGTCAGGGGGTTTGTCTCCGTCTTTAGAAAGACTGTATCAAAATCCCGCTGTTATGCAAGCTCTTAACCACTACCAGCAAAACGGGTCACGGGACGTAACTATGCAGTCCTTGTTAAACGAAGTAGGTATTGTTAGCCCCACTAGCCGACAAGGAAAAACAACTTTAGCTACTAGAAGCCCTGACTTAAAATCGGAGATTAACGTAGGATGAAACTAGATGCTAGTATGGCTCCTCGTGGTTCTGTGGCAGCAAAGGACGAATTTGCTCCGGCACCACCGGGATACGGCTTAACACAAGACAATCAAAGGTGGCCGTGGGGCCAGCCCCCACAGGACGTTGATCCAAGCGTAGTGTTGGACAAAGCCATTGCTGCTGTTTCAAAAAAAGCTGCAAAGCGAGAGATGTTCAAGCTTCTGATAGTGGGCGTGTCTGTGCAGGTTCTTGTTGAAGGCTACATCTTTCAAGGTTTTTCTGAAGGTAAATTTAGCCCTGATGTTGGTTTGTTAATCAAGGGGCCACTTGGTATAGCTATCGCTGGGATGGCAGACCAAGAGGGTATTCCGTATCGCTTCTTTGAAAATGACAATGAGCTAGAGGCTAACGAGATGGACGACGAAACCTTTTTCAGGATGATGAAACAAAATAACCCCCAGATGTTCTCTTACGTAAACGAACAAATCAACGGTGGCATCCGTCAAGGGTACAACCCACAGGAACCAGAAGAAGAAAACTTTATGACAATGAAGAAACAAACAGAAGGGGCTAATTAAAGATGGGTGTGGGTGCTTCATTTGCTATAGGTCTTTTTAAAGGCTTCAATGAAAATATGGATAAAGAGGGCGAACGTCGTCAGGCAATGAGGGATCGTTTTAATGGCTACGAAACAATGGCTGTTGATGCGGTGTTGAAGGGTGATGCTACAACAGGTGGCCTCAATGCCATTCGTGATCTTGTAAAAAAAGCAAACCAAGAAGTAGATAGCTTGGAACCTATCGGTCCGTTTGGTGCTAGGGGTAGGGATGTCAACATTGACATGGCAAAAGTTCAGTCAGCAATGAAAAGTGCCAGTGACTACAACTTTAAGATACAGGGTGAAAAGGGTTACATAGGTTTTACCCGCGCAAAGGACGACGGTAGTTTAGATAATGCTTACGTTATTTTGTCAGAGTATGCCTCTATGTTAACTGATCCTAAAATACAAGAAAGATTAAGAAACGATAGACGTTTGTTTGAAGCCGTAAACCCGATCATATCAGCGGCACAAGCTAGAATAATGGGCGATTATAGAAAAAGCTTTAACGCTGACACCAACACAAACAAAAGGTTTCAAATTCCTAAAATTTTCGGGGGCGAAGGAAGTATGTTTCCGGGACTTGAAGTTCACAAAAAGATAGGAAACGAACTAAAAATTGCTGTTTCTGGTGCAGGAGATATATCAATATCTGATGAGACTCTTCCTGAAAAACTTCCTAATCATACTGCTGTAGGTACGACGGTAGAGCCAGTAGGAGACGGGTTAGCAATTGGGACAGTTAATATACCCGACGATCAGATGCCAACTTACGAAGCTCTTTCTGGTATGTTAGGTAAACCCTCTGTTGCTGTAAAAATAGGTCAAATACCTCTTTACAATTACTGGATAGGACAAGGACCAAACGGTCAGCCTTTAAGGGACCAATTTTTTGTGATGCCGGGAATGACAACTACCATGAAAAAAGATGCTCTTACGGCAAGTATCCAAATAGCAAGCTATCCTGACGTAGGGGGATTTGATCCTGATTCTTCTTTGTACAGAGTGTCCAATGATACAACAGTTGATTTTTCTAATAAACTAAACGGAAGTCCAGCCAAATCGTTTGATCAGCAGGTGATGGCGTTAGCCCCTTACATGAAAAGGAATGCGGTTGCAAAGTCCGTAAAGGTTCCATTTTTTGACTCTGTTGACGCGGGTATGACTCGCTCCGTCTACGTGCTACGAAAAAGATATGGCAGTCAAGCAGAACAAAGTGGAAAATTCACAATGGCAACACTTTCTGAAGAGTTGCAAAAAAAGCAAACTGCCGCTACTTCTCTTAGAAATTTGCAAGCTAAACGTGCAGAAGTGGGTGATGTTGAAACTTACGAACAATTAAAAAGAACTTTGAAAGTTGCTTTTGTAGGTAAACAAAGTGTTAGGGCAGCTATTCAAAAGGACTTGTTGGGACTTGGCGTTGTAGAAGAACAAACTACGGACCTTACTGATGACTTTGTAAAGAGCTTAGATCAACGGGTAGCTGATGCAGAAAATGTAGAGTTAGCTGAATTAGAAGCAATGCGTATATCTTTAGCCTTTCAACTTGCTCGTGCAGCAGACCCATCTGGTCGATTATCTAACCAAGACATTCAACAACAGCTTGACAGGTTGGGTTCAGGATTTGTGAGCAAGGAAGAAGCTCTTGCTAAAATACAGGTTGTTATTGACGAACTAGATAGAGACATAAAGAAATTAAACGTGTTTGTTTCCTATGGTAAGGGCGATTCTCTTCTTACTGACAACGATGCACGTATTATTGATGCGGCATTAGCGGTAGACTACATTCAAAATAAAGCCTCTGCAATTAAACAAACTTCTACAAACGCAAGGCAAGAGGGTGATCAATCTATAAACTTAGATGATTATATCATAGTTCCTCCGTCTGAACAAAACCCCAAAGGAAAAATATTAGATCAAGAATTAAACACTATAGTAGACCCTGCTACTATTGATTTAATTAAAAAGGCAATACAAGCGTCTAAAGGGGAAAATGCTTAATGGCTACACCTGCAACTCAATCGGTTCCTTCTGAAAACGAAGAACAACAAACTATACCCAATGTAATTCCTAACCCTGTTGAAGCTATATCAAAGGGTTTAGATGTAATTACGGGTGGGGGCATAGTAAAGGATAAACCTGCTGGTGAAGACGTAGTCTACGGCGTTACAGGTAGCATACAGGATAATACCCTAAAAACTAAGACTACAGGAGATATGGCTGAACAAAGCATCCGTAAGCAAAGACAGCCACTATCCAGAGACGAATTTTATAATCAAATTAACACTGGTGAAATTGTTGGCGTTGGCAAGGTAACAAATGACCAGTTAAAAAATATGGTTGAGTTACAGAGATCGCCAGATATTAGCCCCGAACTTAAAGCAAAGATTGATGACCGACTCGCTAACGCTTACGAGTTTCACTCTGCACAACAAGAAAAACCCCTAACAGAAATTCCGTTTGGACAAGAGACTGCTCCCGGCGAGTTTGTTTTTGCTCCTAGCCCTGAAGCAAAGCGTGATCCTAAATTAAAGTCTGTGCAGTCAAATGTCTTTGAAGGCAAGAAGGCAATAGCACAAGTTGTTTCTGGAACTTTTGCTTCTCTCAACTTACCTGAAGAAGACCAAAAAAGAATTGAAAACATATTTATCCGTAACATTTCTACGGGCGACTTCTGGGATGTGCTAACTGAAAAAGTCAAAGAAGGAACCCTGAGAGGAACAGGAATATACCTGCCTGACATCGTTGTTAACTTTGGCTGGGACGCTGCAAAAGCTGCAGCAATCGCTACAAATATACCCGCTGCTTTTGGTATAACAGATAGTACAACATTTGTTGAAGCGTGGGAAAAGGGAAGCGTTGATCGGGAACGAGCAAGTGCATGGTGGAGAAGTGTTGCAGCGGATGATTTAGGAATTAAAGAACTGTCTCAGGTGATGAATGAAATGGTTGTAACAGACTTAAACCGTCAGCTTGCTGCCGGGGATATAGACCAAGAAACATTTGATAGACTTACCACCTCTACCGTTACAACTCCGGGGGGAGATAACGTAACTGTTAACAATAAGTTTGTAAACGAAGAGATGGCTCAAGCTTTACTTAACGAGTCTATCGATAAGCTTTCTAATTCCGCACAGTATGGGGTTGTTCTTACTGAAGCTGTCCTTACTATGGCGGGAGTAGGTAAGGCAAAAGAGGCAGCAGGAAACGCACAAAAACTAAGCATCAGTCGTAAGATAGCTGAAATAACTGAACGTGCAGCAAAACCTGATGCGTCTACTGCAGATATTCAACGTGCTGCCAAGCTAGGTAGAATGAATGTTATTCAAGCGGGTAGGTTCCTTAAACTTGAGGGTGAAATTTCAAAGTTTAACGAGGGTGCCGTTCTGTACGCTACAGGTGTGGAGCGAGTATCTGGCAATCTTAAAAAGATAACTCAACAAAAAGACGTTGTCTCTAAAAATATGAAAGACTACCGTGACTCAGGTAAAAGTATTTTAGCTCAAGAGTACAGGCTTCTTGAAGCAGAGAAAAAACAGTTGACAGGCTTACAGGTAAAGGCGTTTCTTACTGGAAGAATAGTTCCTAATGTAAAAGAGAATTTTGTTGAAGCGGTCCCTATGTCACTTGCGATGTACTACGGGGGCAAGTATACTGCAGACGGTGGCGAGGATAGCTGGTTTAAGGGGGACCGTTTAGCTGGCGAGGGAATGGCAGCTTTAGGATACATAGTTATTGGAAAGCCAATAGTTACAGGGGTTGGAAAATCAGCGTACTGGATTAATCAGCAGGGGGGAGACATTGCCGGAAAAGCTCTGGGACTCGTGGAATCTATAGCAGACATACCCCCTCAACTTTTACTTAACAGAAGTTTGTTTAAGGGATACCTTAGAGATGGCAATATTCAAAACTACGAAAAAGCACTAGGTACAAAACTCGCACCAGAAACTAGAATAGCATTAGACTACATAGGACGCATTGCAGGTAAGCTTGACGATGAGGGTATGGATCAGGTTATCACTGCTATGGAGTCTCATTCGACTCGCCTTAACAGCATTGTCAGCAGTTTTCCTGCAGAAGAACAAGACGAAATACGGGAAATACTGCAGGAGAATGTAGCCACTATAACAAGTATAGGATGGTTACAGTCTGCTAATCGTTTGGCACGTTTTTCTGTTGATGCTAGAGAAGCAGCATCTTTGGGTAATCTATCAGAAGTAATGCAGACTCAAAGGTTGATGGAACAACAGGCAGGTGCAACTACCCGTTTAATAAAACGACTCAAGGATAAAGTTGCAAATAGAACAGATTTAGATGATCCGGGGGAGATAACAAGGTACATAGCTTCACTAGAAGAAGCAAACAATCAGACTCTTAGGAACATAAATACAGATAAAGCCAGACTAAACAAAGATATTAGGGACTATCGTTCTGTTGTTCTAGCTGATCCCACCGCAGACCTTCCACCATCTGTATTAGAATCTCTGGATGATATGGAGCTACAACTTAATATAAGTCTAAATCCTGACTTAGATAAGGTAGCTTTCTTAGAAAAACAATATGCAGAAAACATGGCTGCATTAGCAGTACGTGCAGAAAATACTGCCTTACTAAGAAACGATGACGCTGCTCATATAAAGCAAACTGCTCGTAATCTTGAGATGATGACCCAAAACAGATTTGCCCGTATGAGAAAGTTGGCAAAGAGGGGGTTTATTTCTGTTGATAAAAAGGCAGCGGAAATGGGTGCAAGTATTAACATCAACAGTATGATACTTGACCTTGTTAAAGACCAGCCACAGGGGGATAACCTAGCCAGTTTCTTTTCAAAGGGTTCGCGTTTCTTTGTTGGTCCGTTAGGTAAACGAGTTTATACTGTTGCTAACAAGATGGCGAAGCGTTCTTTAGATTCTTTAGAAGGAAAACAGTTTGATGATTTATATAAGTTGCACACAACTCCCGGTGCAAAGTTAGAAGATGGCACATCTTTATTCTTAGGAGACAATCCTCGCCCGTTAGATATCATGTTGTTTTACATGCAGCGGGGGGAGGCTCCTGAGTTCAAAGCCACTCCGGGTGAAGTCATGGATGTGTACTCAGCTTTTCGTGATTATGCCATTAGACTAGGAGATGAAAACCTTGCTTCTCGTTACGAAGATTATGCTGAAAACGTTGAGGGGTTAATAAAAAATCAAGCACCTGAGTTATTTCAAGAATGGAAACAAGCTCGTGCAATCTATCAGATGGAATGGTTTGATAGAATAAGAGTGGGCGGTCCTTTGGGTAAACTACACAAGTCCCAGAATGGACCTATTAAAGCAGCAGAAAAAATAGATAAGGGCGGTGAGTCTTTCTTCTTTGATGATGTTGGAATTGGAGAAGAAATTTCCCAAGACGTAAAAAGTGATCGTTTGTTTAGGATTGCTTACAAGGGAGATGACCCTCTCACTATGTTTGATCCTATAACAAAAAATATTGACGCTGCTTTGCGTGGTGATGCTAACGCTATAAGAGAACTTACAAGAAGTCGTGATACTCTCATTCAAGGGTTTGGTGAGGGAACTCAAGATGTGTTTGATCTAACTACTGAGAAGGGATTAGCAGACTTTAACATATTACGAGCAAACTTCACTGAAATAGTCTACGCTAAGTGGGGTAAAAACCTTGAAAAACAACTTGGGGAACGTGCGGGTTTAGACATTGATGCTATTAAAAATGGTGGCTACAATTTCTCTAGAATAAATAACGTGGACGAAGTACAAGGCTTACTAACAGTAGCTGTAAAGGGACAAGATGGTAAGGTTCGCAGAGTCAAACTTGTGGACTTAGACAACATGGTTGAACAAGAACGCAGCATTGAGGCGTTGATACAGAAGAACAACGAAATTGCCGCAAGTATAAAAAAGTATCAGACAAGAATTATCAGTGACTTAGACGCTGTTCAAGATAAATTAAATTCTGATGTACGCATCATGGATGAAGGATTCAGGATAATAAGTAAAGCTACAGGGCTTGACGATTCAAACAGTTTCTTTCAAAAAATGGTGTTAGAGGGTGATGCTGATGGTATCGAAAACTTAAGAAGAGCCACACTAGCTAAACTAGGTGATACCTTTACAGTTGGAAACAAAACTTACAGTACAGAAGAAGCCTTTGATAAGGGCGTTAGTAACATGATTGTAAACGGAATGCTCAAGCATGGTGGCTTGGCTCCGGTTGAAGGTAGAAAGGTTATCGGGGGTAACGGTCAAGAGTACACTAGAGTTGCTTTGCACAAACCCTCTAACATACAAGAAGCGTTGGAAAGAGACAACGTCAAAGCGATATTAGGGCGATACATAGACTCTGACCATCAGGATTACATATCTGAAATAGCTGATTACATAAGTATTCAAGCAGCTAATGACAGGGGTGCCTTAGACGTTATGGTTAATATTGACAACATCGTCAGTCCTATGGGTACAAATCAATTGATCTCTCGTTCCTTTAACCTTGCTCGTGGCATGGTTAGTCCACAATACGTCGCTGCTGAATTTGGTGTTTCTTTAGCACAACAAGCAGGATTAGACATGATGAAACTTGCAGCAGGAAATAAAGAGGCTGCAGACTTAATGCTTCGTATTATGAAATTTCCAAAACAAATGACTAAAGCAGACCTAGATACCTTTGACAACCTAGTTACAGATTTTGTAATCAGTGAGCTAGGACAACTTGGTGAAGAAGGTCGTAAAATGATAGTAGATATTACAACTCCACCAGAAGGGGATTTAGACTAATGAAAACCTACAACAACGGCCCCCGCAAGGGAATGATGTATGGCGGTATGTCCCGCCGCAAACCCATGATGTATGGCGGTACAGCCATGAAAAAACCCCGCAAGAAAGCTCAAGCGGGGGGCATGATGTCGGCAACACAGCCACAACAAAACATGATGCAGAAAAATCCAATGACATCCGGTAACACAAGTCAGATGCAGAATCAGATGATGCAGACTCCGAAGATGAAGATGGCAGTAGGTGGTAAGGCTATGATTGGTGACCTTGATAAAGACGGCAAGATGTCACCTTACGAAACTAAACGCCAAGCAGCAATACAAAGTAACATGAAGAAAAGTAAAAAAGCCTAGATGTAGTTTCTGGACTTTTCCATCATTTCATCTGCCATAGACCGAAGGTACCGTAGAAGGGATGCGGTTGCATGTGACCCATCCCATTCGGGCAATCCCGTTGCCATCACAGATTCAAACTGCTCTGGCTTCACTCCTTCCCAAGTCAACTCTATAGTACCATTCTGTTTTAGATTAGCCTGAAATGTAAACAGGTTAGCCTCTTCAGTCTTGTTAGCCATTTACTTGTTCTAATTCCTGTATTGCTAAATTGTAACAATCAGCCTTGAATACAAACCCGTTGCTTGGGTCTACGTCACCCACCTTGTAACGGGTTGCTTTTGTATAGAAGGTTTGTTTTGATATCTCACCAAGAATCCACGCCTTACTGTGATCTGTAAGAATACGGACAAAGACGTAACTATCACAGTCCTGCTTGCTTCCGTGTGCAGACACAGAACAATCGTAGTTAGGTGACGGGGTGGTGTTACAACGCTTGGTCTTTACGTCCACCCGTTTGTTTCCGACGATCAAGTCATAGTCCTTGTTGTTGGCATCAGTACCCCCAACGTAGTCCTTTACAATCACCTCACCTATAGCCCCTACCACATTACTAAGACTACCAGTTATGCTGCCCTGTAAATTACCTACAGAGGCAGCTTTCTTTTTGGCACGTTTAATAATGTCAGAGGTTATCTTTATCTGTATCATCATTACCATCCTTTGGGTAGTACACTTCAACCCAAGATTTACACTCAGGGCATTCAAGACAACTGAGTATACTGTACCTGTCCTCTGTCAGTTCATCCACATCGTGGTCACCAACCCATCTTAGTTTTGTGTTACAGTGCCAGCAATTCATGCTGCTGTCAAGTCCACCACTTCACAGACCCCTGCAGTACAGGCAAGTTCACGAGAGCCACTGGTGTTATCTTCCTTCTCAAAGTCTGTGAGTTTACCCCAATCGATGTGAACCACTTCCATACGCTTTTCCCATTCAAGGTAATCATCAGGTTCTATATCTTGGTACGGAGCCTGTTGATAGGTATGATCACTGTGGGGAAGAAAAGAAACTCCTGATGCCACATCAAAGTTTTTATACACCCACGCACCTACTTCCATCCACTCATGTTCCTTTACAGTGACAGTGATGGATGGCTTGTGTTCACACCAGTGTATAGCGTAAGTCTTCCATAACTCTAACTGCTCTATGGCTGTGGTTTGTGTGCGGGTCACGGCCCCTTTAGGAGACTGCATGGGGAAACTAAACACTGTAACGTTGTCGGGCTTCATCACATCTCGTTCTGCAGGTACACCACTATCAATAAGGAACTGAGTGAGTGGGTCTTTGTTATCCCCACGTACTGTCCTTATAAAGTGGTCGTTGTGTCGTGCATGTATCCCGCTTGCTGCGTCCACCAGTTGAGACACAGTACCCGACGGTTTGACACAGGTGATTGCAGTACTTTGTGGGATTCCAAGCATCTGGGCAAAGTTCTTGTTGACCTCTATCGCGTGTTCCCGCATTTCGTCTAGCCAACGCTTGCTGTCTACATTCTTTGATAAAACGGGATGATCCATGATACCAGTCAAGGATACACCTAACAAGCGTTCTTCTTCTGCGTTGTCTTTCCATGCTTTCCTCAAATACTTAAAGTCTACAAGGGTTGATTGTAAGGTACCTAAGATAGTTGCTATCCGTACCTTTTCTTTCAAAGACTCTAACGTGTCATTTTCACGGACTACAACCTCTGACAAATTACAAAAACTGTATGGGCGTAAGATGATCTCACTGCAGGGGTTCGTACCCCACATGTGTCCTGTCTCACGTCTACCGTTACGAGCAACCTGCTTGTCGGCAGACTCCCTGTTAAACATGCCACGTTCACCCGACTTACTATCATAAAGAGCAAGCCACTCACGCATGAACGTACCCATCTCCGGTTTAGATTTGTACGCAACAGAGTTGTTTGCCAACGCACGTTGGCCCTCTGTCTCCCACCACGATCCGGCTTTGGCGTGACGCATCTGATCATCGTTAAGATTAGACAGACTAATCAAGGCTGATCTGCGAACGCCACCTACAACCACTACCTCGCCCACCTTACACATAAGGTCGTGACACTCAATAGGAAACAACCTACGTCCAGCAGCCTTCTTGAATATCTCTACTGTAAAGTTAAACAAGTCAACTAGAGGCTGTGGTCCACTTGCTCTACCTCCCATGACTTTCAGCCGCGCACCTGCAGGGCGAATACCAGACGTATCCCAAGAGGGAACTTGTCCTGCATACAGTAGTGCAATTAACTCACGGTAAGCTTTAGCCCATCCCGGTTTACTATCTGCTACTGTAATACAGGTGCTAGAACTATTAAAATTATCAGATACGACAGGTAACTTGTCAACATTTTCTCTCTCCACACTAAACCCAACACCAGTTCCACACATCAATATGTACATGCACTCGTCAAACGAACGAGGACTATCAACAGGAATGTAACTACAATTGTACCCACACACGTTGTCACGACTAAGAGCCGGACCTGCAGTCATCATTGCTCTCATTGATGGCATAACTTTCAGACTTATAATAGCGTCCTCAATTTCAGACCTTAGTTTACTTGGTATGATATAATTGTGTTTATCACGCACATAATTATCCATAAAGCCAATATATCTGGATACAGTTTCATCCCAATCTTCTCGCCTTTCTTCATCATCAATCCAACGAGCATAACGTGATTTGTGAATAAATTGTTGGTATGGTGTGGGCAACATGTTGTTCATATCTATTGTTCCTCTTTTACTTTAATTAGTTTGGTTAGGTACCACTGTGCTTTTTTAAGGTCTTCAACTTCGTTTTTGTAACGGTATCTCCAGAGGTACTTGATGATGTTTCCTTGCAGATAGTATTCAAACCCATCGTCTGTCGCCGCTTGGATTGCGTCAATGCACTCGACACCTGCTTGATTATAGTGTGGCGGCTTGTTAACGACATCCTCTTCCCTCATTCTTTTTACCATGTATTCTTCGTGTTTCATTGTTTCTTTCCAAAATCAACTTTAATTACGTTATTATCGAACTGCCCTTTTAAATCTTCTTCTACTTCTTCAATCATATTTTCTGCAGCAATTTTGAATTTTATTGATGCTGCACCCCTATCATATACATCATCAAGGTTCTCTCTTATGGTTTCCATAACGCCCTCTTGTATAACCATAGCAGGATTGTAGTCAGAATCATCCTCGTAAGTTTTATCTGTTGTATCGTAGGCAGTCAAGGTAAAGTTCTCTCCATCAAGAGGCTTGAGTATGATGTAATATCTGTCTGGTAAAAGGGACATTATCTCTACCTGTCTTTGTATTTCGTCATCGTTGGTCATTTTTTTACCCACTCCATAGGGATAGACCCTTCGGCCCATTCAAAGTTGTATCGCACACACCACGCAGCGTACGTCGTTTTGCTTCCCTTGTAAATCTTATTCTTAGCGTTCATAAAAACAAAACGAATATCCAACTCAGGATGTTGTTTCTTCATAAGCACCATCTTCACCCTATCACCTTTATCTAGGTGACCTTTTGCTTCCACGTAAATGTTTGTCTCAGGGAAGTAAAAGTCGGGGGTGTAGTGTCGAGGGGCAGGTATGTATTCAAACCTTTCCTCTTCGTATTGGAACTCAATGTTGTTTGCAGTCAGAGTCTTTGCTAAACTAAGCTCGAACTTGGACCTGTATTTTATTTTGTTATTCAAAAGGTTATCCCTATCGATATTAGTCTTTTTTCTAGGTACCCTGCCAGTTTGGGGGAATACTTTTCTATGTTGGTAAGTTCTTTTGTCAAAGGGTGCATCGGCACACATACATAAGCTCCTGAAAATGACCGTCTACTGATCTGTTGTAACTCAGTTTCAACCTTTTTAATGTCTCGTGCTTCTGTGTCAGATAGCAGGTGGCCATCTTTACCGTAGTGGTTGATAAGCGTCAAGGGTAATCCCTTCTCATGTAGCCTCAACCTAGTGACCCTACGTTCTCCCCCTGTGCCAGTGCTGGACTCTATGTACATATGACTAAGGTCACTGTTTAATTCCATGAGTTCTACCTCATAATCTTTTACAAATAGGTACGGCATCTTTACATTTCTTTCTTTTTAAGTTTGTCGTACCACACCAGCGGCGGGTTCTTTGCTCTAGAAGTAACCTTGCCGTGAAGCACAGCTTTAGGCCAACAGTGTGATCTGTAGCCACACAGGTTACATTGTCTAGGTAGTACTTTGTTACCTGTCTTAATAACCTCACCATCCTTACGGTAGGTTTCCGGTTCTGATTTGAACGGAACAAATGGTTCTACATCAGGGTCTGTAAGAAACTTGACCCGCTTCTCTGCATCTTTTAAATAGGCTTCTTTGTCATCCTGCGCCCAATCCGGCACTTCAACAATAGCCACCATACCACTAGACTTGTTAACAACGATCCACCCCCCAAACGGTAAGCCTGTAGCTTCCGCATAAAGAAACCCCTGCATGACATAGCCAAAGGGGTCATCCTCTTTTAGTTTGTCGTACCCTCCGTTCATACCAGTAAACTTGTAGTTGAAAGCCCAGTCACTGGCTGACTTAACATCCCACACCTTTTCTACTCCCAACTCATCACGTATAATAACGTCGAGAGTACCGTTGACAAGTGTGTCTCCTATCTGTAACTCAACGGCTCTTTGGTAGTCAACAATATCTATCCCAGCCTCTTTCATTATAAGCATAAGGATTGATTCTGTCAGGTCACCAAACATAAATCGGAACAGAGTGTTGTACTCCATGTCCTCTTTAATGCCCTTCTTCTCCAACACTTGTTGACAAAGGGGACGACCAAGTCCTGACATACGAATACGAAACTCACCACGTTGACGGACAAGTTGTCGCTCCGCTGCTTCACTGCATTCTTTAGAGAAGTCTTTAACTGCTTGCGGGGCGACAGTAGTTTCCCCCCGCAAAGCATTGACCATGTGGTCTTGTATTTTAAGCAGCGTTAGCATTGTCAAAGTCTGCTGCTAAATCGATATCGTCATCGTCAGCAACGAGCTTTGCCGCTTCACGGTGTTGGTTCATAACATTATCGTTATGACCCTTTACAGTCTCAGCAAACATAGACATGAGTTGCTTATCCTCATCTGTAATGTTTGCCTCACCGACAAGGGCAGGAACCGGAGTCCAGTAAGTTACACTACCCTTTTTGTGCTTGTGGGTAGTCAAAGAAACGACACACTTCTGCATCAGTTTCTTTTGCTTGGACAAGCTATCAATGAAGTCTGAGATAGGCTTGAACCCAGACCGCTTGAAGTATGCAACCACCGGCTGATCTGTAACCTCAACCTCAGTGCCTTCAGCAGTAGTAAAGCTACCACTTATCTTAGCGTAAATAACTTGGTTACACACGACTGAACGAGAGTGCAAATACGCTAGATCATCCTTTGACAAACGATCCTCTTCATCCCGTGTGAGTCTGCCACACTTGTTGCCACCAGTAGTATCGGGGAACATGCCAGACAGGTTTGTTTTCTGCACTGACTTAGATGAGAAGGTACCACTCTCCTGATCCCACACGCTGTACTCAAAGGTACGCAAAATGGGACGGATGTTTACTTTGTCTGCGTAGATGAACCTACCGTCTAGGTACATCTTCCACGCTCCACGAGTAAGGGACACACCATCTTCTGTCTCTGCATCGTAATTTATATTTATACGAGGCAAGCCTACCTGACGATTGTTATTACCGCCCTGCCCACTTGCTTCCATTAGAGCCTCAACGTTATCGTCGTTGAATGCTGCAACAATTGCGTCGATATTATCAATTTCCATTACTTCTGTTCCTGTTTCCATGATTTTTCATGCTCCTTTAATCAGGGGTGTAGAATGATCTTACAGACTTACCACTTCAGTGTCAAGCCAATTCTTGCCTATCTTTAATTCAATTTCAACAGGCATGTCGTATTCAACTCTGTATCGGTTCACGCTCTCTGTAGGTAACGACAACATTGCGTACTCTAACAGCTTGATACAAGCGTCTTTCTCATCAGGGTGTACGTCAAGCACAATCGAATCGTGTACAGTATTACAGATAACTGACTTGAGTTCCCTAATCCTCATCATCTTGCTCAAACGAACAAGAGCAGTAGGAAGAAGATCAGCAGTAGCAAAACCCTGTACAGGATAGTTGCATATCGCTGTACGATTTGTGGCTGTACCCCACTCTGTCCACCGCGCAGAGGGAAAAGCATACTGCCTACCACTTGGAAGGGTGATCTGCTTCGTTTTAACGGCCTCTCGCTGGAGTTTGTCGTGCCAGAGGGTAACCCCTTCGTATTTATCCTTAAAGGCTCTGTAGTAGCGTTGTTGGGCGTCTGTTCCGGTGGTGCCGCCGTATAGAGGCTTGAAGGTATGTGCCTTTGCTTCTTGTCTGCTGCATCCGATAATATCTGCAGTATATTGGTGAACATCTGTACCCTCACTTACATCCACGTACGCTTGGCTATCCTTTGCAAGAAAGCCAGCCACTCTAAACTCTAGTTGCGAGTAATCCCCTTCAAGTATAAACCCACCCGGAAAGCGGCTCTCGACAACCTTGCGTATAGCGAAGGTATTTCCACGTGGCATATTTTGAAAGTTAGGATTGCGGCTCGAAAGGCGACCCGTCGCCGTAACACACTGCATGAACTCTGGATGGATGATACCATTCGCATCAACATTGTTTTTCATCCCTTCTACAAAAGTATTGAGGTAGGTTCGTAGAGCGTTGTACCTGACGTAAGCGGTAGCAAATTCCTTTGCATCACCTGACAATTCTATTGACCTATTTTCTAGTGTAGTCTTGTCCGTCTTGAATCCCGCAGCAGCAGTATCGTAAGTATCACGAGGTACCAGCTTGAATCCGGCAACCTCTCGTGTGGGCGTATAAATCACTCCCGCACCCTTGCAAGGCTTACACACACGCAAAACTTTACTGGGTTGTCCATTCTTATTGACAGGACGTACCTTACCAAACCCAACACATCCTGCACACCTGCTACCTACAGTTTTACGTACCACTTCTGTCATACGGCGTACTGTTGAAGTGAACACGCTTCTTTTCATACGAACACGCTGCTTTGGTTTCATGGTGGCACCACGCATCTCGTGACCCAAATTAAATATGCGTGACCACTCCTTTTTATCTATGACCTTGCGTGAGTAAAGAAGGACACTGCGATCATCTGGGCTGGCAAGATTGATGGGAGTATCCCCCATTGCTTCCCGCGCCATCTCATTCAGACGTATCTCTAGTTCATCCAGTTCTGTCTGAAACTCTGTCTCAATCTGGTTTAGTGTGTCTAAGTTTATCTTTAATCCATTACGCTCTATCTCAGTGAGCGTTTCTGTCATCTCAAGCGACAGCCTCAACGTCGGTAACAAAGTCCGTTCCAAAACATAACTCCTTAAATGTAGTGCCAAAGGCATCAAGCTGTTTCAAGGCCACCTCTTCTGTGGCGAGTACGTCAGCTTTTCCGTACTCTTCTACTATCTCCCACGGTATGTCGTAGAAGGTCTTGCCGTCCTTGAGGTACGGCGAAACAAGGTCTTTCTCCTTTTGGGTAACGTCATACTTTTCTGCAACAGCAGCAAGTCCCAGAGGCCAACGCTGGGCTTTCGCCAGAATATACTCCGCAACCATCGTATCATATACTTCTCCGTTAAAAAAGAAACCACACTCCCTGATCCATGATAGATCAAACTTTATGTTGTGTCCCACAATTGTATCAGCCTCGTTGAGTGCTTCTTGAAACAACTCCGGTGCAAAGTCGTGGGGTTCCCTGTCTGCATGATAGTAGCAGTGGTAGTGTACGTGAGGCGACGACAAACGCTTGTACCCAATAGACACAAGACGATTACCAAAGTATGGCAGTGCTGTTGTCCCACCCGTTTCTTTTTGTATGTGGGTTGTTTCTACATCGAAGGTCAGTACGTTCATTTGTTTTCTCCAAATGTGTGTATCATGTGGCAGTTGGCACAGAGAACTCTACACTTCCTGACCTCATCCATCAAACGTTTTAATTTCAAGGTTATCATATTGGATACATCTCGAACTTTCAGTGACGGGTCTAAGTGATCAAACTGAAGAGCAGCAGCATTCTCGTTGTAACCGCACAGACTACACCCCTTACTCACCTTGTAGTTATTGAGCCAACGTCGTCGTATTTTTTTCAGACGTGTTTTGTTGTCGTGATTTCTTTTCTTGGCAGCATAGAATTTATCTGGGCTTCTCCAGTCCTCATGCTTACCAGACATGCCCCAAAAGACCATCCCATCTTCTCTGACATAACCGTGCTTTGCCATCAGTAGTACACTCCACGTTCAATATCAATCTGTCCATGTATCATACCATGATACCCGTTAAGTTTGTTTTTGGATATACAAATATGACGCACAGTGTTTTCCGTTTCACTTGAGCCTGTTTTACCTATACCAATAATGATGTCAGCCTCGCCAGCCTTACCAGTACGTGAGTTGTCCATCATTGAGTAATCAATCCATTGTCTATCGTGTGCCTCATAGTTTGCCTGACTGACAGCCCACACTAACACTTTGTTTCGTTTTGCTATCTCACGAGCATACACATAGGTTTCTTTCAAACGCTCATCACCACGATTAAACTCACCGGATATACGAAACTTGTCAAGCTGATCACAGAACATAATGTCTGGTTTATTTAGCTTGGCGTATTCATCTACCTCTTCGACAGAGGTACCGACAGAGTCCATGATTGTAAGCAAAGGTTCAATCTCATCTGCATATTTTGCACATAAAGCAACACGATCACGTTCCATCTCTTGTCGTGTCAAACCAAAATACGACTGTATCAAACGAAGCTTAATCTTTGGTGCGGGTTCTTCGTTTGCCCAGTACACAACCTTAAAACCCTGCTTTATGTATGATGCTGCAAGGAAGCAACAAAAGGTTGTCTTACCGGATTCTGGTCTAGCAAACAATATACCTAAATTACCCCTGTCCAGACCTGACACGTTATCCGCAATCAGGTCATAGTCGAAAGGGAAGTCGGGATCACCAGCCTCGTTGTCTAACAGGGACTCTAAGTCATCTTCTACCTTAGTGTAAGTAGTTTTGTCACTGATGCGTCCATCTTCTACGGTATCAATCAGTCTACGTAACTCACCAAACTCCTCACTGTCACCCGTGAAGATGTCAATTGCTTTCTCACCAATGAGACGAGCGCGATCACGCAACCAAAAGTTGTGTACCAAATCCAAATGCAACTCAAAATTGTCAGCGTTACCCATATCCAAACCAGCTATAGTCTCATGCACCTTACTACGGGTTGCTTCTGGCATAGCAGGGTTGCGATCATTAAACAAACTGCTTAGTTCAGACTTGGTTAAGTCCTTTGCGTACTTAGTGTGAGAGAATGTCAGTGTGTCAAATATGTCACGCATCTCTCTATCAAACATAGACCTGTCAATAATGTTCTTTACGCGACCAAAGAAGTCGGCGTTAAGACAGAAGCCTAATATCTGCTTATCTATCGATGTAGTTTCGTAGGTAGTCATCTCTTTCGTCCTTTGTCATGTTCTTAAAGTCACGGGATAATACCATGAGTTTGGTTGGAACTATTCTACACAGGGTTTTTACCATGTCAACCGCCTTGTCAGTTGCGTCTTTGTCGAGTGCAACAAATACTCTGGGGTATTTGGATAAATGTTGTATGTGATCATCTAGCAGATTTGTACCTAAGATGGCCACCCCCGCGACAACACCGCTAACACTGCAAGCACTAGCAGCATCTTCCACAACACAGGCACCACGTTCTCCATTGCCAGAAACAAAAGGGCATTTACTATTTCCATATCGATACCATTTTGGACTCCTTCCATCCATTGACCTACCTACCGCATCAACAACCTTTTTGCCATCCTTGACAATAAAGACGACACGGTTTCTTTTGAAATCATAACGAATGTCTGCACGACCTGACAAGTACGCATCATACGCATATACAGATCGAACATAAAGCTCTGCATCTAAGTTACGGGAAAGACTAACAAAAGTATCCGGCAATTCGTAAGTGTTATTAGTACGGGGAACAGGCGCATTAGCCTGTGACCTAGAGAGGGCGTGTTTCGCAAAGTCTTTAGTTAGGGTAACGCCCGTGCGGCCCGACACATTGCAATCAGCGTGGAAACAATACCACAGTCGTTGCAGTCCGTCATCACTTACGCTAAACGTATTCTTTCTGGCACATACAGGACAGTCGGATCGGTAACGACCCAACGGCTGAATGTCCAGTGACTCTACGTAGCCTTGTAACCAAGATGGTGATTTCATGTCCATATCGATAACACACCAGATAAAATCCTGTCAACCACGTTTTTTAGTTGACGGCTATTGACAGGGTGTGCTACCTATTACATAACCTAACCCTTAAGGGAAACCCCACTATGAAAGTATATAATAAAATCAACCCCATAGCAAAGATACTAAGGGATAAGAAATACCAAAAACAAGTTATCCCTAATAGAAAGAAAGATAACTTAGATAAACTATCAAAGAAGGATGCACGGGATGCCAAGACCAAACAAGATACTTGAACCCACTAAGACTTACAATCTGTTAATGAAAGAAGAGCAGTTTGACAAACTTGCTTACGTTGCACACCAAATGCAAAAGAAAGCACTCGAACAGGTTGCAGTCGCTGATCTAATCAGGGAAGCACTGGACATATATGTGGAAGCTTACGAGGAAGAACATGGAATCATTGAAAACCCGAAAACTTGAATTGGAAATTGTCAGACGGGGATGGGATGACAGGTGGACTGTGAACACACCAGTATCATCTGTCCGTATTGGTGAGACAAACAGAGACACAGTGAAGAAAAAAGACTGTGTAGATTACTTGCGGCTCGTTACAATCTTTATCGGAAAAAGTGAAAATGAATGTCGTTTGTGGGTTGACAGGAACAAACAAACATTGGTAAAACTGGGGACACCTTACGAAGTAGCTTAGTAGTAAGGTTGAACAGGGGGAGTGGTTACCCCTTGTCCTTTCGTTGGTTGGTTGAAGAGCGGGGCTGGATTCATTTCTAGTCCCGTTTCTTTTTGTGTTGACAGGGTAGTTTGTTTCCTATATCGGTTACTTATCAACTGCCAGAGAGGAGAAACCAAATGGCGAAGAAACAAAAGACTGAGTGGGAAATCACTAACGAGAATCGTGCTAAGACTTGGAAGCATTTGTCTCCCGAACAAAAGGAAGCCCTAAAAGGTTTGCGGGATGCGTGGAGAGAATTACAGTGGAGTTACGCTGAGTTTTGTCACCCCAACTATGGTGACCTTGTAAAGATGGATGATGCCTGTCATAAAATTTACCGTGTTTTGTTTGAAGAGGGCAAGTGATGCCAAAGTATGAAGTAACCCGAAGCTATAGAGTAGTAAGCACTGCCACTCTCGAAGCCAAAAATCCCAATGAGGCCAGAGTTAAGGCTTTAGGTTGGGAAGGTCACTGGAAAGAATACGAGGGTGACTACGACGATGAAATCACAATAGAGTGTTTGAAGGAGAAGAATAGTGATTAAAAAGTACACAGAAGAACAGATTGCCAACGCAGTAACTAACTGTGTGGAAAGCTGGGACATGGACACACTTTTAATGTATTCAACTGAGATGCTACATAGGGAGTATATGGACAGGTCACGCCCCATCAGCCATATAGATGATTTGATTACGGAGTTTGGCGATGGGTAAAATGAGCGACTGGTCAATCCAGCTAGAGGAAGACTTTTGGGACACCGCAAACAAGGTCATTGGTGGGTGTGAATACTTGGGGCAGTTTATGCAAGAGATGGAACCCCACCGTGACTGGCTAGGCACACACGACAATGCCGAATACGCCGAAATGTTACGGGAGGCGTGGGACAACTATTGGAGTGACAAACGATGACAAATCCCCCACGCCAAAACCTTGACAAATCGCCCACGCCAAAACGAGACAAACCAACCACACTAAACCCCAAGTATAAGTGTGATACTTGCGGCGAACCCGCGATGGTTGTTGAGATGGATAGGTTTTATTCTTGTCCAGAATGTTATATAGAAAGATTGCGCGATAAATTAAAAGGGCTTGACCACGCCGGAAACTACCATTAAAAGAAACCTAACCTAAACCAACTAAAGGAACCGAACCGATGAAACGACCAACTAAACTAGCTCACAAAAAACTAGTCTCTAATATTACCCACTGCTATCTCGATGCCGACCCAGTACAGATTCAGGGCGGGATGGCATGGTATGCTGCGGCATATGATGCTGCGTATGATATCGGCAATAAATACGGGATAGGTGTTTACCTTGTGGTGGCTGTTATTTCTGCGTTGTCGCCGAATAACAAATGGGAACGAAACGTTAAAAATGCCGATGCTTTAATAGGTGCCTTTTTAAAGGGTGACGGTATTGACTCCGTAAAAGTGTCAACCTACCACGCTATGAAAAAGAAGGCTTGGGGCATATTGGCAGAACGACCAAACTATAACGGTGCAAAGGCTATGTTAAAGGGACAAAAAATAACGTCATTCTTTTGTGACATTATGGGCGAATTCAACGTTACTATTGACGGTCACGCAAGAAACATTGCTTACAATGAGCGTATCGGGTTGACCGACGATAGAACAAATATTGGGGTGCGTGAATACAAGGCATTGCAGGAAGCTTACAAGGAAGCTGCGAACGATGCGGGAATAATGCCCTACCAATTACAGGCTATTACTTGGCGGGTTTGGCGCGACCGTTACGGGATAACGTGACAAACAATCCGACACTAAAAATTGGGCTGTCATGCCGGATTGGTTTGTTGGTTTTACCACCGGCGGGGGCAGTATCGGGCAAGTTGAGACGCGGGGCTTGCTCAAAATGGGGCGGGGCGGGATCAGATTTCCCGCTCCGTTTTTATCCCCTTGACCGATTCGTCGGGGGGTGCAATAACTATCTGGCGGGGTTGTCCCGCTAACCACAACGAAAGGAACATTGATATGTTCGACCTAATAGAAGTAAATACCGACCTAAACGTTATTGAACATAACGACCCATCAAACATTGAATTGTTTACCCGTCGCGGCTCTGTCCGACGGGTGCCAATCGAGGCCGTTACAAGCCAAAACTATAAATCGGCTGATATGTCCGATGTTGAGATAATAGAAAAGGCTGTACCCATGCCGGATTATTCAGCCCTACAAAATACAGCATCCGGGGCAATCCTAAACACAAGGCCAATCGGCAAAACTTACAATCTGGTTCCGCATGATAAGCTTTTCCGTCGTCAGGCTGAATTGCTGAATGAAACAGATTTGCCTTTGTCGAATGTAAAGGTAATTGATCGGGTGTATAACGACGGGCTTCGAGCGCATCGAACAATCCACTTTAACGACCTACAAACAACGGTTGGGGATTCGTCAGATTCGGTCAATTGCCGAATGGACGTTTTTAACTCTGTCGATATGTCATGGTCTTTTCAAGTGTTCAGCGGGGCATATCGTGACCTTTGCCGCAATACGCTAGTTTTTGGCGGGGAAAAGGCCTACCACCAAAAGGCAAAGCATACTAAGAACTTGTCCCCAGATGCATTGATTAGCAAGGCGGGGGGCAGTCTGGAAATGTGGACGGGGCAGCGCGACAAGATGAATCTTTGGGCGGGTGCCAAGTTTACAGATGAAGCTTTTGCCGAATTGTTGGCGAAATCCATTTGTTACAAATCCAGTCGAGCAGTCGAGGCGGGGCAGGGTAAACCCGTGAATGAACGGCTAATGAACAACTTGCTTTATTTGTTCGACAAGGAAAAGCAAGAACTAGGTCAAACCATGTGGGCGGCATATAATGCTTTGACCCATTGGGCGACCCATACTAACGAAGAGTGGACAGACCCAAAAACGGGCAAGGGTTATCAGTCTGGACGAACAAGCCAAAATGTTGCCAATGTCCAGCGTACCCGCAACGACATGGTGCGAACTGTGCTGGAAAGCCCTTGTTGGACATGGGCAGAACAACGGGCAGCAGCATAGCATGGAAGCAATACTTTTATTATATCGGTCTGCGGTGCTGATATTCTTAATTCTTTTAATATCCGCATTCTTACAATTTTAATCAACGGGCATTGCCCAGAAAGAAACAAACCAATGACCAATATTCCACAAAATCTTGTAAGTGAACTAATGAGCCTTGCTGATAAGTTTGAAGAATACTACCGGCAGGACGAACGGCAGAAAGTATTGACCCAGTTATCAAAGGAACTGTTTGCCGATAAGAACGGGGAAAATACACGCCATGCGGCAAAATCTGTCCGGCAGCGGCGGGGCTTTCATGCCAATAGTAAGCTTGGCAAGCTCTATCGGTGCCTTGCCCGTCGCACGTATGCCGTGACCAAAAACACGCTTATCCGTGAAACTGGTATGACCAAAGGATCAGTCTATCAGGGGATATCTACCCTGAGAGAAAAGGGTTATAATGTTGAGACCGTATTTCGTAAGGGTGCCAAATCAGCTTATAAACTGGTTGCGTAGTCGGAAAGCATAGTGTAACAATCTAGGGGACGGGGCAGCTTGTCCCCTTAACCAATAGAAGGAAACAAACCAATGATTAAATCAACACTTAACATCAACACCGAAACCTTTAACGATGACGAGGCAAAGAAGCTTGTTGTTATGACCAGCAGCGAACAGGCTATTATATTGGGGCAGGTTGAAGCCCTTGAATATCAGATTAAAGGCTTAAAGGAATTATTGCGCGGTTATGGCTTCGATCATTATACGTTCTGCACTGATTCCCCGCGCACTGTGGCGCGGCTCCAGTTAGCCTACAAGCCGGAAACAAGCGACGAATAAACCCAACCAATTCCTCCCAACTTGACCCCGCTTTGCTAGTCTGGCGGGGTTCTTTTTTGCCTATCCTCTGAATGTATCCAAGCGGGTTGAATTGGCGGGATAAATCGCGGGGTGATATGCGGGTGATTACAGCGCAAATCTGATAGCCATGTGTCAACTAAATAGTTAAAGGGATGACAAATTAAGCAACGCGGGCGGGTGTGCGGGCGTGTTATCCCGTTGGAATATATGGCGGGGTTGTTTTTGGGTGTTGTCCGGCGGGTGCCTTGGGATCGGTGATATGGGACAAATAATAAAAATATTGCCGTCGGGCGTACGCGAGGGCCACCCCACCCCCCCGGCATATGCTAGCAATGGCCCGACAGATTTTATGGCGTGTAGGTTATCGATATGACTAAAAAACAACTCCTTTGGGGGTACCCCTATGGGAGTATAGCGGGGTTCCCCAAAAGAAACCCCCTACGCACAGGCGAAGGGGGGTGGTGTGGGTGTATTTCCCGGCAGGACTTAGTCCCATTGTACAGTCGATATGCGGTTTTGTCAAGAAAAAAGCCCCCGACTGCCTCATTTTTATTTTTATTGTTGACTTGCAAGTATATAATCGGTATACTTGGGTTGTGGGGCTAGATAAATCTAGCACATCCCGACAATTTTCCTCTTGACTTGTACCAACAGGGCGATGTAGGCTAATCAATCGGTCCCACAACTCTTATGAAAAGAACAAAATCCATGTTTGAAGCATCCCTACTCGTTTGTTTAGCCGTTTCTCCCGAAACTTGCAGACAATTAAGCGACACAGAAGGTCCATACCCTACAGAAAACGAGTGCAAAGCCCGTGTAGACGAAATGGCAGAGTTTGCCACAGCAGCTAATCTGTTTGAATTGGACATAAAGTGGAAATGTGACGGACTGGACGGACTGAAAGTCAGGTTTTATGAACCTTCTACCTCAACAAAAACAAAAAGACCGACAGCTTACCCCACAACAGAACCATTTCTTAGAACTTCTCTTTGAAAATGGCGGTCAGGTCACCGCAGCAGCGGTGGATGCAGGGTATTCACGTGGTTCAGCCGCATGGCTGAAGTCCACCCTTGCTGATGAGATCATTGAACGCACAAAAACCATCTTAGCTACCAACGCAATGAAGGCAGCTAACCGCGTGATCTCAACGATAGACAACCCCGCCCCAGAACGAGGTGACGATTTGCGCCTCAAAGCAGCCGAATCACTCCTCAATCGTGTCGGTGTAGCAAAACAAGAACAAATCAACCACAATGTAACCGCAATACACGGGGTAGTCCTGCTACCCCCCAAGAAAGAGGTCGTGATCGATGGCACTTGATGAATACGATAAAAACAGGGGCAAGTTTAACAAAGAGTTTCGCAAGATAACTGCTGCTGAAGTAAAGGCTCTTAACGACAAACAAAAAAAGGTTTATGCTAAGATAAAAGAGAATCAGAATATTGCTGCTGTGCCAAAAGGTAAGTCACGAAACACTCTTCTTAATAAGAATGTTCGACTAAGAGAGTTTGATTCAGAAACGTATATAAAAGTTAAACGTCCTTTAATTTCTACAAGCAGAAAGAAAAGGGATGAGACGATGGCAAAGCGTAGGGCCAAAGCAAACCAATACAAAACCAACCTAGACTTCCCCGGTGCAAGTAAGGGATACAGCACAGAGTTGGGGATGCGTATTCCAAAATCAAAACCCGGAATTGCACCGAAAGAAACTCGTGGTCGCAAGGCTGTAGGAAACAAGGATTAGCGTGATGCGTAGTGATCGGGAGATACTTAAAATAGCTAACGAAGATATAGCCAGACTTACTAACGATGAATTTGACAGGTATCAAGTACTGAGAGAAATGCCTGTCAAGGAAAGATACGGCAGTAATAAGATGGCTTACGGTGGAAAAGCATCTCGTGGTAGAAAAGCAAATGGTTCAGCCGAAACCTATTAAACGCACCTACAATCTATCCACCGCTGAACGTGCGCGAAGAGCAGCCCAAAAGCGTTTACGCGACGCAAAGAAGAAAGCACAACAAGCCACAAAGAAGGCTGAGACAAAACGAAAGAAAGCCCGTGATCTTGAAAGCACTATTGGACGAGTTGAGAAAGCTATCAAAGGAACGGACACAGCAGTCATTGACATGGGAGATATCTCCGTTCTACCCGCGTCCGTATCCGATCTTGTGGGAGATTCCGAAGTTGTATTCCAAGCTAATCCGGGACCTCAAGAGGAGTTTCTTTCGGCGGGTGAAAGAGACGTTCTTTACGGTGGAGCGGCTGGTGGCGGTAAATCGTTTGCTTTACTTGCTGATCCCTTACGGTATTGCCATAACCCCAATCATAGGGGTCTTCTTCTCAGGCGCACCCTTGACGAACTAACAGAACTAATTGACAAGTCCCGCCAGCTTTACACAAAGGCGTTTCCCGGAGCAAAGTTCCGCGAATCAAAATCAACGTGGCACTTCCCGTCAGGTGCAACCATCTGGTTCACCTACCTAGACAGAGACAAAGACGTTACCCGATTTCAGGGACAGGCATTTAACTGGATAGGCATAGATGAGATTACCCAGTACCCCACGCCGTATGTGTGGGACTATTTGCGTTCTAGGCTTCGTGCCACTGATCCTGAACTTCAAGAAAACCTGTACATGCGATGCACAGCCAACCCCGGAGGCGTAGGTGGCTGGTGGGTCAAAAAGATGTACATAGAAGGTACTCCCGAAAACAAAGCATTCCCTGCTTTTGACCTAGACACTCACAAAACGTTTGTCTGGCCTAATGGTCACGAAAAGGCAGGTCAGCCGCTCTTCTTCCGCAAGTTCGTTCCAGCGCGGTTGACAGATAATCCCCACCTCATGGCTGACGGTCAATACGAGGCTATGTTGCGTTCGCTCCCAGATGTCGAACGGAAGAGACTTCTCGAAGGGGATTGGGATGTGGCAGAGGGAGCGGCCTTTCCTGAGTTCTCACGAGTGAAGCACGTAGTCGAACCGTTTGAGTTGCCGACCAACTGGCCCCGCATACGAGCAGCAGACTACGGGTACTCCGCACCATCCTGTGTCCTCTGGGGTGCAATCGACTGGGACAATAATATTTGGGTATACAGAGAACTATACGCAAAACACTTGACAGCAGAGCAATTAGCTGATAGAATACTAGAAGCAGAACAACTTGACCCGTTACCTCACTATACCGTACTCGATTCTTCCTGCTGGAATAAGACAGGCTTTGGCCCGTCTATTGCGGAAGTTATGATGAGACAGGGAGTGCGTTGGACTCCTTCTGATCGTAATCGTATTCAGGGCAAGATGGAGATACATCGTCGTCTGGCAGATGATCCATACACAAAGGAACCACGAGTTCGTTTCTTTTCGACTTGCCAGAACATCGTGAAACAAGTGGCTGGTATACCTCTTTCCAAAACAAACAGCGAAGACGTAGATACCAAAGCTGAAGATCACGCATACGACGCTTTACGATACATGATGATGACACGAATGAGCGGCTACGCTTCAATACACAAACAACTAGGCGCAATCAAGAACCACGTTCACAAGGTTCAAGACGAAGTATTTGGATACTAACACATGGCAGATGAACCTATTAAGTTTCCAGAACAGCGTAGTCAAATTTCTCAAATGGCTGATCTAATTGGGCAAGAATTAAAGGAGATGCAAAAGTATAAAACTGTAGGTACAGAGAACAAACGACTTATTGAAATATTTAATGGGCGAAAAATACCTCGTAAATTTACTTTTGCACATATGAGAGAGCTTATCAAAGATATGTCTCCTCTTGCTGACACTGAAAACAACGCTTTTACGTTGTCACAAGTTATAGAAGAAAAGTACCCCGGACTAATTGATAAAACAGATTTTGATAAAGTAAATAAAAAACTGGGAACAACACTCGACTTGCAAGCGCAAGGATATATGGTTGAACCCCCCGCAAACGATCCAAAAAGCATGGCAAAATTAAATCCTGAAACAGCTACCGCCCGTGAAGTTGCAGAACTGTATGCGACTGAGCAGAAACTAAAGGTAGGCGCAAAAGCGTATGGTAACATGGTTGCAAAGTATCTGGGCGATGTTGCTGACCAGCCCGGATCAGCCATAAGTATATTCACTCCTGATGAAACTGGGGAAACAACTCTCTCCAAAACATTTAAAAATTTAGACTTAGAAGTTGACAATCCGAAACAGTCGATGCAAGCCCTGCGTCAAGTAGGTTTGCGTATAGCTAGAGAACTTCCAGCTAACAGCAATATACTAGCATTTCTACCAGAGGAAACACCTGATACACCAAAAAATGTAAAAATATTTGGTATCAAAGAACCAGCAAAGGCTGTATCAGAAGTATCTATCAAGACAGATGCCGCAACTATGCAAAACTTTTTTAGGCAAGTTGCAGAAATATCAAAAGACCCAAAACAAGAAGCTGCAGCTATGGCTGTGCTTTTTAACATGCAGAATGGTTTGCGACCCAACGCAGTAGCACAATTAAAAACTAACTCATACTACCCTGATACCCGCGCTATTTACATCTCAGCAGAAACAAAGGGAGCAAAGGGACGTAGAGTTAACGTTCCACTGAATGACATTGGGGATGCAATTCTTCAGGCTAGACTTCAGGATGGTAAAGTATCTGATGGCTACTTCTTTGTAAAGCCAAACGGTAAGCCTGTTTCTTCTACGGATATGACTAATATTCTTAAGCAGGTAAAAATACCCGGACTTATATTTGACTCTGCAACAAATAAGACATTTGATAGTTTAGCACCAGAGGGTAAATCTGGAGAAGTCCCCGGAAAAAGGGGGGCTTCACTTCTTAGAAACCTGCATACTAAAGTTGCACAACGCAGTGGTATATCCTTTGAACGAATTGCCTATCTACAGGGTAGAAGCTTAAAGGCTGCTGCTGAAGGTTCTACAGGAGAAGTAACAGGGTACGCACAAGAGTATCCGGGGGATTTAGACCCAAAGGGACCGGATGCACGTAATGCCAACGTTGTGTCTACCTATTTTGCAGAGGCAGCTTCTGAAGCAGGATTTAACGTAACTGATGCCGTGCCGCCACCATCTCAAAGAGTTGGCAGAGCAACGCCGGGATACGAGTCCTTTTTTGAAGCACCAGTTGAAACAGCAAAGATGCCAGCCCCTGCAATACCAGAGCCTGAAACTGGCCCAATGACTTTAAATGATTTGCAGCAAGATACCAAAGATGCAATGACTAAGGCTGGATTCAAAATCGACTGGTTTAAGTTAGCTAAAGCCTCTAAACCTGTAATAAAAGTTGTAGCACCACCTATTGGTTTCGGGGTGGCTACACTGGCTGCAACAGAAACCAAAGCAAATGTTACTGAAAAACTCAAAAAATTAGGATTACCCGACTCAGTATCTGATGTGGGTGGTTCAATAGCGGGGGCCACAGAGTATTTACCAATAGCCCCTAGCGACGTAGTGGCGGCAGGACAGTCTATGGCTTCTCCTGTAGCTGATCCCGGTTCAGCACGCCCTATTGAACGAATAATGGCAGATCAACCGGAACTATTTAACTCTACAAAAAGTGAAGAAGACAACTTTTTAACAATGCAACCTTAACATAGGGGAGATAAACCTATGCCAGACAATAACTACAACTATGGTGCATCATATGTAATGAACTCCGACAAGGAGTCTGTTGATGATCAGCCGGGTGTAAACAAGCTATATCGTGAAGGTCTTGAGTTCCCAACTCGTGTGAAGACAGGTCCGATTACAGAAGACATGCCAAAGAAGCAGACTAAGCCTACAGTAGAAGCATCTTTGTTCAAGATGGCTGATGACAGACCTCAAGGCAACAACTAAAGGTAAATAGATGGCTGACAATTTCCTAGAACCGGATGACGATACGTCAATCCCTCTGGTTGCTCCTAGTGAGCAGATGCCGGGATTGGCAGGACACATTCGTTCTAAATTTGAAGACTCTGAAAACGGACGATTTGCCTACGAGCAGCGTTGGATTCAGGCGTACAAAAACTTTAGGGGAATCTACGATTCAACTACACAATACCGTGACTCTGAAAAGTCAAAGGTGTTTATCAAGATTACCAAAACTAAAGTGCTTGCAGCATACGGACAAATTGTTGACATCTTATTTGCAAACAAAAAATTTCCTTTAGTTGTTGAGTCTACCCCAATGCCGGAAGGTATTGAAGAGTTTGCTCACATGAAGACACCAGCGGATGATCTTCAACCAGAACAAGCTGACCCTTATGGGTTTGAGGGTGATGGTCGAGAAGTACCGCCGGGGGGTCTTGCTGCATCTGGACCTGCACACAAGTTAGGTTCTTACGGCAAGGAGTTTGGAGAAGCAATCCTTCCCGGAAAAGCTAAAGTAGGTGAACCCCAATTCGAGCCAGCTAAAGAAATGGCCCGTAAGATGGAAAAATGTATCCACGACCAGCTTCTTGATACCAACGCAGTAAACGTAATGCGTAAGGCTATTTTTGAATCTTGCCTGTTGGGTACAGGAGTAATAAAGGGACCGTTTAACTTTTACAAACGTGTCCACAATTGGAAGAACGACGAACAACAGGGTCGGGTATACGATCCCTATGAAAAAACTGTCCCTCGCATCGAACACGTTTCCATTTGGGACTTTCATCCTGATCCTGCCGCGACTAATCTTGAAGACTGTGAATACGTAATACAACGTCACCGCATGAATCGACAACAACTACGTAGTTTAATTATGCGTCCTCATTTTTACGCAGAAGCAATTGAAGAGTGTCTTGGCAAGGGGCCAAACTACGAAGACAAGTATTACGAAGACACCATTCGTGAGGATGAAACCGAAGCTAATTACCAAGAGAACAGATTTGAGGTACTTGAATACTGGGGGGTAATTGATGCCAAGTTTGCCAAAGAAGTAGGCATGGAAGGCACCGAAGAACTGTCAGAGTTTGACCAAATGCAGGTTAACGTGTGGGTTTGTGGTAATATGATCCTTCGATGTGTTGTCAACCCTTTCACTCCGGCACGTATTCCGTTTCAAGCCTTTCCATTCGAGATCAATCCCTACCAGATTTGGGGTGTTGGTGTAGCAGAGAACATGGAAGACGCACAGATGCTTATGAACGGTCACGTTCGTATGGCAATCGACAACCTAGCCCTAGCTGGCAACCTTGTCTTTGACGTAGATGAAGCAAGCTTGGTTCCCGGACAGAACATGGACATATTTCCCGGAAAGATATTCCGTCGTCAGTCAGGAGTAACCGGAACAGCTATCAACGGACTTAAGTTTCCTAACACTGCTGGCGAAAACATCCAAATGTACCAGATCAGTAGGCAGCTTGCAGACGAGGAGACGGGTATACCGTCCATAATGCACGGTCAGACGGGCGTTAGTGGCACCGGACGTACTGCAGCCGGACTGTCGATGTTGATGGGGTCTGCTGGGCTTTCTATGAAGACTGTGATCAAGAATATTGACGATCATCTCCTTAAACCACTTGGTGAAGCGTATTTTCAGTGGAATATGCAATTTAACGAGCGTATCGAAGAAGTAAGTGGTGACTTGGAGATTAAACCACGCGGCGTTGCAGCCGTAATGCAGAAAGAAGTACGTACCCAACGTCTCACTTCCCTGTTACAGACCGTAGCCAACCCCATGCTGGCTCCATTCATCAAAATACCTAACCTGATGCGTGAACTGGCTATCTCACAGGACATTGATCCTGACAGCTTGGTAAACAATACTAACGAAGCACAAGTCTACGCTCAGATGTTACAAGGAATGATGCAAAATGCTCAACAACAAGCAAGCCAAGAATCTGGCCCCCCTGATCAACAACAAGGAATGGGAGCGGCTGGAGGAGTACCTAGCGGAAGTCCGGGAGTGGACAATTCGGGCAGTGGTAACGGCACAATCGGAGTCGGAACTGCGCCAACTGCAGGGGAAGCTGGCTTTACTGGAAACACTCCTTCAATTGAAGAATAATCATGTCGAGGTCATAAAAAATGACAACTAACCAAACTGTAAGATTCTTTAATCCTGAACCAATCAGCTACGAACAATACTCTAAGGGTGCAGTTGATTTCTACAATCAAGCTCTTGATACTTCTTCGGGTATTAGTGTAAGTAATCCAATCAGAGATGATGATGATGATGATGAGCGTGATAGGCCAGATATATACGATGACACGAGTGAAGGCGGGGGTGATGCAGCATCACCTAACGTCATGGAGTACACAATCAGTCAAACTCCGGGTCAGTCGTCAGGATATAAGTCAGCTTTTGATGTAACAAGCTATGACTTAAACGATATTAACTTTGGAAACACAGACGTAAGTAGAAACACTTACGATTTTACTTCTCCAAGTGCCATGACAATGGACCCCAAGACCGGAGACATGAACTACAGCTTCAGTTCCATGTTTAACGACTATCAGGCTGGTGCAGCAGCATCAGCAAAAGCAGTGTCATCGCAAGCGACTTCAGGTGGTAAATTTGATGCTAGTTCGTTTTCTAATCTTGAAAAATCAGTAACAAATCAGATTGATGCTTTAGCTGGGGCAACTACAGTGGGCAGACCCTTTGGGGATAAGCCATCAGCTATTAGTGCGGGAATTGCGGGAGCGTTTAGCCCCACTCCACCGGGTCTTCTAGAAGCGTTTGGGGGTATGAACGTAGCCCAGCAAGCTCGTAACGCTGCAGCCTTCCAAGCAACAAATGGAATGGGGGGTGCCTTGATGGATATAAACGGTATGATGGTTAGTCGTATGCCGGGACAATCTACATTCATGGGATTTGGTAGTACAAATGCAATGGGCGGCATGAAGTTTGTTTACGACGGAAACTTGATGGGTCTTACCCACGATCAAATAGCTGGACTTGAAGCTCAAAGAAACGGTTATATTCCCGGAACACTTACAGAAAAATTTGATCCTCGTGTAGGTAATTACGTAAAGGACGGCGTTAAAAGTACATACATGGATTCTGAAGCAATGTCTGCAGTAGGGGGAGCTTACGACCCCGCCACTGGAAGATTTGTAGACAGCTTTGGAAATGTATCTGCAATGGGTACAAAACAAGCTGCACAATCTTACGTTGCAGGATTGAATAGCATGTTTGGTTCAAATTTAGGTTACAAATCTGTTGCACTGGGTCGCTCTGCAGCTAGAGCGAAGGGAATATCTTTTGAAAAATATATGGAAGATTTAGCCAGAGAAGATACAAAAACTTCAGGCTTAGTAGCTAAAATGACAGCCAGAACTGCAGCGGAAAACGCAGCAAAAACAGAAGCAGATAGACAAGCAGAAGCAGCCACACAAGCAGCAGCACAGGCTAGAGCAGACGCTGCAGCGAGGTATGTCGATGAGTATGGAGATAACGATGGCGGTGATGCCCACAGCGGCGGTGCAGCCGACGATGAGGCAGGTGATGTTGGAATGGGCAACGATACATCTCAAGATAGAGGGGATACTGAATCAGAAGAAGATGGTGATTTCGCTTTTAATGAGGGTGGTCGAGTCGGTATGCAAATGGGCGGTCCCGCTGGTTTTGCCGAACGTCCAGAGTTTGTTGGTGGCAATCAACGACCAACTGACCAGCAAAGCATAGCCGACGATCAACCCCGTGAAGTACAGGAAGGCACCTTTGTAATCAACTCTGCAGCCGCTGATGAGATGGGACGCGACGACGTAGAGAAGATGATCCGCGAAGCTTACCAGAAGGCAGGGGAAAGCGGCATGGGAGCAGGGCAACAGGGCATGTCCCAAGAAATTGCGATTGCCGTGTCACGAGGCGAAGTAACAATCCCACCACACATAGCTAAAATCATTGGCTACGATAGACTGAAAAAGATAAACAATCGCGGCAAAAAAGAAATTACACGCCGCCAACAAGAAACAAGACAAGCCGCAGGGGGTGGCTTTATCTCTAGAAAAAAGTTCGCAGAGGGTGAGAAGGTCACCGTATATAGAGGCGAACCGATAGATTCTTCAAAAGTAGTTGCTACTGACTACGGCTACGGCGGGGATGATGTTGGTAAATTTCACACTCCTGATGTTAAACGAGCAGGTAGATTTGCTGCAGGTGCAGGAAAAGGAAACCAAGTAATTCGTAGTCGTAAGGTTACAGTTGACGAACTTTTTGATGGTGTAGAAGAAGCATGGAAAGTACAACAAAAAAAGAAAACAGGCTACTTTAAACAAATGTCAAAAAAGAGCCTGAATGATAACTTAAAATTTGTAGACAATTTAAGAAAAGATTACGCAACGGGTAAACGTTCTTTAGAAGACATGGCAATGTTTTTACAAGAACAAGTTTTTCACGACGGCAAATCCAAGATTAATTTTATTGAAACATTTAAGAACGACCCTAAATCTGCTGGAAAGTTAGCGGGACGAGCCATTGCTAAAGCAGCAACAGTAGCTACCCCGCCTATAGCATTCCTAGCAGGGGCTGCAGAGATGCTCACCCCGTCCTCGCTAGGTAAAGGGACACGATATGACGACTCATTTATGAGTTATCAGTATACTCCTGATAAGTAAGGAATCCGCTGGCTACCCACGAGTTCGTGGCCCCAGCACAACCGACGCGGCTACCCACAGCCATGTGGCCCCGCAAGTGAGGTAAATACAATGGCAAAAGCAAGAGGCCACCGTG
>Ga0181405_1000019_pt1 | contig 50118 bp, 59 predicted proteins | sample 28SPOviralmetaG_FD_130134 | JGI IMG/M metagenome (GOLD analysis project Ga0181405, IMG submission 130134) | Marine viral communities from the oligotrophic San Pedro Time Series (SPOT) site, San Pedro Channel, CA, USA - 28 SPOT_SRF_2011-11-29 | ecosystem: Environmental > Aquatic > Marine > Strait...
ATGCCTTGGCTAACATTATCTTGGGATATTTAGGTGGTCTTATTAGCGGTATCAGCGCCTTCTTCTTTGGTAGTAGTAATAACCGAGGTCAATAATGGAAAAGCTAATTAAGATGCTGAAGCGCCATGAGGGTACAGAAACTCATGCGTATGAATGCTCCGAAGGTAAGGTCACTGTAGGTGTAGGCCGTAATATCGACCAGAAAGGCGGTATGGGGCTGTCTGAGGACGAGATAGATTACCTCCTACAGAACGACATTGAGCGTGTAATCAAGGAATTAGCTACAGAGTATGAGTGGTTTAACAGCCTTGATGATGTACGAAAAGATGCTATTATTGACATTGCATTTAACCTCGGAGCTACGCGTTTACGTGGCTTTCGACGCGCATTAACCGCTATGGAAGCGGGGAACTACACAGAAGCCTCTACAGAGTTCTTGGACTCTAGGTGGGCAAAACAAGTTGGTGGCCGTGCTTTAGAGCTGACCGACATGATTGCTAGTGGTGAGTACGCGGATTGAGGTCTAAATGGCAGTTAGAAAATTACAATTCAAACCGGGAGTAAACAGAGAAACTACCCGGTATGCCGCCGAAGGTCAGTGGTACGAGACTGATAAGGTGCGCTTCAGACGTGGCCTACCCCAGAAAATAGGCGGGTGGGAGCAGCTCTCTGCTAATACTTACCTAGGTGTAGCACGTTCGCTATTCAACTGGGCTACTCTCAGTCTCCAAAATCTTGTTTCTGTAGGTACTCACCTCAAATACTACATTGAGCGAGGTGGGGCTTACTTTGACGTTACCCCTATTAGAGCAACCACAGCAGCGGGCGATGTTACGTTTGCAGCCGTAAACGGCGATGCCACTCTTACTATAACCGATTCTTCTCATGGTGCCCTCCAGAATGACTTTGTAACTTTCTCTGGAGCTGCTTCTCTAGGCGGCAATATTACTGCGGCGGTGCTTAATCAAGAGTATCAGATAGCTACCATAATCAACGGCAACTCCTACACTGTAGAGGCCAAAGACACTTCCGGTAATACTGTGCTGGCTAACGGGTCAGATACAGGCAACGGCGGGGGTAGCGTAGTAGGCACCTACCAGATCAATACGGGTAACGAGATTGAGGTACCGTTCACTGGTTGGGGTGCAGGGCGTTGGGGTAATGGCACATGGGGCACAGGCGGTACAACACTGGCTCCCATGCGTATTTGGAGCCAAGCTAACTTCGGTGAGGACTTATTCTTTGCCCACAGAGGTGGGGCACCATACTACTGGGACGCAAGCAACGGGGTTAACACACGCGCTGTTGCTGTAAGTTCTTTGGGAGGTGCGTCTGGTGTACCTACTGTAGTAAATCTAGCGTTTGTGTCTGACATATTTCGTTTTGCGTTCTGTTTTGGAGCAAACGATTTGGGCGGTTCTACGCTTGACCCAATGCTCATCCGGTGGTCAGACCAAGAAGATGTAACTAACTGGACACCTGCGGCTACTAATCAAGCGGGTAGTCTACGCCTGTCAGAAGGTACAGAAATCATAGACGCTATCCAAGCACGTCAGGAAGTGTTGGTCTGGTCAGATGCAGCCCTGTACGGCCTACAGTATCTAGGTGCCCCAGAGGTATGGGGAGCGCAGCTTCTTGGCTCAAACATCACTATAGCTGGGCCGAATTCGGCTGTGTACTCAAACAACATTGCTTACTGGATGGGCATAAATAAGTTTTACTACTACGACGGTACTGTTAAGACACTACCCTGCGAGCTGCGTAGTTATATATTTGATGACTTTAACCAAGGTCAAGCTGACCAAGTAATCTGTGGCTCCAACGAGCAGTTTGACGAGATATGGTGGTTTTATTGTTCTGGAGGAGCTACTCAGAATGACCGCTACGTGGTGTATAACTACGTACAAAACATCTGGTACTACGGTAATCTGGCGCGGTCTGCATGGCTCGACTCTGACCTACGTGATTTCCCCCTAGCAGCTACTTTTACCAACAAACTAGTCAACCATGAGAAAGGCGTGGACGACAACGAGACAGGCGTTCCTGCGGCTATAGCAGCCAGTATAACTTCTACACAGTTTGATCTGGATGACGGGGATCGGTTTATGCTGGTCAACAAGATGTTACCAGACATGACCTTTGAAGGTTCTACAACCGGTGCCCCGGCAGCTACGATGACTCTAAACCCTTTGAAAGACTCGGGTTCTGGGCGGTATAACCCAGCTTCTGTGGGTGGAGACAGCAACGCTACTGTTACTAGAACAGCCACAGTGCCCATAGAGGAGTTTACCGGGCAGGTCTTTACACGGGTACGGGGTAGGCAGATGTCGATTAAGATTGAGTCTACAGCAGCCGGAGTAACGTGGAAGCTAGGCGCACCTAGGATGGATATGCGGCCTGACGGTAGGAGGGGCTAGTGGCATCGCGGGATAGTATAAATAAGGTAGAAGCTCCCGCCCTGCCCATACCACCTGAAACGAATATTCTGCGGACATACTTAGATGACCTGAATAATATTTTGCGTTTGTTTTTCAATAGGTTAGCTAATAATGTAAACTTGTTAACCGGTGCTTATGGGGGACAGTTTATAGAATCTCCGAACGGTAAGTTCTTTTCCACGGTGGATCAGAACGCTGCGTCAACAGGCACGGCCTATGCTTTGCAGTTTGAGAATACGTATTTAGGGGAAGCCATAAGTGTAACAGGCACCCCAAAGACAAGAATAACTCCAACGTATTCAGGGGTTTACAACTTTGAGCTTTCGGTAGAGTTAACTAGTACCAATGCTAACTCTAAGGAGCTGTCCTTCTGGGTACGAAGGAGTGGAGTAGACATAGCAAACACTGGCAGAATGCACGTCATAGCGGGTTCTGGCGGCGTAGATGATTTTGAATACAGTTTTACCATAGATATAACAGCAGGGCAGTACATAGAACTTATGTGGGCAACAGACGATACAGGTGTAACAATAGATTATGCAGCGGCTTCAAGTCCCCGCCCTGCCGTACCGTCTACTCTAGTAACCGTACATTTGATTTCAGCATTGCCTGAAACACTGCCGACACCGTAGGTGAGATATGTCTATTACTGCTGAGAGCTATAAACGCAAGGGCTATAAAGGGAATGACCCTGCCTTTGATAACTTGCTTGATGACATCCTATATCAGCTCCAACAACCCACCGACACAGAAGGGCAGTTTGTGCGGGACGAAGCATTGGCTGATAACGCCTATATGGTTTTGTCTCAGATACAGGAACTTGTGCCTCCAGAACAGCAAGCCGATGTAACTGCGGAGTTTTTAAGAGAGTCTGGCTTCAGCTCAGACGTTGTTACTCAAATGTTGGGTATACCTAGAGACGCTGTGGATGCGGCACTAGCAGGAGCTGGATACGACGTAACTGGGCAGCCTTTGCCTGAGCCAACAGCAGAAGAGATGCTCGGTAGTATGGTAGGTGCAGATACCGCTACGCTAGGTGGGACAGACGACTCATCCACATTTTCAACTATACCTACCACCCCCCCTACTACCGCTGACCCTAACTTAGCGCAACAGGCTGGGACAGCAGCGGGCAAAGTAATAGATAAAGTATTTCAGGGCCTTGGACTCCCTTCTCCTACTAAAGTAATAGGTAATCCTAAACCCGGTGCAACCGTGGTATGGGGACAAACGAGCGGTTCTCCTGTTATTTATACAGGTACAACTCCTTCCGGCACTCAAACTGGTGTAACTACAGGACTGCCTTGGCTTGACGCCATAATTGATAGGAGCATTAAAACAGTAACAGGACAGGCGGGCGTACCTGATTTAGGAGCAATAAGCACTGTAGTTATACAAGAAGCTGCTAGAGATGCGTTGGGTTTACCCGCTGGCGCTGACATGGGGCAGATAACTGATGCTATTAGCAAAGTAGGGCAGGCTACAGTAGCTGCAACAACAATGGCTGGAGAAGACACCGAGGGTACTGATTTATTTGGTGTTGATTTAAGTGGCGACAAAAAAATAGGAGACCCTAATGGTGATAGCACAGTAACAACAGATGATGGCACAGCAACAACAGGTGGTGATAGCACAGTAACAACAGATGATGGCACTTTAACTGTAGATGCTGGTGATGCTATTGGCCCTGAATTACCTGATGTCTCAACTACAGACGTTGGTGCAACTAAAGGCACTAAGTTCGATGGCGCAGGGGACATTATTACAAAAGTTGGCCCCGGACTCTTAATGCCAACTGGCGATGACGACGATGATGACGACGAAGAAATCATTAAAACCATACTCACCGACGGCGAAGAACCTCCTTATGTACCACCGGAGGAACCTCCTTATGTACCACCGGAGGAACCTCCTTATGTACCACCGGAGGAACCTCCTTATGTACCACCGGAAGAACCTCCTTATGTACCACCGGAAGAACTTACCCCTCCCCCTCCGAAGGAGACTACACCCCCACCGGAACCTCTACCCCCTACTGGCGGAGGCGGAGGCACGTTTACATTACCTCCCAGCGTTACAACGGTGCGGGAAGAACCCGGTGAACTTGTAGATATAGACTATTTGTATGACTTTGCCAAAGGTTTAGATCAACCTTTTGTAACTACACAAGAAGATGAAGCTATGAAAGATTTATACATGTATGCAGAAGGTGGCGATGTAGATAACCAAGATGCTGTTGACATGGTTACTAGAAGACCCGGTGAGTATGGCCGAAGGTATTTTACAGACGGGGTGTTTACTCCTACTGGGACAGCCCTAGGCGGTGCAGCTTTAGACCCTAACGCTATACAAATACCACAATACACGTACCAAAGGGATTTAATATCCCCACAAAGCGTGCCTTCAGCAAGTGCAGCTCCAATGGATGCTATCTCTTATACAGCAACTCCAAGTGAAAGCGCAGATATTGACGTTGATACTCTCTTAGAGTTAGTGGGGCTTATAGGTATGGGTGGGTTGGGGTTCGCAGCAGGCGGTATGGCACAAGGACAAGGTTACTACTTAGGTGGCCCTACTGATGGGATGGCTGACCTTGTACCTGCTACAATAGACGGAGCACAACCCGCAGCGTTAAGTGACGGAGAGTTTGTAATACCTGCTGATGTGGTAAGTCACTTAGGCAATGGCAACTCAGACGCAGGGGCAAAACAATTATATTCAATGATGGATAGGGTGCGAGACGAACGTACTGGGACTACCAAACAAGGCCCAGAGATTAACCCTATCAAGATGATGCCAGCTTAGGAGAATAGAAATGGCTGATCCAGCAGGTCAATTAGCGGCACAAACGGAATCATTATCCCCGTACGCTGCACCGTATGTGACTGAGATGCTAGGTAAGGGCCAAGCCCTTGCTGCCACACCATACCAAGCTTACACCGGCCCTCTTACGGCTGGGCCTTCTCAGTTGCAACAGCAATCGTTCGGTGGGTTGGGTTCTCTTGCTCTGCCCGGTGCTAGTGCCGCAGGGTCTTTTACAGGTGCAGCCTACCAGCCGCTTAGCCCGGAACAGATTACGGGTGGTGAAACACCACAGCCGTATGCGGGAGGAGCGACTAGCCCCGTACAGGCGTACATGAACCCATACCTGCAAGCTGCGCTTGAACCGCAGTATGCCGCAGCACAAAGACAAGCTGAAATAGCGCAACAAGAACTACAAAGTCAGTACGCTAAAGCGGGTGCTTATGGTGGTTCACGCCAAGGTGTGGCCGAAGCAGAGCTGCAACGTGGTCTTCTGGATAGGCTAGCAGGTATAACAGGGCAAGGTTACTCACAAGCATACGATAAAGCGGCTGACTTGTTTGGTCGTGAGCAAGATTATGGGTTAAGAGCGCTTGAAGCGCAGCAAACAGGCGGCGCACAGCAGCGTGCCATAGAGCAACAGGGCGTGCAGGCAGACATGGGGCAGTTCAGAGAAGAACGAGACTACCCCTACAAACAAGTACAGTACATGCAGTCGCTACTACAAGGTCTGCCCATCGAAGCTGTATCTCGTGAGTACGTAGAGCCAGATAGCTTGAGTAAATTTTTAGACTATCTAGGGCTTGGTGCGGGTATTTTCGGCACCGTGACAGGTGGACTGGCAGATTTGAGGAGAGGAGATGATGATGATTAACACACAACAAGGTGGCCTTGGCTCTCTTCAAATGCCTTCTCAAACTGCTCCACAGCAGCAACTAGGCAGCATGGCAGGTGCACCTGCGGCTAGATTAGCGGCGCCTAAATCTCCTCAACAAGCTGCTGCTGAACAGATAGTAGAAAGTGATGTTCCAAAAGAACTTGAGGCGCTTTTAAAAGAACGCAAAGCTATGGAGCTTTTGGCTTCAGCACAACGAGATAAGCAAGCTCAACAGCCTGTACAACCTCAGACTATAAAGTCTCAAGTAGAGGGTGGCATTTCCTCACTTATGCAGAGTCTCATGCCGAGTATGGCCCAGCGTGGTAGACAAGTGCAAGTAGCGCAAAACCGCCGCATGATGGGTATGGCGGGGGGTGGCATTGTGGGCATGGCTGAAGGCGGTCCTACACTCGGTGCAGTATCTCCGAAAGCAGCCGATCCTCAAGATGTTAAAAGACTGGCTGATTTGTATCGTCAAGCGCAAGCTTCTATGGATGCTGCTACAGACCCTACGGCCAAAGCTGCGGTACAGCAGCGGTTAAATGACCTCAAAACCCAAATGGGTGACCAGCTACCCTTTGTTATGCAGTACATAGATAGCACCAAGGGAATAATAGAGCCACGCACGGAGATGGCTGAAGGTGGGATTGTTGGGTTTCAGAACAGGGGCTTTGTAGATACCGATGCTATAGATATGGAGCGACTTTTAAACGCTGTAGCTTTTGTAGAAAGTCGTAACGACCCAGACGCTGTTAGTCCAGCAGGAGCTAGAGGCACGTACCAAATAATGCCCGCTACCGCCAGACAACCCGGCTTTGGCGTGCCTTCTATAAACTTAGACACCGCTTCAGAAGGTCAACAAAGACAGTTTGCTGATTCTTATTTACGTGCTTTGATAGCTAGATTTGACGGAGATGTAAATAAGGCGTTGGCTGCATACAACTTTGGCGTTGGATCAGTATCTCGTGGCGAAGAACTACCGCGAGAAACACGAGAATATGTACCTAAAGTAGCAGATGCCTACGCTGGAATGTCCACTACTTCAGAGGGCGTAGATAGACTGTTAAACCTCGATGAATTGTCTGAAGAACGACAGCAAGTAGAAGTGGAAGCACCAAGAGAAAGACCTATGACTCCTGAAGAGCGTAGAGCTTCACTTGCCGCAAACCCTGATAGAATTGACAACATAATAGGCAATTATATTGAAAATTATGTTAAGGAAAACCCAGTAGAAACTGCGGCTACGCTTGCAACGCTCCCCCTTGGTGGCGGATTAGCGATGGGTGCGGGTCGTATGGGACTAGGTGCCCTTAGTAGATTTGCTCCTAGAGCGGGTAGCACTTTAAGTAAGCTATTTACTAAACCTAACCCTAATGTCATACGAGGCTCAGGTTTTACTATGCGTCCTCCGGGTCAAGGACTCAGAGCTTTTTCACCAACCAGAACAGGGGCCACATTAGGTGCCACCACTTTAGGCGTTAAAGGGCTATATGATCGTATGACAGACGGAGAAAATGAAGAAGTAGCACCAGCACCTAGAGAACCTACTCCACAAGAAATGTTAGGTAGTGCAGTTTTCCAAACTACAGAAGGAAGACCCACGGCAATGTTTAAAGCCGGAGAAGCTAGACGACCTGAAGAAAGAGGTCTTATGAGTAGAATTGGTTCTGCTCTTACATCAGATAGAGCTGGGGCTATAGCTAATGCGCTCAGCAAGCTTAGTTATGCTGGCGGTGCTACCGAAGGCTACATGGGGCAGAAACTACAAGCTGGGTTACAAGCAGAAAAAGCAGCAGCAGATAAAGTACGTTTGCAAGAGGAAGCGATAGGAGCAGATTTAGCGCGTTCTGAAGCTACATTGGAAGCGGCTAGACTAAGGGCACAACAGCAAGAAAACAAAGAGACTAGAGAACTTTTAGCGAATTATTTTGCTAGGACGGGTGAGTACAGACAAGATTTAGCTAACGACCTTGGGGTAGATATAACAGATTTAACCAATGAACAACTTTCTGCTAATCAAGGACGGATGGCCCAAAAGTACCTACAGAATTTGAATACCCTAAGTAGTTTTACTGGTGCTACCGGACAAAGTGGGGTAAATGTAACCCCTGCTATGCTCGCCGCAGATGAAGCTCTAGGTATAAACAATGCCTGATCTAAACAAATATGCAGAGTGGATCGTAGCCAACCCCGATAAGAAAGGGACTGAGCAATACGATACTATAGCTACTGCATATAAAGACCTAAGAGCGCAGCTTATTCCCCCAGCACCTCCACAACCCGAAGTAGGTATAGGTGAGGCTTTTGGCCGTGGGTTTGAGCGAGGCAAGGGGCGTCTAGGTTCCACCATAACAGACGTTATCCCTGCGTTAGTAGGTAGTGCTGTAGGTGCTGAAGACTACGCACAACGCCAACTCCAAGAAGCTGCTGAAAAGCAAGCGGCTTTACCTGCTCCGGTCTTTGAAAGCTTCAGGGATATTGAAGGTGTAGGTGATTTCACTAAGTTCGTCTCTGAGACTATCGGTGAGCAGATACCCAACCTTGGCGTTACCCTTGCTACAGCCTTGACAGGCGGCGCTGCTGCACCTGCATTAGTCGGAGCTACCCGTGCCGCAGGTCAGCTAGCCGGTGCAGGGTTTGGATCGTATGCCCTAAACGCCCCTGAGATATTCCAAAACATATACCAAGAGACTGGTGAAACTGCTGCCGGTACCGCTCTTTTGTTTGGTTCTGCTGCCGCAGCACTAGATTCCATACTCCCCGCTGCTCTTGCTAAAAATCTCTCTGGCCCTATGAAAGTAGGCATAACGGAAAAGATACTGGAGAAATCTGGTATGACTCCGGGTGTGTTGCGTGCGGGTACTGCGGGGCTTGCTAAAGGGTTTGGTACAGAAGGTCTGACGGAAGGTGCGCAAGAGGGCATTAGCATAGCTGCCGAAAGATTTATTGATGAGAACCCAGACCTATTTGGTAGTGATGAATGGAACCGCATCATGGAAGCTAGTGTACGTGGTGCAGTAGCTGGTGGTGGGTTTGGTACTGTTGGTGGTGGCGTAGAGGGTGCGCGAGGTAAAGCCGCAGAAAGAAGAAAGTTACGTGACCTAGAAGAAGCAGAAAAACTAAGAAAACAGACAGAAGAAAGAGCAGACATATTAGGTGGGCAGTTAGAGCTACCGGGCGTAGAGGGTTTAACTGTAGAAGAAACACAAGCGGTTGTAGACAAAAAAGTCGAAGGTACCGAAGAACCTTTACTGGGTAGGATAGCTAGAAAAAGAGCAGAAGATAAAGTAGAGCAGGAAAGGAGGGCTGGTCGGATTATTAGCCCTAAAGTAGCTTCCTTGGCCCCAGTAGTATCTGCTGACTATGCGCTTGAAGTAGTCAGAAGAACCAATCCAGAAGCGGTGCCAAAAGAGGGTACAGTCAAAGGACTTACAGAAGAGCAACGCAAGATAGTTGAAGCTGTACAAGTAGAAGAAGGTCAAAAAATATTGTACGAAGATGCCGCTGCTGAAGCCCAGCGCCAAGGCGTTGCTTTTGATATTACTAAACCAGTTAATGCGTTAACCCCTGCTGAAATAGAAATATTAGACGACGCATATACTAGTAGAAGAGGTAGATTTAGTGGTGCACAAACTAAACTATTCAAAGGTAAAACTGGAGAACTTGCGCCCTCTGTAGAACGACAGGCAAAAGCTTTTGATCGTGAGCAAAAAGCACTGGATAAAGCTGCCCAAAAAGAACGTGTTGCACAAGAAAAACAAGATGCAACGCGACGTAAAGAACTGCTTGAAGCAGAACAATTAGATTTGCCTATACCTCCTGTAGTGCCAGAGACAGAAGTTAGTGAGGCTGTAACAGAAGAAGGACAAGGTGACATCTTCGCAGGTATGCCAGAGGGCGAGCAGACACGCGCTCCAGCCGTAGGCCGTGCGCTTAATGACTTTCTTAAAGAACAGAACTTACCTGTTAACGCCGCTACTAAAAAGGCTTTTGCTGGCCTAGATTTAGCGATCCCTGAGCAGCGTACTCAAGCTATTAACAACCTGAAAGAAGTTGCGGAAAAGAGTGGGTCTACTGTAAATATACAGAAAATAGATGATGCCATAGCACGTCTGGGTGGCGATCCGTCACAGACCATAGAAACTGTTGCAGAAGTTACACCTGCTGAAGAAGCTCAGATAGCGGAACTTACAGACAAACCGGTAAAAGAACCTAAGAAACCCAAAGTTAAAGCTAGACCTGTAACTCCACCGGTAGCTGCTAGACCTATGACAGCGGAAAGTTTGCTGGCGGATCAAGCGGTGGTTTCTCAGGAGGAAACCGTATCTCGTGAACCTGTAGAGCAAGTTGATGAAGACGCCGTTGTTGATGAAGACGTTACCGAAATAGAGCAGCCTAGAACGCGCGACGTTGAAACTGATCTTGAAGAGGAAACTCTTGAAGACAGGCAAATGATGAAGGAGTTAGGCTATGACCTAAAAACTCCTGAGTACCAAGGCAAAGCCCTGAATGAAGAACTAGCGGACATAGCCAGACGTGGTAACTTCAGACAGCTTTTAACTAGGTTGACACCCAACCAGCCAATCGAAATAAAACGCGTGTTGCGTAAGATTAGTGGGCTTGGTTTAACTACAAAACTAGTTGTTGCTCCTACGGAAACAGGTACAAGCGGTTCTTATGATCCTGTTACAAACACCATAACGCTCGACCCAGAGACAGGGTTGAACGAGCATACTTTTTTGCACGAGACGGTACACGCTGCCATATCACAGATTTTGAATGACAGGAACAATCCGCTTACCAAACAGTTCTTTAATTTTTACTCAGACATAAAATTACAACTTGGCGACGCTTACGGAGGACAAGATTTCCAAGAGTTCGCTGCCGAGCTTGTAGGTAATCCAGAGTTTCAAGCTCTATTAAAACAGTCAAAAGCACCGAAAAGCCAAAGCTTGTGGCAAAGTATTATGGATGCCATTGCTAGATTCTTTGGGTTTCGTAAAGGTGAAACTGCATACAACAAAGGTTTAGAGTTTATAGACCAGATACTAGACGTATCGCAAGGCGTAGAGCCATCGCTTTCTGACAAGCTTTTTATGAGTACGCCCACTAATGCAATGGGGGCAATTTCTGATGCGACTACTAAAAAATCCCCTTTGGTCGGTAAAAAACTAGACGACGTTCGTAACAGCCTTTCACGTCTGTACGACTCTGGTGGGGGTGGCACTTTAATTAGTAGAGCGTTAAGTGCGTTTCGTATACAAGATTTAGTCGCTATGACTAAGGATAAATACCCAGAGCTTTCTAAAAAACTTCAAGCTTTAAACGATGCAATTTTAAGAAGGGAAGGGGCTAAAGATGCGTTAAACAAAGAAGCGTCTGAAAAATATAAAAAGAATGAAAAAATACAAAAGAAATTTCCTAAAGCTGTGGAAAAACTTGGGCTAATAGCAGCCGCCGCACATAGAGGGCAGTTCGACTTAACAGGCAATGTAGACCCAGAGTTTGATGTAAATGTCCTCAACCGTGCCGCTTTAAACGCTGATAACAAACCGTTTACGGATGTAAACCAACAGAAGCAACAATATAATAAATTAAAACGCGAATTTGATGCGCTCCCTGCCGAAGTACGAGATATGTACACGGAAATGCGCCAAGATTTTAAAGACAACTACGTTAAGATAAAAGAGTTTATAAAAAGTCTTGCACAGGAAGGCAACCAAAAAAGAACTATTGAAGACGCTTTTAGTGTAGATCAACCAGTAATAGGGTATTTTCCCGCCCTTCGTTTTGGTGACTATTTTATAACGTACAAAAATGCGTCGGGGGATTTGGTAACTACATCTTTTGATTCCCCTAGGGAAAGAGACAAATTTAGAGAAGATAATAATTTGTTTGGTAGAGAAGTAGAAACATTTGATAAAACAGAAAATGTTAGGTTTAACGCTGCTTCAATACCTCCTAACTCTTTTATAGCCAAGGTTATGGAAGTTGTTCCCGATAGAAACAAAGACCAAGTGTATGAAGTTTTGTTAGACAATTTGGCACAGAACGCTTTTGACCAAAGATTTAGACAGTTTGAAGGGCGCTTAGGAGAATCTTTTGATGTTGTAAAAGTGCACGCCGACACTTTCCAAAAAGGGCAAAGAAAAATATTGTCTATGGAATATTTACCTCAAATACAGGGGGCTTTTGACGCGATAGCAGCAGATAGGGCTACTGGTTTTGCAGCGGCGATTAAAGACGAAGTACGTAGGCGCGACGCGAGCGGTTTTGTACAAAATCCTAACTACAGTAGGGCTACTCAAATAGCGGCGAGCGGTGCGTTTAATTTATATCTATTAGGTAATGCTTCTTCTGCTTTAATAAATACAAGTGCAATACTGCTATTAACTTACCCAAAGTTGGCAGCGAAATATGGTTTTAACAAAGCTAATAAAGTTTTGCTAAGTGCTATGAATGAAGCTCTTCCTTCGTTTCGACCTAAAGAACAAAGGCAAGACGGGCTTTTAGAATATAAATGGCATTCAAACCCGAAGTATAAAACTTTGTTTGAGGGGCTAGTGCTTAAAGCTCAGTTAGAACACACGTTAGCTCGTGAAATATTCGAGGGGTCCAAAGTAGCTACTCCCGACTATAGCTCTACAAAGATCAAAACAATGAATTTGTTGAGCACGCCTTTTTCTGCTACAGAAAAATACAGTAGAGCTACTACAGCAATAGCAACATACAACTTAGCAAAAGCAGCGGGTAAGACAGACGCTGTGGCAGTAGAAGAAGCCGTTAATGAAGTAATGGACGTACATACGTCGGGAATTGCAGCAGAAGGCCCGAGTCTTATGCAGCACCCGGTAGGACGTGTAGTCTTTACATTCAAGTCTTTTATATGGAAAAGTGCCACTGTTACTGGGATGGCTATGTATGACTCTGTGGCTAATCAAGACAAAGCTACTCGTCGTATGGCTCGTAGACAAGTGCTTGGCATATACGGTATGAGCGCCGCTTTAGGTGGTATAAACGGACTACCTTTCTTCGGTGCTACAGCTACATTTTTTAACATACTAAATGCACTGAATCCTTTTGACGATGATGATGAACCGTTTAATTTTAAAGACGAAGCAAGAGCTTTTACTAACGATTTGGTTTACAAAGGCCCGTTAAACTACGCAACTAACTTGGAACTATCTAACCGTATCGGGTTGGCTAATGGTTTACTATTTAGGGAAGACCCCTACATGGTAGAGAAAAATGGGTATTTCTTAACGGCAGTATCACAAGCGTTAGGACCAGTAGGTAGTTATGTTGCTAGTGTAGAAGATTCAGCAGGGCTGTTGGAGGAAGGTAAATACATACGGTTTATGGAGGCTATATCCCCTAGCGCAGCTAGAAATATATTTAAAACTGCTAGGTATATGAAAGAAGGTGTAAGAACTAGAGACGGACTACCCCTAGACCAAGACTTAAACACGTGGAGCATTGCTACCCAAGCGCTTGGGTTTGCTCCTGCGGATGTGTCTAATATGTACGAACGCCGCGCAGTATCCTTAAACTTCCAAGCTAAAGTATTAAAACGTAAAAGCACTTTGCTAAACAGGCTTTACACCGCCATAGAAAACGGAGACACAGCTTTAGAAGTAGAAACGCTAGATGAAATATATAAACTTGGTGACGCATTTCCCGGTTTAATAAAACCAACTACTGTTAAAAAATCGCTTAGATCACAAGCATCGTATGCAGCGCAACTAAACGATCTCCAACTTAAAATAGACCCCGCCCTGAAAGAACGTATAAACGAAAAGTTTTTATCCGATTTTGTAGACGATTAAACCCTCCATATACGGATGCCTCGCACTCCGTCTTCTATAGTTACTTTAGTAGCTACTTTATATTTGAGCCGTTTAGTCTCAGCCAGTAAAACTTGCTTGGCTGAGACAGGCTTAAGGCAGGGTATAAAGAACGACCAGCCGCGTTTAAACTTCTTCCAGTTGATCTGGTAATCCACCTTCTCTATCTGCATTTTCTTTAGCTTTTTCTACCAATTTAGACATATCAAAAAACTCAGGGTGAGACGCATCGAACATAGCGCACCGTTGAGCAGGTGACGATATAGCCATGCCTTTAGACATGCGCTTATTCACAGTATCCAAGTACATCCCACGCTTCTTAAGGTCTTCAATAAATGAGTTGTAGTCTGTGCTGTCCTTGTTCAATTCGTTGCGTATGTCTTTAACCGGGATAAAAAGCCGCTGGGTGTCACCCTCGTGCCGCATAACAAGCCTACCGTACTTAGGTTCTAGTCTAGGTGCTTTAGGTTTTGAAGTGCGCTGGTCTACGCCATCGTCAACGTCAAGCAGATTATTGAGGTTGTTGTTTATAAACGAACCAAGTATAGACACATAACTGTCCACCGGAGCTACAGTATCTTTCCTCAGTTGAATTATGGTCCGAGATGCTTTCCTGTAGATGCGCCCCATGTCAAACTTTATTAACCCTAGTTTGCACGCAATTATTCCTGCGGCTATATTAGCAGCTATAAGGGCAGACCAATTTCTTTCACGTGAAGTAAGACGCATTTCTTTGTCTATCTTAGCCTGTATTTTAAGTACGTCTTTCTTTACACCTTCTGGATTAGCAAGCACGTGTTGCATGAAAGGTACAATGGCGTGACCAAAATTAGCGTTTAGCTGGTGGTCAAACATCTCTTTGCCGTACGTTGTAGAGATAGTCTCTTGGTCAACGTAGTCTACATAGAACTCCATGATTCGCATAAGCTCACCATCAGGTAGGCTTTTGTCTGCAAATAGCTTTTGGTAAAAAGAAGAGTTAGACGAGGAGAGCGTCATGTTACGCCATGTAGTGTCGTTCTTACGGTTAGCGTTAGCTGTAGCGGTGCCTTTATCTTTACCTTTGCCTTGTGATACTTCGTAGGCAAAATCACTAAGGGAGCCAGACTCCATATTACTAAGCTCATCCATAGTGTTTACTACGTTGTTTAGTATGCCCAGCTTGTTGACACGTGCTACGGCTGTGTCTTTAGGGTTACCCAAGAGCTGTTCAGGATCGCCACATATACTGTTTGCCATCCGCAGTATGGTTGTCTTACCCGTACCTGCGTTCTTATGTACTAAGTTTATGATTGCACCTTTCTGTCCGGTTAGTTGCAACAGAGGAGAACCAAAGCCAGAGAGTGCGGCAAACGCTTGTATCTCCATACCCTCCTTGTTATACAAGTTAAATACTTCTTGCCACTTTTCTAAGGTGCCTCTTGGTTCAAAGTAGGGTACATAAGCTTTAGTTACAGAAGACGCAGGGGAGTGATACACCCCATCCACAGTAATCTCTCGTTCTCCGACAATAAACTTCGTATCGTTATCAGCCCATCCAAATTGTAATCTCATTATTTCTGCCTTTTCTTTTGTCTGTAGTATCTGAATAGTTCTAGTAACGTATTCAATCAAAGCCGCCGAGTTGCTGGCGCCTGCTACTACTCCATTATGTGCAAGAGTCTTAAGTAACAGTCTACGTTCTAAACATTCATTAGGTATCTTGAACTCACGCACACCATCGTGCGGAGAATGAAAAACAAACACGGACACAAACCCTTCTTGGTCGTCCCACATTTGCTTCTTTAAATAGAAGTCGTGCTCGTATACAAGCACTGCGTCTTCTTCCTTCATTAAATACACGCCCCCATTTTTACCTCTAAAATAAGGTTCAAACTTATTTATAGGGCTGCTGGAGGCTTTCTTTATAACTTTACCTAAGCTATACGGGCCTTTTACTTCTTTGCTTTTCTTGTGTGGGCAGTGCTTACAACCACCGGGGTTGTTCTTTTCAAACTCCTCACAAGAGTGTGGTCCCTTGATACCCGCGATCTTTCTTTCAACTGCGCCAAAATCGTAGTCAGGATGGCCGTGGGACACGGTGTGTATAGCTTTGCTACCGTCTACGCAAAACTTAGCGACAGACAGTGCGTTAAACCAACGAGGTTCCGACAGAGTTTTGCGGTTTAGCAGACTATCCTTGAGCTGTAGGCACGGGTCTTGCCGTCCTATTATTTTAGAAAACTTGTAGTCTTTGTTTTCATCAAGGAGCTTTTGCAGCGGGTCCAATATAGGTTGGCTGCTTTTCTTCTTAACCGTAACAACTTCATCGGGGTCTACTCCAAGCAGCTCACGTATAGCGTTAGGTGCGTACCTTGCGGTTACAGGGTTTACTACCTTTACTAGCTTAGGAGTATCCTTCTTTTGGTTGTAGGTGCCCGGCACTCGCAGTATACGCGCAGCGTCGAACACATTCGGATCGGCATAAAATTTCTGAGTAATACATACTTGCTCTAGTCTCTTGGCAATAGGTAGCCATTTCTCGGTGGGTATTTCTTCTGTGAACCCCCAATACACATGCAAGCCGTAACCTGAATTTACAATTACTGGTTCAGGCAGATCGACTGTATTGCAAAACTCTTTAAGAGCTTCTAGTCCTTCTTTCTGGCTGGCGTAACCTTTCGGTAATCCTGTAGAGGGTTCTATCTCTTCTGCTTTGTCTCCACCGCAGTCTATATCAAGCCAAATAGCTCCAAGAGACTCTACATTTTCTACCTTCCGACTACCTTTTTCTTTTAGCTTACCCAGAGCAAAGTAGACATCCATAGCTTGCTCGGAAAACCCGTCAGCTATTTCGTATACTACTTCTAAACTATCGGTAAACTTTGGTATAAGCCTACCGTCTTTCATGCCGACCACATTGTATATGCCGCCTTTAGGGACGACGTAATCTATGAGATCGAATGTTTGCATTATCTAAACTCAGCTATTATCGCTTCTATTAGTTCTAACAGTTCTTGTTTAGGCTCATGGACGCCCGTGAACCAGTTATAGACAGTCTGTCTGGTAACCCCTAGCTGAGAGGCTACCTCGGCAACAGGCACATTAGCGTCAATGCACGTGCGGCCAAGGCGGACCCCCAGCAGGGATTGGTCAGCTTCTTGATTCAGACTATCGAGATGTGTCGAGTAGCCGTAGCTCATTAGTCGTCATCGCCCCATGAAGAAATAATGTCTTCTATATCATCGTCATCGTCGTCAGAAATGTCGTTCTTCTTTTTACGCTTGACAGGTTCTTTGACTTCTTCGTCGTCGAAGGGATCAGCTTCGGGTTTAGCCTTTGGGGTGTCCTCTGCTTCAAACCCACCGTCTGAGTCATCTGACGCAAAGGGGCTACCAGACTCTTCGTCTGCGCTGAAACCATCCTCTTCATCAAACGGGGATGCTGGCTTGTAAGGCACGTACTTCTTAACCTGCACGCCTCGTAGTCTTAGGGCTACGCCACCACCGTTTATTTTGTAAGGGAATAACTCAACGGCTACGTTTACTGTACTACCAGTAGTGAGCATAAAGTCACTGTCCAGCTTCTTGTTCTTTGAATCAAACTGGTCTGGGATTGAAGTAGGGTTGCCGTTGTACGCAGCTTTAAGACTGGCCTTGCCGACGTAAGTTCCGTCATCTTGCTCCTTAAAACGCATCTCTAGCTTCTTAGGCCAAGAGTCTTCACGCGCAGCTTTGTACGCTTCGTTCATCAGGCTGTACAGTTCTTTAGCTTGCGCTTTGCTCATGCCAAAGTTTAGATCGTAAGACGCCCCATCTTCTGTCGCATCGCACGGAACACTTCTGTTCTGCTTGTCGCTCCAGTGGTAAGGCTGGTTGATACGAGGGTAGAGTGCAGTTACGCCTCTAATTATTTGTGACTTACTAGCCATATATTGCTCCTTAAAAGGGTTTGATTGATCAGCTTTCTCAAGCTGCTTTATATCTGCAAGTTCTTCCTCTGCTAGAGGTCGAACCGGTTTGAAATACATCTTGTAAAAATCACGGTGTTCTACAAAATATATTTCGGTTAGCACATTACCGACGTGCTCTCGGTTGCGTTCAAGATGTTCTATGTACTTATATAGATTCATCCTGTTGTCGTCTCTGGAAAACAAACTCAATGCACTAAGTCTGATTTCGTAAAGAGAGTTCTGTCCTAAGAAAGCTACCTTAATATTAGTAAAGAACTTACAAGGTGCTCCTCCTGAGTTTCGTCCAGTTTTTATACTCTGGGTGCAATCAAGACAGCGACTAGCTTGTTTGTTGGACACCGCTTCGTCTGGAAAGTCACAGTCGAAAGACCAACAAGTAAGCTTGTTATCTTCGTAGTAATTTCTTGATAGCGTTCCGCTGTCTGCTATTACAACTTCTACAGAGCGCAGCGGCTCGTAGGTATCCGGGTGCACAAAGCACCCGTCCTGTACTTGAAGTCTATTCACTTCTTGCGTGGTTTAAGTACAGAGATAGTGTACTTACGGTTTGTCTGTAGACCCGGAGGTGCTACATCAGGGTTAGCTTCTAGGAACTCTTTCATGTTAGAGGTATGCACGCGCTTCTCAAGTAGATGAAACGCGCTATTCTCTTTTATGAATTCGTGCATCTTATCCCAGTCGCTCGGCCAGTAACTAGTACGCACACGACGTGAAATAGTACCGGCTGGTGTTCTCAAGCTATCAATGTTTTGTTCTTCGCACAGAGTCAGCATCTCTTGAGTTACTTTCTCTTGTTGTGCTTTTATTTTCTTTATTTCTTCTTCTTTATCTTGTATAGCTTCACGCATCTTGATGTAGATGGTGGCTAGTTTGTCAGGTGTGTCTTTCATCGCTCCTCCTTTTTGGTGGGGAGGAGTAGTGTACTCTTACGCTTTACAGTGTCAAGTATTTATTTCTTGTTTATATAAGTCGATTATCTTGTGGTGGTGATCAACTTTAGACCGCAACATGTTGTATAGGCGTGTCTCTACTTCACTGCCGCGTATGTGAATTATCGTCATCGGGTTGTGTTGTCCCGGTCTGTCGATACGTGCGTTGGCTTGTAAGTATGTCTCTACGCTAGTAACAGGAGCGTACCAAATAATTGTGTTAGCCGCAGTTAAGGTCAATCCATGTGACGCTGCCTGTGGCTGGATGATAAGCACCTGTATTTTGTTTGTTTCTTGGAAGTCTTTAATTATTCTACTGCGTTTATTTACAGAGACTTTACCTGAAATAATTTCACACGCTACGCTGTTCTTAGTAAGAAATTCTTTTAGTAGTTCTATGGTGTGAGTAAACGGTACAAACACCAGCACTTTGTTAGAAGACTCATCAATAGCTTCTTTAATTACTTTCAACCGACTGCTTACGTCAAACTCTATAACTTCCTTATCGTCGGAGTACACAGCCCCACCAGAGATTTGCAGCAGCTTGTTTAAGTTAGTGGCTGCATTGACGGAAGTAACTTGCTCCCCATCCGCTTCCATAATCATGCGGTCTTTCAACAGCTTGTAATAAGACGCCTGTTGTTTCGTTAGCGGTGCGTCTCTGTCTACGTAAGTAACAGCAGGGAGGTCAAGACACTGATCTTTCTCAAACCTAATCGCGGGTTGTAATACTTCATGCACCGTCTTATCCGCATCGGGCTTGGGTCGCCACGTATACTGTGAGACTTTGTGCATCACTTTGTCTCTAAACTGCCCAAAGTATTTAGGTGCGCCCTTCGGGTTAATTAGCTTGGCTAAACCAAACGCATCAACGGGGGACTGTGCTGCGGGGGTACCAGTAAGCATCCAAAGCCACGGCACGTTTGCAGTTATGTCGCGTAAAGTTTTCCAGCGGTTTGTTTGTGCGTTCTTGTAGGCGTTGGCTTCGTCAACAACTATCATGTCAAAGCCCCCTTTCATAATCTCGTCTTTGACCACAGCCACACCATCAAAGTTTATGATGACAAACTCAGAGCCAGCGTTGAGTATTTTCTTGCGCTGCGCCGAAGTCCCGTGCGCTACGGAGCAAGTACGGTGCATGGCAAACTTAAACAAGTCTTCCTGCCATGCTGATTTCATAATAGACAGAGGGCAGATAACCAACACACGGTTTATCAGACCCTGTTGCATCAGGTAGTCAACCGCCCATATCACAGATGCAGTCTTTCCGGTGCCTTGCTCGTTAAAACAAAAACCTTTCTTGTGCAGTGTTAGGAAAGACGCTGTTTCTTTCTGGTGGTCGAACGGTTCATACCTACCGGTGTACTCATAGTCCCGTGCCATAGGAGAAGGTACTTCCTTTACCTTCAATCCGGCCAATACTTGAGACTCGTGTAGCCCCCACGGTATAGCTATCTTATATACGCCCTTCTCTTCCGTGAGCACCTTGTAGTTTTTTACTCTCTCCGTAATAAGGTGGGGGCGCTTTGTCTTGAGCACGATGGCTCTATCGTTGACTATTTTCACTTAGATGTCGCTCTCTTTTCGTATATGTTAGGCTGTTCTTTATCGAGGTAGGGGACTATCTCGCGGGCTAAGCCTCCCATATCCATTGAGCTTTTTACCATAGGATCGTTGTCTTCCATTTCTATTGAAGCAACGTCAAATTTACGCATATCAGTAATGTTATTAAACTTGGGGGCTTTTACGTTGCATTGGTAACCGTTCCAAATAAATTTGCGTTCCCCTCGTATATGCTCTCTTACTACAACCTTGCCTTTCGGAGTAAAGCGCGTGTGCTCTTCTACGAAATGTATTATTTTTCTTCTGTTTCCATTAAACGTAGTAACGTATTCCCTGTCTTTGAAGTAGTGTTTTGTATCTTTTGTATCTATACAAAAATTCATACGTAAATCATTCTTTGTTGCTTGCACTGTCCACATCTTGTCACGATTATTCCAAAAGTTAAAACACGCGCAAAAAATACCTACGTGGGCCGTTTCTTTGTCAGTGTCTTTAATTAACATACAGTCTTTGTCAAATACATTAGGGTGTTGCCAAGTTTTTCGGATAAAAGATGTTTTTCTCCCATTCTTGTGGGGTACTACTACTTCTTTATTTGTGACCCAACGCAGAGTTTTTACTTCCCCTTTTGGATTTACTGCTACATAAAAATATAACCAGTGATTTTTATCGTCTTCGTCTTTAGTTGTTTTACCATTAAGGGGTATGCTCAGCCCTATTTTGTAAACAACATTTTTTGTAGGTTCTACGTAGAAAGGAGAACTTTCGTATTTCACAGCGTAGAAAAAATTAGGGAATACTTTGTCGTCGTCAATGGGAAAAAACATATTTGTAGCAACAAACATTATCCCCGGAAATTTTTCTGGCACTTCTACTTGGTTCTTTAAGAGGTCTTCTGGAAGCATTGGAGCAGGAGCTACAAAGACGCCAAGTTTTTTAAGAGCGTTAGTGTTTGTTTTGTTATCCCATGACCCCTTACCTGTAGCACGGGACATTTCTTTAAAGTTTTTGTCTAAGTTGCTAAGAGTTTGTTTTATTGTTTTACCTCGGCCCTTTGTATATTTTTTACGTCGTCTTGTGGGACGGGTTGCTTTTAATTCAGGCTTGTTGAAGTAATTGAAAACTTTTTGTAAATAATACTTTACTTTGTCTTTTATCGCTTTCGTCATAGCTTGCATAAATTACACCCTACTTTTTCTTACGTTCTCGCTTACTGGTTTCGGATACTAGATTACCCTTAGAGTCCCGTTTAAAGGATCGGTTCCGTGATTTACTCTCTACTCTAGTACCGTCAGAGTTCTTTCCACCTTTGTCCATAGCTTTCTTGTGGGCTACATCCTTGCCATCACCTTTCTTAACCTTGCCCTCTTTCTCAGCCTTGCGTCGAGCAGCGTTGCGTTTAGCACGTTTCTTCTTTTGCTCTTCAGTACCTTGGTAGTTCTCATATTCTTTCTTGTAGTTGCGTTTCTTGGTTGGCATTGTTGCCTCCTATATCTAGGTCTACAAAATCTTCTATCGGTATATAAATGCACTTTTCTATATCTTGTGCATCGCCTCTATCAGTTCTACCTCCAATGTTGATCTGATATTCTTCTTCGAGTTTAACCATCCTAGTTTTATCGGTATATTTAACAAGTAACAGAGCGTGTACTTTCAACGCATCCGCTAGAGAAAGCATCTTTTTGTATTTAGCTGCGCTCAACATGTACGTAGGGTACGCATCGTGTTTATTAGTTCTTATTTTTAGTTCTACTATTGCTTTTAATTTTCCTTTCTTGGTGCAGATCAGTCTATCTATCCTGCTTAACTTAGGTGTAGTTATACATACACAGTTTAGTTTCTTAGAGAGTAGTTGGAAGACAGCTCGTTCCCTGTTTCTATCCTCGGTTTTTTCGTAGATAGGTCGCACTCTATCTCCTATTATGTTCGCAGCTAGTCACCGGACAGAATCGACACAGTGGCCCGTCTATCGGGTTCCATACACCTTCGTTACCTGCTACTTCAATACGCTCAAGCGCCTCATCGAACACACCTATGTATGATTTGTACATATCTGCGGTGTGCTCCTTCGTTACAAAGCCATCACACACAACGAATGACAATGCAGATTTAATCTTTTTAACCTCGGGGTAGTTTATAAACACAGCCCCTGCAAGTAGGTCTAGTTGCTGAGTATCCGCATAGTTCGCGGTCTTACTTGTCTTGTAGTCAACCAAATAAGCTTTCTCTCCGTTGACTATTAGTAAATCAGCTATACCTCGGTACCAGACGTTCTTGTCCCAAAAACCTAATGGGCTAAACTCATCACCGTCTTTCGCCACACCAAGCCTAATCTCGCAGTGCTTCTCACCTTCTATTCGATTGAAGGCATCGAGCGTAGGTTTAATAAAGCTGTATTCTTTAGGTAGTGGCTTGTTGTCCCTTATATATTTTTCAGCAGCACTATGTACTTTACTGCCATACGCAGTAGCTGCGTTGCCCCTATCCTTCACGTCCTTTTTGACGTTTAGGTGGTAGTATTTCTTGGGGCATTGCTTAAAGGTATTAACCTTGCTGTAAGACCAAGCTGTCATAAGTTTCCTTAGTGTTTCTTTTGGTAGGTGTCTAAGTATTCGATGTACAGACTTTCAACAGCGTCTCTCCATTCTGCTAGCATAGTCAGTTGTATCGTAGGAGGTTCTTCAAGGAAGCCCGGTGCCAGCATTACTGTTCCTTGGTGCGTATCTTCATCCCAAGTTAGCGCACCTACTTGCATTACGTACTCTTCTTTATTCATTACAGTTTCCCCTCTTTTACTAATGCTAAACGGTTAGCTTCTTGTGCAGCAGCTATGTCTTTTTTATTCTGGCCGGTGTACGCGACAGCCAGCTTTTCTTTAATGAGTAGTTTATTAATGGTCGTTCGCCAAATTTTGATTTCACCCAAGTACCTTCCAAACTTTCCCTTCTCTTTTGTTCGGAGCGCATAAACTCCTCCCAGCTTGAGAGCCTTTTGGACGTAGGCTTTTGCGAGTAATCCATGTGCTTTCTCCTGTTTATCTCTAGTGCGGCACTCTGGAGTATCGATGCCGAAAAGACGGATACGCTGATTACGAACCCAACAATCAAAACCAAGATCAATATCAACATCTACTGTATCTCCATCGACGACTCTAATTATTGTTGCTTTGTATTCGTACATTTATTTTTCCTCTACTATTTTCTCTCTAAGAATTGCGTCTTCCCAACTCTTGCACCACGGGCAGTACCAACCTTTTCGATATGCTTGTGGATGCCTATCGCCGTTTTGTTTTTCGACATACCCAAGCACTTCAAGCATCTTCTGGCCGCACTTGCATTGTTGGTCAAGGCTCTTGTACATCTTTACCTAACACCCGTGTAGAACACATGTTTGTTTATCTTAGCCGTAACTTCGCCAGTGTAAGCCCACTCTGGGTACACTTCAGTAGTATGGTAGTGAGTAGCCCCTTTTGTTCGGTCAGGTATACGGTCACTTATGTATGCGAGGTATAAAGCATCGTGCCAAGCATTAGTATTTCTCGGGCTGTCGGATTTACCGTCACACCAAAAACTAAACTGGCACTTGTCTCTCACTGGGTTATTGTTTAAGTAATAACCTTGCTTAACTACATCGCACGCATTGTCTGGATAGCGCGGGTCTTCGACTCTATTGTGTATAACTTGTGCTACGGCAATCTGCCCATCGCCGGGTTCACCCCTAGCCTCAAAGTAAATTGCAGTAGCTATACATATTAACGCGGGAGTTATCATGGTCTTATCCTAAACGGGTCTGGCAGCACCTTATCCGGTCCTTTGTGTACCTTCGGTACTCTGAACCTGTTACGGACAGGGTTATCTACCATCGGTCTGCCTATCGGGGTCTTTAATTTAACCCCGTGATTAAAGAGTATTGTTCTCACGCTGTTAGGGCTTAACCCTAGCTGCGCAGCTATATCAACACCCTTCATACCTTTCTTTGCCATATCAATAATCTTTGGATACAAATCCTTATGTCCCTTCTTCGCCATCTCCGTCTTCTTCCTCTATAAATTCTTCTACTCTTTCTAAAACGTCAGTAAGACGTTTGATTAGCAATATGACTTCTTCTACGTCTTGTTCTTCCAACTCTATTCGTACTTTCATAAGCTCCTCAATTCAACGCGTGCCCTCTCAAGGTTGGGCACGACTAGCCTTAGCGCGGCTTCCTCGGCATACACACATCAGAGAAAGAGAACGCCTGTCAAGATATGGTATTGGCACACCATTCTCGACCAAGGGGAGTAGTTCCAATGCTGTATGCTGCGGGTGTTTTCGGGGGAATAGTAAAACCCTGCCCACCGCCCGCTGGGGCCATCAACAAGCTCCATAGGAATCACCATACCCACCCTCGCAGTTGAGAGGCAGGTCTGGCGCCCATCTGGGCCTGATCTTCATAACTTTCTCTACTAGGCGCATACCCTCTTCCACTTCGTCCTCTGGGACAATGCACCCTATGGCATCGTGGACGGTCATTACGACTTTGTACTTCTGGGCTACGCGGAGCAGTTGTTCACCGATAACAATCCGTGCCAGTGCCTGACACACGTTCTCGATTACTTTCCCTCCATATATTCTAGTATCCATAAGCGCTCTACCCTTCCGGGTCTTGTACAATAACTCCGATTTACCCTCTTCGTCAGTCTCTTTTCGCAATTCTGGGTACTTTATATACAGGCCATTGGGCAGACGGATACCGCTATTCCCCTCAACCTCAAGTATATCGGGGCGTCCGAAAGAGCCAGTCTGGTCTTTCATAATAGTATTTAGTGCCCTTCCTGCTTCCCGCCATAACCGTGGTATCTCTGGGTATGTCTCTCTGTATACCTTTATGATGCGGTCACATTCTTCCTGTTCTAGCTCCACCCCAAAGTTTTTAAGCTGGGCCTTAAACTTAAGAGCACCCATACCGTACCCTGCACCTAGTATAGTAGTCTTACCAACGAACCTTTCTTCTTTGTTTATCTGGTCTTCAGGCTTATCGTAGATAGCGGAGGCCATTATCTTATATACATCGTCTCCTCTGTCGAACGCTTCAACTAGGTCGTCCTCCTCGGCCAGCCACGCCAGTGTCCGTGCCTCTATCTGAGACAGGTCACAGTCCACAAACTTGTACCCAGCAGGGGCGCACATAGCCTTCTTGAGCTGCGATCCACGGGGTAGGTTCTGCATATTGATCTTGTCGTCACCTCCCCAGCGCCCTGTGTGGGCCGCGTAATAACGTAACGGGATAGGTAGTGTACCCCTACCAGCTATGTCAATGAACCTCTGGGTGCGTGTCTCCTCTATAGTAGACCTTACCCCTAGTCTAGCAGCCACAATAGCTTGAACCTCCGGGTTCTCGTGTTCTTGAAGTTTTTTAAGACCTTCATCGCTTTTAGCGAATGCGTAAGTCTCCTTGCCTGTTGTGGGGCTTATTTTGAGTGGCGGCTCAATGCCATATTCCCGCAACAGTTCGGCAAATTGTGGGTTACTTGTGAGTTGTTTCTTGTCGTGTTTGACCTTCGCCATTAGGGCTTCTTTCTTACCTACAACATCCTCAAGGTGCGCGTTGAGTACACCTAAGTCTAGGCATAGCTTCGGCTCACTAAACATGCGGATTGTCAGGTCTATCAGGGCCAGTTCAAAGTTCGGAAAATCTTTCTTTAACACGTTGAATAACTTAAAGGTAAGTTCTACGTCCTGCACACAGTAGCCCCCATAGGCTTTAAGCTCTTCTGTTGTGAAGTCCAGCCTCTTCTTTCCAATAGCACTGTGTACCTCGGTGCCTTTCTTACCCAGTTCGTAGTATTCGGACAACGCAGCCAGACTCCCACCAACTTCAATGGAATGGATAGCCCGTGCAATTGCTAGCGTATCAGCAATCTTTTTAGGTCGGATGTCGAAGTGCCAGTTGAGGATCGCCATGTCAAACATAGCGTTGTGTGCAAGAGCAACGGAGTTGTCCCAATCAAACTGGGATAGGAATTTTGCTATTTGCTTTTTGCTGCCGGAAAACCAAAGTGGGACCGAAGCTTGATTACTATCATCGCTCGACCAGACTTTGACAGCCACACCAATAACCTCGAAACGAGGGTCGCGGATGTATTCTTCAGTGGTGAGTTTGTTGAGGCCGTAGTCCTTAGCGTAGTACGTCTCGAAATCTATCGTCAGCATTTCCATTATTTTTTAGATACTCGTCGAGTACCCCTACGTTCTCTTCGTTAATGATAAAGGTTACACCTTCTGCTTCTCTGATAGCAGCAAGCTCTTTAAGTTGTAGCGCAGTTGCTTTGTTGTCACCAGCCTTACATTCTATGCCGATAAATTTACCGTGGTAACAACAAACTACATCTGGCACCCCACTACGACCCATTCCGTAGCTGGCGGGAAAGAAGTAGTAAGCGCCGTGATCCTTGAGTAGTTTCACGACTTTGTTCTTAACTTTCTTTTCGGGAGTAAGCGCCATTCAGAAAGAATAGCGTAAAGACTTGACTTTGTAAAGGCACAAAAAACCCCGCACTAGGCGGGGCGTTAGCAACATTGAATATTCAATGTTAGTTTATTCATTCTCCTGTATGTCTTTCATAATTTCTCGCCGTAGTCTCTTGCGATCTTCGGGCGAACACTTTGTAGCTATCTTAATATCACTAAGCCTTAGTTTGTAACTCGACGCGTTCCAGTACAAAGCAGCGGGGGGATCGGTGACGAGCATGTACTGCCACTGCTTTCCATCAAGATCAACGTAAAACGATTCACCGGTTGTCATCATCGTTCTCCTCCAACATTGAATATTCAATGTTGTTTACATACTCGATTAAGACCCTTCGTATTTCTTGAGTATAGTTAGGGTCAGCTTTGAAATGGTCTACCACGTATTGTGGTAGACGCAAACTTACTAGTGTCAGAGTAGGCTCTTTCTGCTTACCTCGTCGTCGTCTCTCAGCAGTCGAAATCAAGTTGCACCTCGTTACGAATAAAGAATTTATCATCTGCCAGTTTGAAACCAGCCCCGTCTACAAATGTACCCTTGTCAGCAATCTTCAACAGACCCAATGCCATCCGCATGTCGCTAGGCATCTCGTCGCGCTTGAACCGCTTTGGTGTTGTCTCGCCTTGGTGCCACTTGAAGTATTCATCTTCTTTTAGCAAAACGTAGTAGCCGTTTCTTTTATGGACTACGTCTTCGATATTTTTTACTACCTGTAACTCGTTTTGTGTGTGGTGAAAAGCATCAATAAGATCAGCCTTACCCATGTCTTTAAGAAACTTGAGTACCGTTTCATTAGCGCGTGCAACCTCTGTCTTGATGTAGTCAGTAAGCTTGCTGCGTGCAGCATCATGTTCTTTGCGCAGCTGATACGAGCTGTTGTTTACTTCGTAACTTACGTTGGATGCCATTGCTTCCATATGCTCACGTATGGTCATGCCATAAAAGTATTGAGCGAATAAAGACTTTGCTGTACTGAGCTTCGCTGTCTTCTTCGCACTCCCGCGTTTCAATACTCGGTTGATGCGGTTGTTTGTAAATTCCAACCCATTCGCGTTGTTAGAGTACGCCTCTCCTCCACTGATACAACCAACAGGCTCGTCACCATCAAGCACGTATATGTTGCGCATGGTCATGTACTCCTCGTTTTTCTCGTTGTATCTAGTGTGAGTTTTAACGTAGAACGAGTAGTCTGGATAACGATGCCCGAGATGCGATAGCAAAGCAGGGGCAATATCCCGATGATGCTTCTGCTTCAAGGGTCCAGTATCGTTTCGGTTGTGGTAAATATTTCTCGGCATGTTTGAAAAGTTAGACGCATCGCCATTCTTGATGTCGTCTTTGGCGTTTGCCACTACATAGCTATCTCTACTGTATACTTCTGTAAGCATTCTCTTTCTCCTACCAGTCGTATGAATTAATAATTGAGTCCACTTCTTCCTTTACTTCCTCACGGACAGTTGGGGAATCCTTGAACATCTCTTTTGTTTTACCTGCCATAATATCCTCAAGGCGTTGACGCGCCTCTTCTATCTTGGGGTCGTTGGTCAGGTTCATGTGCTTAAGCATACGGCACAAGCCCAAGGGATTAGATACAAAAGTCTCATGCCACCTTTTCTTATCATCCTCTTCCTCGTCCCCAGTATCCGTGCACTTCGCACTTATCGCTTGCAGCTCCTTGAGTAGCCGCTTGTCATTTTCCTTGGCGGCTTCCATTACCTTACGTTCAACTTCCTGATCGCACGTCGCCTTGAGTTCTTCCATCTCCTGCGCGGGTAGGTCGATACATAGGTGACCTGACTCTGGTACAGGGGCAACAACAAAGTTCCATGCAAACTTTTCCATCACCTCATGCACTGGTGGGTAGTCAGCTTCACTGAATATGTCACCCCGGTAGTGCTTGGCAGTCTCACGGTAACTCTCGTACTTCTGCTCAAACTTACTAATCATGTCAGCGAACATGGTCTGCTTCAGATTGTGCTGAGACTTGTAGTCTAAGAATAGGCTAGTAGGGCAAAGCCTGTACCCGCGCTCATCCCAAGGCAACGTCATGGTGTTGTGCCAGAGACGCGCTTGGGCTGCATGTTTCTGTATGTCCTTGTGCCCAGTTGAACCGACCATCAGGTTGTCGTACATACGCATCGCCCTTGGGTCTGCGTTCTTACCAGCAGCGACCTCACTCTCTAAGTCTTTGTTGCGCTTACTTGCGCCCCACACGCTAATGTTTAGACGTACCAATACTGCACTGTTTGCTATACTCATTCTCTTTCTCCTTTGAACATTGATTATTCAATGTTGATTGTTTTACCCACAGGGGCGGTTATGTTTCTGTTGTTTGCGATTGCCCAGAGCACCGGACTAGTCCAGTTACCCCACGAACCGATTTCACCATCAGTCAGTACCACCACACAGTCTGGCTTGATGCTGTTCTTACTCAAGTAGTCAGAGACGCACGTAGGGTCGGTACCTCCACCACCGTGTGCAGTGCGTAGCTCTGGTGCGTTCTTGAAAGAATCACTGGTATACGTCTCGTGGTTCTCAACCGCACCATCCCAGTCGATCATGTGTATCTTGTTAATGTTAAGGTTCTGCGCCAGCCCCACCATCTCACTGGTGACTTTGGTTAGTCGGTCACCGTACATCGAGCCGGACGTGTCCCGCGCAATCACCACCTCGTTGACGCTATTACCTTCTAGCGTAGGCATAACAATGTCTTGATGCAGATACCTGCGATTCGGTCTACGCCATGTCGAGCGTTCCTTCTTCCGGCACGTTGAATTCATAAACATTCGCAGTGCATCGCGCCAGTCCACCTTGGGCGTGATAAGTTCTTCAAGCCCCAGTGCATCACGTAGTCCACCTGCACCTGCTCGTTTACCTGCATGGATACCTTGACGGATAGCCTCGGTCACATCCTTCTTGAGTTCCTTGGCCTGTTCCTTGGTTAGTTCCTTGGCGCCATCCCAGTCGTGTTCATCGAACCCACCACCTCCACCCCCTTCGTTATTCTCTAGCAGGTCGTTGAAGATGCGTTTGATGGTCCAGTCTCGGTACTTGATGTCATGTAAGCCAATGGGCTTCCCGTCCGCATCTTGGGGCATCTCGGTCAACAGATGATTAGGGTCGGCAAGTTCGATCTTGTCATTGTTCCAATAGTCTGCCGCCATGTTGGTTAGCATTGGGTTACGTTCCTTGAGATTTTGGTACGTCACCATGTGCATACCTGCCTTGTGCAACCACTCGTGCACCATGACATAGGCAATGCCCTTATCACCGTTGCTGATCTGATTGAACAGGAAGTCTGGATTGAACCAACAGTCCCGGCCATCTGTAGCCGCTGTGGGTACGTCAGTAGTCAGAATAGTTTTACCGTGCATGGCAACACCACGCAGCAGCCCAAACTGCTCAGACCGCATAAGCCCGATCTTGATTGCTTTGAATTTACGTTCTACTTTCATCTCTTTCTCCCAACATTGAATATTCAATGTTCACAGTAAGTCCTCGTTATCGGCAGCCCACAGTGCAAACTCTCGGTTCGCGAAGGCGATTGCTTTCTTACGCTCGTGTCGGGCCAGTGCCACACAGAACACCACCTGCCACTCCTCTTCCATGCGGCGTAGGTACTTGAGTATGTTGGTCAGGGTGTCCTTCTCTACATGCTCTAGTAGTCCGAACGTCATTACTGCGCGGGCACCGGGGTCATGGGGCACAATAGCCACATCAGGTTGCTCGATCACAGCTTTGATTGGGGGTAATGATTCTTGGAACCGGATGAAAGATACAACGCTGGCCGCAAATGCCGCACCGCCTGCACCTGTTAGCGCAGCCATAAGCGCATCTTCATTGTAGTTTGCTCGGTTTTTGATGATCCCACTGGCAATTTCTAGTACACGTGGGGACACCACATTGTCCTGTGGGCTAGACGGGTGGAAGATAAACTCGTTCTTCACGCCATCGAGGTAGGATGCTAGGCAGTAGGGATACCGGTTTACCCATGCAATAAGTAGCGACTCGATGCCATTATTCACAGCCCAAGGTGTCCATACTTCATGGTCTGGTTTACGCACAATCAGCTCGATGATGCGCTGTCTGGTATGTTGGGCCAGCCCATCGCCCACGCCATCGGTGTCGAGGTTACCGGTCAGATAGATGATGCTGCCCTCGGGTATCGGTAGGTCACCAAGTCTAGGGTTAGATACTTCTAGCGCAGGGTGAAGCATGTTCTTCACTGGCTCCATGCCTTTAGTAAACTCGTCGAGACACCAGACAACGGGCTGTCCCCCGTGAATGCCGAATCGGGCATTGGGGTAATACCTCGTCACCTTGCTTTCGTGGTCGATCACAGGCATACACACATCACCTAGATCAAGGTTGGGCACGTCAACCATGCACAGTGGCAAGCCAGCGATACGTGCAATCTCTTGGGCGATGCTAGTCTTACCGACACCCGGCTCACCCCGCAGGATGAAACGCGTCTGGGGGTTGTTGACGATAAGCTGTACAGCTTGCTGAAGTGTTACTGTTTGAATCTCATTCATTGTTACGTTCTCTTTAGTTGAACATTGAATATTCAATGTTGGTTAGTTGGTATTACAGAAATCAAACTACGAGTATATTGTATCACAATATAACTCAGACTGTCAAGTAGCAGCCGAACACCTGTGGTGCTGCGGTCATGTGCAGATTCCTCCCATCCATTGAAACCACTGCTACTTTATTGTTATGGACGTGCGACACGTAGTAACGCCGTCCCCTGTTATCCCTTACTACTTCTCCAGTATCCACAGGACACTTAGTCTTTGCTCGCACAAGAGTTTTCATAGGTACGTCCCCGCTCCGGTCATATATGTTTCGTTATCATTAGTGCTCGGCTTGTCCACTTCCCGCTGCTCGAACAAATCTTCGGCGTATATATACTTGAGCATATCGTCGAGCATGTTCTTTACGTCCTCTGGTAGTATGGATAAAAACCTGTTTGTCCAATCCCCTCGCATAGTGCAGCACCGGCGTAGCAGGAAGTCAGCAGCGTCATGCCACTCATCATTGCTACGCACCATTTGATAGAGTTCCCCCGCTGTTAGTTGGTACCGGCCTTGGTCGTACTGTTGCGGGTCCACCAGCTTTGCTAGTGCTAGCACGTACTTGGTGAATGGTTCGATCTCCTTGCGGCGCATCCCCATCGGAGCACGCTTCAGGTAGTACGCGTACATTTTGGGCGGGTCGATAAAGTCATAGCGGTATACGTCTGCATTCCACCTGAGTTTGATCGGGTTGTGATCCTCGACTAGCACAGACTTTTTACCGCATTTGATACACGTCTGGTCACGGTGCCCGTGGATGTGCACTAAAGCCCATCCGAGTATTGCTGTGGCAAACTGGTGCGTTGAGTTTGTGGCGTAGCCGCCGTTGGTGAAGTGAATCTCCCCGTCGGGGTAATAAGTCAGCACGTTGGTGTCGTACAGCCTGCACGCTACGCTGCCATCGCGCTGCTTTATTATCTGCATGTGCTTTCGGCGTCTGCCGTTGGGGGTGTTGATGATCGGGCGTAGCCAATCCTTGCCCCTGATAGGCTTGATTGATTCGTAGTGAGCCAGTGCTTTTTCATACGTGTTCAGCGCCGGTATCTCATAAGAGCTTCTAGGTCCATACACTTGACGTTCTCCTCAACATTGAATATTCAATGTTTATTTCTCGTTGGTTTGTGGTTTGTCTGGCAGCTCCTGCTGCTGTTCCTGTTGCCCCTGCTCACATACCCATCGCCTGAGTACAGCCGGGTCGTAGTCTGCTAGCAGGTCGGCTAGCGTTACTTCTTCTACGGCAGGGACGTGGGCGGTTAGCTCCCAGTCCCGTTTAGCTTGCTCGCCCCAGTCCTGCCACGCCTCAAGCGTGGGCTTCTCGTAGGGTTCCTTACTTGGCTTTTTCATTGTTACCCCTCCAGAATCAGCATGATTGTAACTACTGACCAAAAGAATAACGCTACACCTGCGGCAGTAGTCACAAAGCCAAGTACCTGTAGCGGACGCACCCACCACGGCCTCTCGTCTGCCCACGCGTACTGCTCATGCGGGTCGTGTATGTTTGGTGTCTTATGGTTATTACTTTTCTTCATTGTTATTCCTCCCTCTCCACGTCTATGATTTCGGTGTCGGCGACACCCGTCTGTTTGTAAGGGAATCCATCCCAATAAATTTCTTCTGCTTCTGCCTCGTCTTGGGCTTCAACGAAATAACAAATGGTAGATTGCTCGCTTACTGTGACAATGAACTTAGGCATCGTTTGGTTCCTCCTCTCAAGGTCGGATTCCGACCTTATGTGGTTCTCTTTGGGTTAGTGCCACGCAACGTGGCAGGGTCGGTAATTAGCTGGTAATTACCTTTGTTGTACTCTTGTGCGACACACCATCCCATGCGTGCCTGCCCTGCCTCATGGTCACCGCATACCAAGCACGTTGTTATGCCTAGCTTGGCACGGGCAGGTGAGTATTGTTTGCCACACTTGATGCAATTAGCCATATCGTTCTCCTTCGTAATGTTCCGTTTTGGTTGAACATTGAATATTCAATGTTGGTTTGAGTCGGTTGTAATGTTACACACAACAGGCGAATTCCCATTGTGTAAGTATATTGTATCACAATTTAATAACACTGTCAAGTATGGTACATTCCTTTGTTACATTGTTATAAAAACAGGGTCTAATGTTATGTGGGACGTAACAATAGGTTTTTTTCTGAAGTGCCCAAAAACAGCGGGGTGTAGAGGTGTAGTTGTATGTATTGTTATATTGTTATGAGATTTAGAGAAATATATACACTTTTAGCGTTTATTTTAATCAGCCGATTCACTGCAATAAAGGGGGAAAAGAAGAGAAGAAATATACGTATGTCCTTTTTCTTGCATAACATTACACAAAAGGCTCTTTCTGTAGCTAGATCAACAGCTTAGCGCATAACATTAAACATAACATTAGGATTAAAACGTAACAATACAATGTTACGTCTGGTACAGCAGCTAGAGCAACTATCATCTGTACCTACTATCATAGGTACTATCACTACTGTCATAACAAAAGCTTTTCTCTGGGCGAAAAAAAGCCCACCGGAGTGGGCTTAGATTCAACATTGAATATTCAATGTTTAGACTTCGTTCATGTCGAGGCCAGCAAGCTTGCAAGCATCCTTCAGCAGATCAATCTCCGCCTGCGTTGCCTGAGATTCTGGCTCGCTAGCTTTGTTATACGCGAGGCGCAGGTAGTTTAGATACAATTCGCGTTCGGATTTCTTGGCTTTTTCTTTTGCCTTTTCATCTTCTACGCGATGCGTTGAAAGGCGCTTCAAGTAATTCCAGCGGTTATTGAATGCTATGTCATCGGCGCCCGGTACTGCTGCGAGATACGCGGCTTTGCATTCATCGCGTTCGGCGCGTATAGCTTTTGCTTCATCTGGGGAAAGCTGGCTATTCGCTTTCTGGTCAAACTTACCATCGGCGCGCATTGTCCAATTGAAGGCAAACGCGTGATCCATTGCGGCGGTATAATCAGCGGCGGACTTTGCGCCCCCTGCTTCACCTTCGATGAATGACCCGCGCGCAACTGATAACGCGAGGGGCTTAACTTTTGTGTTTACTGTTTTTGGCATGGTTCTAGCTCCTGTTGAACATTGAATATTCAATGTTGGTTTATGGTGTCGGGCGTCTCCCTCAACCTTGTGTATATAATAGCAAATTGTATTACATATGCAAGCTAGACCTAGTGACCCCACCCCTCCCCCACCCCCCGCGCACAGCATTTGGTACCATAGCTTGTATATACATAATAATATGCACAACAGACCCCACACTTTGACAAACCTAAAACAACAACTCTAATAAAATCAATAACTTACAACACATTAAATATAGGGTGGTCGCAAGACGTACCCCACCCCCTTTTTCCTGTATACGTGCACCTCGCACCCCACCCCCCTCAATATAGGAAACACCCCCCTTGATGGTACCTACGAGTTTGAAAAGGATTAAAATACCGAGTTTGGATCCCACTGGTAAATTAATATGGCGTAAGTCTTTGATTTATATAGATACCACTGGGGGTACCTCTACCGAAAATACCCAAAAAAGGTATGCTTTGACTTCTGTTTCGCTATTTTTATTTACCGTGTAAGTCTTTGATTTACATAGGTACCGCTAAAACCCCCCGCAAATTACAATTGTAATTCTATGGCTGTTGCCAGTACGTAACTATATGTTAGACTTCGCAAAACCCGGTATTTCGGATACCTGCGAATGGCTGTTGTACAAGTGGAACCTACCAAGGACCACCCGATCCCCTATGACTTGTCAGAGGAGAAACCCGCGACCCTAATCGATGAGATAGCAGTGGCGGGCAATACAGCAGAATTGCAGGTAGAAATGGGCGCACCTTTGGAAGTTTCCGAGGGAGATGCTGCCCGAGAAAAAGAATTGTTAGAGGCAGTTGCCACAGCGCAAAAGCCCGCCAACCTTACAAATCAGACCACGGCGTTTGCTGCGGCTGCATTTCTACGTACATATGGTGCCCAGCTTGCTATGGATGCAGCACAGGCTCGGTCTGCCATTACGCACAAGCTTATGGAGATTGCCGACTGCGGCGACCCAAGGTACGAGCTGAAAGCACTTGAACTGCTCGGGAAGCACAGCGACATAGGTATATTCACCGAACGCAGTGAGATAACTATAAACTACAAGAGTCCAGAAGAACTGGAGAAGGCGATCAAGGATAGGGTGAAGAACCTACTTAACGCTACTGTAGTAGACATAACGCCAGCAGGGGGAGCCTCCGAAGAAGAACTGGACGATATGTTAGGTGTAGTCGATCTGGATGCTGAAGATGATGACGAAGAATTAGATGACGAACGTGACATCTCCATTTGACGACATATCTCTTCAGGATATACCGAAGGTACTGCCCTTGTTGTCGCAACCGGAGCAGGAAAGGGTACTGGCAGAACTTGAGCAGTTAGCGAAGCTCAAAAAGCAGAAGAAGGCGCAGACTAGGTTTTTAGATTTTACTAGGCAGATGTGGCCTACGTTTATTAGCGGGAAGCACCATGCGAGGATGGCTGAAGCATTTGAACGAGTGGCTCGGGGCGAGTGTAAGCGCCTTATTGTCAATATGCCTCCTCGTCACACTAAGTCTGAGTTTGCTAGTTATCTTCTGCCTGCTTGGTTTTTGGGTCAATTTCCCCACAAGAAGGTCATTCAAACGTCGCACACCGCAGAACTTGCGGTTGGCTTCGGTAGAAAGGTAAGAAACTTAGTCGATCAGGATGCGTATCACGAGATATTCCCTGATTTACACCTGTCCTCAGACAGTAAAGCGGCAGGTAGATGGAACACAAGCAAGGGTGGAGACTACTTTGCGATAGGTGTCGGCGGTGCGGTTACTGGTAAAGGTGCGGATTTGCTCATTATTGACGACCCGCACTCGGAACAAGAGGCAGCATTAGCCGAAACTAACCCGGATATATACGACAAGACCTACGAGTGGTACACATCCGGGCCAAGACAGCGTCTCCAACCGGGCGGAGCCATCGTTGTGGTGATGACACGGTGGTCGTTACGTGATTTGACGGCCCGTGTACTCAAAGCCAGTGCCCAAAGGGGTGGTGATGAGTGGGAAGTGATTGAATTTCCGGCATTAATGCCGAGCGGGAACCCTCTGTGGCCTGAGTTTTGGTCAAAAAAGGAGCTTGCGGCCCTAAAAGAGGAACTTCCTAACGCAAAATGGATGGCTCAGTACCAACAAGAGCCAACATCCGAGACATCTGCCATCGTGAAGCGCGAATGGTGGAGAACTTGGGAAGAAGAACAGCCGCCACCGTGTGATTTCTTACTAATGGCGTGGGATACGGCGTTTGAGAAGACAAATCGGGCTGACTATTCGGCCTGTACGACGTGGGGTGTGTTCTACGCGCCCGATGAGAACGGAGTTGAGCAAGCAAATATTATTCTGCTCAATGCGTTCAGGGACAGGATGGAGTTTCCTACGCTGAAACGCGTAGCAGTAGAGCAATACGAGGAATGGGAGCCGGACTCGCTCATTGTAGAGAAGAAAGCTTCCGGGGCACCGCTGATATACGAGATGCGGGCGATGGGTATACCAGTGCAGGAGTTCACTCCTACCAAGGGTAACGACAAGATTACGAGACTGAACGCAGTTTCTGATTTGTTTGCCTCGGGTATGGTGTGGGCACCGGATAAGAGCTGGGCGGAAGAGGTTATTGATGAGGTCGCGGCATTTCCAGCAGGGGAGCATGACGACTACGTGGACTCCGTGTCATTGGCGTTGATGCGGTATAGAAAAGGCGGATTCGTAAGGTTGCCCTCAGATGAAGAAGACGAGGTGCAATACTTCAAGCAACGTAGAGGCGGGTACTACTAATGGCTATTGAGAAAGGTTTATATCAAACCCCAGAAGGTCTGGCGGTTGAAGAAGAAGCACAAATGGAGATCGAGATTGTTAACCCTGACATGGTGACAATGGACGATGGTAGCGTTGAGATTACTCTAGTACCTGAAACAGGTATGGAAGAAACGGCTGGTGCGCCGTTTGACGCTAACCTTGCAGAGTATTTAGAAGACGGACAGTTGACAGAGATCGCCTCAGAGCTTATAGATTATGTCGAGACCGACACATCTAGCCGTAAAGAGTGGGCAGATACCTTTGTTAAAGGGCTGGATGTGCTCGGTTTCAAATACGAAGAGCGTGTCGAGCCTTGGGAAGATGCTTGTGGTGTCTATTCCAATGTCCTAGCCGAAGCCGCTATCCGCTTCCAAGCTGAAGCGATGAGCGAAACTTTCCCCGCCGCTGGCCCTGTCAAGACCAAGGTACTTGGAGAGATAACCAAGGAGAAGGAAGACGCCGCCCTCCGAGTCAAGACGGACATGAACTACGAACTTACCGATGTCATGGTCGAATACCGTCCTGAACACGAAAGGTTACTCTACTCCCTTGGTCTTGCAGGGTCTGCGTTTAAGAAAGTCTACTTTGATCCCAACCTTGGCAGACAGGTTGCTATGTATATCCCTGCCGAGGACATGATTGTCCCTTACGGCGCGTCAAACATAGAGACAGCAGAGCGTGTTACTCACGTAATGCGTAAAACCAAGAACGATCTCGTTAAGTTGCAGGTTGCTGGCTTCTATAGAGAAGTTGAACTAGGCGATCCTACCTCCTATCACACCGATATAGAGGAGAAAAAAGCACAGGAAGGGGGGTACACCCTCAACGACGATGACCGTTACACGCTCTTAGAAGTCCATGCAGACCTCATATTAGACGATGTTGACCAAGAAGAAGGCCCGCTTCAGGTAGCAAAACCCTACATTGTTACGATAGAGCAGGGCACCAGCACTGTTTTAGCTATCCGCCGTAACTGGAACCCTGATGATCCGTTGATGCTCAAGCGTCAACATTTTGTCCACTACTCTTATGTACCGGGTTTTGGCTTCTACGGGCTTGGTTTAATTCACATTATTGGTGGTTATGCTAGGGCTGGCACTTCTCTTATACGTCAACTAGTTGACGCAGGTACTTTGTCGAACCTACCCGGTGGCTTGAAGTCCCGTGGGCTGCGGGTTAAGGGCGATGACACACCCATTGGTCCCGGCGAGTTCCGCGATGTAGACGTGCCTTCTGGCAGTATAAAAGACAATTTAATGACGCTCCCTTACAAGGAGCCTAGTCAGACACTTCTTGCATTATTGAAGCAGATCACTGAAGAAGGCCGACGTTTAGGGGCGATCAGTGATATGAACATTTCTGACATGAGCGCCAACGCGCCTGTCGGAACAACCCTTGCTCTGTTGGAGCGCACTCTCAAGCCGATGGCTGCGGTCCAAGCCCGTGTCCACTACTCGATGAAACAGGAGTTCAAACTTCTGCGAGGCATCATCGCTGAGTATGCGCCTGACGAATACATGTACATGCCTGACCGTGGAGAACCCCGTGCCCGCCGCATGGACTACGACATGGTGGAAGTAATTCCTGTCAGTGATCCCAACAACAGTACGATGGCACAACGGGTTGTGCAGTATCAGACTGTGTTGCAGATGGCACAGGCTACCCCACAGATATACGACCTGCCCCAGCTACACCGGCAAATGATCGAAGTTCTGGGTATTAAGAACGCAGATAAGCTTGTACCTACTAAAGATGATATTAAACCGTCTGACCCAGTTAGTGAAAACATGGCTGTGTTGGTAGGAAAGCCTGTCAAAGCGTTCATTTACCAAGACCACGACGCGCACATTGCTACACACCAAGCGTTCTTACAAGACCCGCAGATTGCGGCGTTTATCGGGCAGAACCCAGCAGCGCAACAGCAGGTAGCAGCACTGCAAGCGCACATTGCCGAACACGTAGCATTTAGTTATAGACAGCAGATGGAAGCAAAAGTTGGAGTCCCATTACCTGCACCAGATGCAGAACTTCCAGAAGAGACTGAGGTGGAGTTGGCAAGCTTACTAGCGCAGGCCGGGCAACAGCTTACACAACAGAAGCAACAAGCTGCCGCACAACAAGCTGCACAGCAGAAGGCTCAAGACCCGATTATCCAGATGCAACAGCAAGAATTGCAGCTTAAAGCTGCTGAACAACAGCGCAAAGCACAGAAAGATCAGGCAGATGCAGCACTTGACGCTGCAAAACTCCAGCTTGATAAGCAGAAAGCAGACAACACCGCCACTATTGAGGCTGCACGTGTTGCTTCTCAGACAGATCAAGCTAATGCAAGACAAGACTTGGACGAGGCCAAAGCCATACTAGACCTCGCCAAAGCACGACAAACGCCTCCTAGGAGGTAAAAACAACCACAATCACAGGAGTTAGAACCCTATGAGAAATACAACGCGTGACCCTAAAAATGTAAACAATGGGCAAGAATACTCGATTAGAGATGTACATATTGCAGCATTAAGAGCTATGTACTGCCTTTGCCATGATGCCGCAGTAGAGGAGCCTAACGAAGCTATGAAGTCCTCTCAAGCAGCGCTAAACATAGCAAACGCGCTTGCTACCTTAGACAATTTAGGGAGATAAATTTAATGGCAAAAACCGTCTTTGACGTACTTGATGACAAACTTGCTGAGTTACAGCAAAGCCAAGAAGAATTTCTTACTAGCGGGGGCGCAAAAGATTTCCCCTCCTATAGGGAATCGTGTGGGGCAATCCGAGGTCTAGCCGCCGCACGCAGAGAAGTACAAGACCTTTCGCGCAATCATTTGGAAGACGAAGATGACTGAAGTAGCAAAGCTTACCCCGCTGGAAGAAAAGCGGCGCAAACAGATAGAAGAGAAAGAGCAGGCAGAAGTGGTGTTGGACGCACACGTCCCTAAACCTGTGGGATACCGCGTGCTTATTGCCCTCCCTACGATAGAAGACACGTTTGAAGGTGGTATCGCTAAGGCCAGCTCAACCATTAGGGAAGAGACTATCCTGACTATGGTGGGGGTGGTGGTCGATATGGGTGACCAAGCCTATAACGACAAAGAACGGTTTCCCTCTGGCCCGTGGTGTAAAGAGGGAGACTTTGTAATGTTCCGTGCTAATACAGGCACGCGCTTTAAGGTAGGCAACGAAGAGTACCGTTTGATGAACGATGACTCTATCGAGGCTGTTATTGACGACCCGAGTAGACTGACTCGCGCATAAGGACTAGACCATGCCAATACAACAAGTTGAGTTTGAGTTCCCTGATCCTGACAAGGAGGAGAACTTACAAGAAGTGGAAGTACCCCAAGAAGAGCCTGAAGCCGCAGAAATAGAGGTTGAAGGAGTCGAAGGGCGCGAAACTATTGAAAAACCTGCCGCCAAAGAAAAAGTAATACAGGCAGGAGAAGTAGAGATTGAGGTGGTGGACGACGTACCCCCGGAAGATCGTGGGCGTAAACCCTCAGAACCTCCTGAAGAAGTCACTAATGAAGAGCTTGAGAACTATTCGGAAAAAGTTAAGAACCGGATCAAGCACTTTAGTAAGGGCTACCACGACGAGCGTAGAGCTAAAGAAGCCGCAGAGCGCGAGCGTGAAGCCCTTGAGCAGTATGCTAGAAAATTAGTTGATGAAAATCAACAACTTAAAAGCAAAACAGACCAAAGCCATAATGCGTTAATAGAGTCTGCTAAGAAACAAGTTGCGTCTGAATTAGCTGTAGCAACACAAGCTTATAGAAAGGCTTATGAGGCGGGAGAAACTGATGCGATTGTTGAAGCACAGCAAGCTTTAAACATAGCGCAAATTCGTGTCGATAAAGTAAATAATTTAAAACCCAAAGCTGTTACTGATACTAACGTAGATACAGCTTTACAACCCGAACAAAATACTGTTCAATCACAACAACTTGCGCCCGAACCGCAACCACAGCAAGATAAAAAAGCATCTGCTTGGGCAGATGAAAATACTTGGTTTGGTGATGGGCCGGAAGGTAACCCCGAAATGACTTCGTTTGCTTTTGGGGTGCATACGAAATTAGTTAATGAGGGTGTAGACCCTCGATCTGATGAATACTACGAGAAGATAGATTCTCGTATGCGACAAGTATTCCCCGATCAATTCGACGATGGAATCGAAGACGAACCAGAGGTAACACCCAAGCAAAAACCTAGTAATGTGGTGGCTCCCGCAACGCGGAGCACAGCGCCTAAGAAAATTAGGCTTACGCCGTCACAGATAGCTATTGCGAAAAAACTTGGGGTTCCGTTGGAAACTTACGCCAAACAGGCTGCTGAACTAGCGAGGAAACAAAATGTCTAAACAGAGACAAAATAGGGAATTCGAAACTAGAGAAAAAACTATCCGTAAGCAGGCGTGGAAAAGGCCAACAGTGTTGCCTGATCCTACTCCTCAAGATGGGTATACGTTTCACTGGGTTCGTGTAAGCACTATGGGTCAACCTGATTCGACTAATGTTTCTTCTAAATTACGTGAAGGCTGGGAGCCTGTACGTGCAGAGGATCACCCCGAAATCTTTAGCGATGCTGTTGCTGACGCACGGTTCAAAGATAACGTCATCGTAGGTGGTCTAATGTTATGTAAAGCTCCCGACGAGCTTGTCCAAGAGCGAACTGAGTATTATGACCAATTAACGGAATCTCAGATGAACTCCGTGGACAATAACCTCATGCGCGAGAATGATCCTCGTATGCCTATATTTAATGATAGGAAATCGAAGGTTACTTTCGGCAGAGGAAACTAACTTTATTTTAGGAGTGTTTTATCATGGCTTATCCAACAGTCAGTGCACCCTACGGTTTTCACCCAATTAACCGTGTAGACGGTACGCCTTATGCAGGACAGACTCGCCTTATTCCTATTGCGAGCACCTACAACACGGCTATTTTCTACGGTGATCTGGTTAAAATCGTAGCGGCAGGCACAATCGAGAAGTTTACTGGCACTACTACTGGCTCCCCTTCGGGCGTCTTTGTAGGTGTCCAGTACGTCAATGCTGAAAGCCAGTTTACACCGGCTCAGTATTACCCCGGCACTAGCGTTACTGAAGCTTATGCTATCGTAGTTGACGACCCATTGGCGGCGTTTAAAGTCGCTGTAACTGCTGCTAACAGTTCTATGTCTTCGGCGGCTCGCGCTGCTGTAGGCTCAAACATGTCTGTTTTAGCAGGTACGGGTGACACGGCTACTGGAAACTCTGGTGCGTCAGTGCTGGCAGGTTCCGAAGCTACAACCGCAGGTCTAGTTGTGCGCGTTATTGACACAATAGACGAAACTAAAACCGCTGCTGATACTTTTGTGGAGCTGGTCGTTAAGATCAACCTGCATCAGTACAACAACACAACCGGCGTATAAGGAGGCTGACTAATGGCTATTTCAAGAGCGCAACTCCTTAAGGAGCTACTACCGGGTCTAAACGCCCTATTTGGCCTCGAATACGCTAAGTATGGCGATGAGGCTGCTGAAATCTTCGAGACTGAATCTTCGGAACGGTCTTTCGAGGAAGAAACTAAGTTGTCTGGTTTCAGTGCTGCACCTGTTAAAGGTGAGGGTTCTGCAATCTCTTACGACAACGCGCAAGAAGCTTGGACTGCTCGTTACACACACGAGACAGTCGCTATGGGCTTTTCGCTGACTGAGGAAGCAATCGAAGATAATCTCTACGATTCTCTCTCTTCTCGCTATACAAAGGCACTTGCCCGCGCTATGGCGTACACCAAGCAAACCAAAGGCGCTGCTATTCTTAACAACGCTTTTGCTGCCGGTACTACATATGGTGATGGACAGACTCTCTGTTCTACTGCTCACCCTCTAGTATCTGGTGGTACTAACTCAAACCGTCCTGCTGTTGCGGCTGACCTTAACGAAGCTTCTCTTGAAGCGGCTGTTATCCAGATCGCTGGTTGGACTGATGAGCGTGGTCTGCTTATCGCAGCTAAGCCTTCTAAGCTGGTTATCCCACCTGCGTTGCAATTCGTTGCTACTCGCCTGTTGGATTCCGAGCTTCGTCCGGGTACAGCGGATAACGACATCAATGCCATGAACAACAACGGTACAGTTCCGGGTGGTTATACAGTTAACAACTACCTTACTGATACCAATGCTTGGTTCTTGATGACTGACATCCCGAATGGCCTGAAGCACTTTGTCCGCTCACCCATGGCAACTAGCATGGATGCAGACTTTGACACAGGTAACAGCCGATATAAGGCTCGTGAGCGATATAGCTTCGGCGTATCTGACCCACTGGGCGTTTTCGGTTCACCCGGCGCTTAATAAGCAAAAGGTAATTGTGGGTGGATTGGGGGCTTCGGCCCCCTTTCTTTTGTTTGTACAAAACTAGTTTACGTGATATATACTAGAGTATACCGAGGTCATTCGGTGTATCTGACAGTCTCGGCTGACGACATGCAGACAGATACGCCCCACAAACTAACTCGCATGTGAGGAATTAAAATGGGTACTACTACCTTTTCTGGCCCCGTCAAAGCGGGCACTATTTCAAATACTACCGGAACAACTCTCGGTGAAGACGTAAAGAACACGGGCCAAGTTGTTATGGCTCAGACTTTTACAACCGGCAGTCTTGCTGGCGGAGCTTCCGCTGCAAATGAGACTACTGTAGTTATTCCAGCCAACTCTCAAATTGTTGATATCGTAATAGATTGCCCCACCGCTATGGGCAACGCTACAGCAGTGCTGAGTATTGGCGATACTGTTGGTGGCAATGCTACGTTTATCAATGCCTTTAACATTACAGTTGCTTCCGGTGCAGGTCGAAAGTACCCGACTACTCAGGCTGGCGGCGCTCTTGCTTGGGCAGATACTGGCACTGCGGATAAGAAGCTGACTTGGACTACCACCGGAGCTACTGATGCCGGGGAAATTAGAGCGACTGTTCTGTATCAACAAAACATTAATCTCGCCTAAATTGGGTTATTGACCTCTAAAGTAGGAGATTTAAATGGCTGATACAGTAACGACTCAAATAATCCAAGACGGGGCACGTCAAGCGATCATTAAAGTCAACACTGCTGTGGGTAACACAGATGTAGTTACGTCTACGATGGTGGATGTATCTGCGTTGAGTGCAGACCCCATTAGCAGGAGAGCCTGTACTGGCGTGACTTTGCTGGGACTTACTTACCTTGGTGTGGGTGTTGGGGTCAAATTAGAATGGGATGCCTCGACTAACGTCCTTCTATTTGACTTCCCGGTTAATTGGACAGAGCAGTATGACTTCTCTGACTACGGGATACCCAACAATTCTGGTTCTGGCAAAACGGGAGACATAGTAGCGACTACTGTATCTCCCAGTGCTGGTGATACTTACTCTTTCATATTTACTGTGCAAAAGCTCTATGGCTAAGAAAAAGGGAACTATGAAAGGCCACACCATTAAAGGTGGTCATAAGCGTCCAACTAAGTCTGGCGCAGGTATGACCAAGAAGGGTGTGGCTAAATATCGTAGAGACAACCCCGGCTCTAAGCTAAAGACAGCCGTTACTGGTAAAGTAAAGAAGGGCAGTAAAGCAGCAAAGCGTCGTAAGTCTTTTTGTGCGCGTTCTGCTGGGCAGATGAAACAGTTTCCAAAAGCAGCTAAAGACCCTAATTCTAGGCTGCGGCAAGCCAGAAAACGGTGGAAATGTTAAACACGGTAGGAGGTTATTATGTGGACTAAACCAACATACGAAAAGATTCGCTTAGGTTTTGAAGTCACTATGTACTTCAAGAATCGTTAATGCCTAGCAAGTCCAAGAAGCAGCACAAGTTTATGGCAGCGGTGGCTAATAACCCAGAGTTTGCCAGCGAAGCAGGCGTCCCCCAGAGCGTAGGGCGCGAGTACATGAAGGCCGATGAAGGCCGTTTTGCAGGAGGTGGTCTGATGAAAGAAGTACCTGAAGATAAGAAAAGTTCCTTGGGCAAACTGCCTGAACCTGTACGCAACAAAATGGGGTTTATGGCTGAAGGCGGTAACGTCAAAGGTATGAAGAAGTGCCCCCGTGATGGCATAGCGCAACGTGGAAGAACACGAGCATGATGAAGTGTAGAGGTATGGGTAAAATGAAACCCGTAGCCCTAAAGAAAGGTGGGTCGGTTAAAGATGCGTGCTACAACAAAGTGAAGTCGCGCTATAAAGTCTTTCCATCCGCTTATGCTTCTGGTGCCATAGCTAAGTGCCGTAAGGTCGGCGCTAAGAACTGGGGAAACAGTGGCCGTTCGTAAGACAGAAAAAGGTGCAGCGTTAAAACGCTGGTTTAAGGAAGATTGGAAAGATGTCCGTACTGGTAAAGCGTGTGGCCGGAAAAAGGGTGAAAAGCGCGGTACACCTTACTGTAGGCCCAGTAAAAAGGTCTCTAGTAAGACCCCTAAGACCTCTGGAGAGATGACCGCAGCAGAGAAAAAGAAGCGGATAGCCCAGAAAAAACGGCTGGGGCAACCGGCAGGTAAGCCCAGAAGAGTAGAGTCTTTACGGAAGAAGAAAAAGAAAGTTGTTAAGAAAAAGAAATGATTACTTGGACTGAACGTAACGACATAGTTGAAGAAATAAAAGAGTGGTCAAAGCATACTTTAGAGGTTAGCAACCCAGAATTTAACGATTTACCCCCGTGCCCATATGCAAAAGCAGCGTGGCAAGAGAGTAAAGTAGACATAGTTTTTAAGTTTGAGGCTGAAGATTACAAAAAACTGTACATGGCGCTCCACAACTGGGACGACAGAAAAGACTTAGTAATCATAGCGGATACGGAGTTCATAGAAGACCAAGACGAGTTTCATCAGTTTGTAGATAGCATAAACGAAGCCATCGCAAACAACGTGTTTAGAGACAAAGACATGTGGGTTATGGGTTTTCACCCAGAGGATGAAGCTAACGAGTTGTTCGACGAGGGGGAGTTTGAACCCCAAGCAGATACTGAATACGCACTATTGTTTGTGCAGCGGTTATCCAAGTTAGAGAAAGCCGCAGAGAAGTTAAGACCTCTTGGTTATTACGATAAGTATTTTCAAGAGTATGATGTAGCTGACATGTACGAACTTCGTACAAACTTTTACAGGAGGCTGAAAGATGGCAGGTGCTAAAAAAGGTTTTATGAAAAAAGGTATGCGCGGTGGCGGCATGGCTAAGAAGAAAGGTCCAATGGGCTTTAAAAAAGGCGGCAAAGCCAAAAAGAAAGCAGGCATGAGACGCAAGAAGAAGAAGTAATCTATGACTACCTCGGGAACTGCCACATTCAATATGGACTTCACGGAGATCGCTGAAGAAGCGTGGGAACGTGCTGGCCGTGAGATGCGTTCGGGATATGACCTGCGTACTGCACGTAGGTCTATGAACCTGCTTACTATTGAGTGGCAGAACCGTGGCATTAACATGTGGACTATAGATGAAGGCACTGTCAACCTTGTGGAAGGAACGGCGACGTACGCTCTACCGGCAGACACCATTGATTTGCTTGAGCACGTTGTACGTACTGGTAGCGGTAATGTTACTACTCAGTCTGATCTCAACATTACGCGCATAAGTGTATCTACTTACTCTAGTATCCCTAACAAACTTTCTCAGGGGCGCCCTATACAACTGTATATAGACAGAGGCCAAGCAAACCCCTCCGTCACTGTATGGCCCGTCCCAGATCAGGGCACTGCGCTTGCTCCTTACTATATTTTAAAGTATTACCGTATGCGCCGTATTGAGGATTCGGGAACGGGTGTGAACACCGCCGATGTCAACTTTAGATTCCTACCCTGCCTAGTTGCAGGGCTTGCGTATTATATAGCGCAAAAAGACCCAGAACTGATGCCTAGAATACCTATGATACAAGCAGAGTATGAAAGGCAGTTTGAACTAGCGGCAGGAGAAGACAGAGAAAAAGCTTCTATTAGTTTAGTACCTCGTAGCTATGGCGTGAGGTAGACATGAGTCAGAGATTTGCCTCGGCTCAGAACGCAATAGCGATATGCGATATTTGCGGGTTTCAGTACAAACTTAGAGAGCTTAGACAACTAATTGTAAAAGGGAACAAGACAAATTTAAAAGCTTGTCCCGAATGTTGGAACCCAGACCAGCCACAAAACAGGTTGGGGGAGTTTCCAATAGACGACCCACAGGCAGTGCGCGATCCTAGATCAGACGCTGCGGAGCTTGCAGCTAGTAGAGCACATATACAGCCTATAAACCCCTCGTTAGTTTTAGGGTCAGGACAGATAGGTCAAGTTGTAATAGTAGGGGCTATTAATGCACTTGTTGTAACAGTTGCTAACCCCGGAGTTGGAAATAGGTATTATGTTGAAGGAGCGTTACAAGCTACGATGAGTTTAAGTGAAGGTAGCACTTACAGAATAGACCAGAGCGATAACTCAAATAGCGGGCATCCTTTGAGATTTTCTACTACATCTGATGGTACGTGGGGCGGGGGAAGCGAGTATACAACAGGAGTGACTTATGCAGGCGTACCGGGTAATGCTGGAGCGTACACACAGATAGTCGTAGCTGTTGGCGCTCCTACTTTATATTACTATTGTTCAAACCACTCAGGTATGGGTGGGCAAGCAAATACACCGTAAGAGGTTTGCAAATGAAAAGATCAAACAAAAAGGCACCAAGTGTTATTGAACACCCCAACGAGCCTGTGGCTTACAAGGTGGACACCATTAACCAACCGCCTAAAGATATGAAAACTAGTGGCGTTAAAATTCGCGGTACTGGTGCTGCTACTAAAGGCACAATGGCACGGGGGCCAATGGCGTAGTGAATTACACTGAGCTAAAAGCAAATGTAGAAGATATCTGTGAGCAGACGTTTACGGCAGATCAACACGCCATGTTTGCAGAGCAAGCCGAGCAGAAGATATACAGCACGGTGCAGATTCCTGCGTTGCGTAAAAATCAAACAGGTACTTTAACTACTGGGAATAAGTATCTGACGATGCCTAGCGGTATGTTGTACGTGTTTTCTTTAGCAATTATTAGTGGGAACAACTACACCTACTTGTTGGACAAAGACTCTAACTTTATTCGTGAAGCCTATCCTAACCCTGCAACCACAGGTACACCCCAACATTACGCTATATTTGACGAAACAAGTTTTATTATAGGGCCAACACCAGATGCTAATTACGCTGCCGAAATACATTTTGGGTACTACCCACAGTCGATTGTGACTGCTGGTACTACTTGGCTAGGCACTAATTTTGATTCAGCGTTGTTAAACGGCACGCTGGTAGAAGCAATACGCTTTCAGAAGGGTGAGCCTGATATGGTGGCGTTGTACGAAAAAATGTATGTGCAAGCATTGGCCCTGTTGAAGAACCTTGGTGACGGCAAACTCCGTGAGGATACTTATCGTTCTGGGCAGGTTAGGAGAGAAGTCGCTTGATCGGTTCGCAGAGCATAGTTGAGGTAGGCAACGTCACAGTAAAGACAGTTTCTAGCAGAGGCTTTACTCCCGAAGAGCTGGCTGAACAGGCGCTAGACAAGATTATTTATGTAGGAGGCAACTGCCATCCGGCCATACAGGAGCAGGCAGAGGCTTTCAAAAATCAAATTCGTGGTGTGTTAGTGGAAAGCATGAAACAAGCTATACGATCTGACCGCACTACTTTGGCAAATAGGTTCCGTGATGTTGGGCATTCGGAACTTGTAAAATTATTGGAGATTTAACATGGCTATTACCGTCACTACAGCGATGCCAACCAGCTTTAAAGTTGAGCTGCTTAAGGGCTTACACGACCTGCAAAATGGCGCTGATACATTGAAGATTGCGCTATTAAAGGCAACTGCTTCAGGCAGTGGAACCTATGGTGCTGCAAGCACTAATTACTCTAACATCACTGGCAACAGCGATGAGACCAGCGGTACAGGATACAGCGCAGGCGGTAACACTCTGACTAACGTAACTCCTGTGGCTAGTGGCACTACTGCTGTCTGCGATTTTGCTGACACTACTTGGTCAAGTGCGTCTTTCACTACAAGTGGCGCGATGATCTATAACACTAACAACTCTAATTCTGCTTGTGCGGTATTAAGTTTTGGTGGCGATCAAACTGTTAGCACTGGCGATTTCCAAATCCAGTTTCCCGCTGCTGGCGCCTCTACTGCGATTATTCGCATAGCTTAGTAGGACAGCCTCATGTATTCAGGGCCAACAAGCGGCTTTGGTGAGCGAGGCTGGGGCAGTAATAGCTGGGGTGGTGTAGGTACCATCCTAGACCTCGGGGCGACTTGGGGAAACGGTGCTTGGGGCGAAGGTGCTTGGGGTGAGAATGTTAATGTCTCCGTTTCCGGCACCGGAGCAGTAGGGACTGTAACATTTGCTATATCGGATAGTGTTGTTCCGGTAGGCGTGGCAGGTACAGGTGCAATAGGCACCGCAGTTATCGTATTAGGCGATAACGTAGCTCCCACAGGAGTGGAAGGCACCGGGGCTGTAGGGACTGTAGTAACTAACTACAGCAGCGTCCAAATACCCACAGGGGTACAGGGCGTAGGAGAAATGGGAGGCTTCGTCGTTGCTGTAGACGATGTGGTGATCCCGGTAGGTGTCGAGGGCACCGGCACGGTTGGTACTGTAAATGTTTTCATTGCCGACATTGTTATACCAGATGGCGTAAGTGCCACAGGTGCTGTAGGGAATGTAACAACCCAAGTAGCTCTTAATGTTACTGGGGTCAGCGGAACCGGAGCTGTAGGGACTGCAACGGATGCAGTAGTGCCTGCAATCACAGGCGTATC
>Ga0181405_1000020_pt1 | contig 49412 bp, 34 predicted proteins | sample 28SPOviralmetaG_FD_130134 | JGI IMG/M metagenome (GOLD analysis project Ga0181405, IMG submission 130134) | Marine viral communities from the oligotrophic San Pedro Time Series (SPOT) site, San Pedro Channel, CA, USA - 28 SPOT_SRF_2011-11-29 | ecosystem: Environmental > Aquatic > Marine > Strait...
AATCCGCTTGCAGGGTATCCACTAGCAGAACCAAGAGGAGTAGTCCTGGCCGGATAGATTTGCTTCGTGTATCGAGCCATTACCACACCCCCCTACCTGCGAATATCTCATCGCAATCCGCATCAGGCAGAGCGTAGTTGAATATCGCTACGTTCGCAAGGGCAGTTTCATGCAACCATAGATTATTAGCGTAAGTATTGAGGCCCGAATTTGAATTATTTGAAGCGTTTGCCCCATCATCTGTCCCGCATACAAGAGTCTCGCTACCGGAGCTATTTGATGACAAGTCAGTCCAAGTGTCAATGATGTTCGATCTTCTGATTGTCGATAGACCGATAAATAATGAGTTGGTTTTTGGGTCGCCGTCAGACAGATCAGGGGTTAGTTGAGCAGGTTCGGCATTGACGGACGCTGAAACAAGCGAGCGAGCGTTGTGGTGATAATTCGTTTGATCTGACTCATTGGCAGGGAGATTAGTTCCACTTGTCAGACTAATCATACTTGTCTCATCATGAGTTTGAACGGTATTGTTGGTTTTATGCCAACGCTGGAATCTCAGACCTGTTCCTGTGGAACCCGCACGGAAATCGACAACATTACTTGTCACCTTTAGAATCAGATTAGTCCAGGAAGTCCTTTTTATTTGCAAACCACCATTTGTGATGTCTATCGTTTTTCTCGTGTATCCAGAGCCATTGTGATAGATGTATGATGGTCTGATGTGTTGGAATAAAGTGCTTGTCAAGTTTGAGCCTGAGCCTGAGTTTGCAGAACCCCCCCTATGTCCTGAGATATACAAACCCCACCTATACCCTCTCTTATCGACTCCCGATACAAGAGGGCCACTGGCTATGTCATTCTCACTACTAAAGCTCGTATCAGTCGGCTTGAGCCACACGCTGATGGTGTGATCCTGAGAGCAATCGAACTCTTTGAGAGGCCCATACTCCACGCTATGTGTCGCAGTATCCTGGTTGAAATGGTGTGCAGTAATAGCCGTCTGCCCATTGAAAGAGAAGCCTTTGTCAGAAGAGTCCACCGAGTTAGCAGGGCCGTTTATGCTAGTTCCTGATATTGCCCCTGCCCTTCTGAAAACGACCTTGTTCCCTGCCGCCGCAGTTCCAGACCCGTTTGACACGTTGTAAAGAGACCGATACCCCAAGTTTGCCCCCAAGCTATTATCTCCCGTATAGTTGAAAGCCTCGGCAGAGCCATTGTCCAATAGGACGTAGCCGTTGAATGTCGAAGCAGTAAGGGTGTTCGGCTCAATCGCCCGTCTGACTTGTTGGTTCCCCGTCACGGCATCACCGGCAGTAGCCGTGAAGTTGATTGCATCGCCGTTTTGCAGGGTCACTCCTGTCAAAGTGTTGCCATTCTTGCCTGTGTATTTGCACGATGTCCCATCAATGAAGATTATGTTCTGAGCACCCGACCCCCCTGACACAGAAGCCGTTCCGACATAGAATCGTGATGCATCAGTAAGAGTGACGGAGGTAGCACCGGATGCCATGTTCGAGGCCAACGTGGTGATGGCTCCCTTGATTTGCATTGACGACCAAGTTCCGCTTAGGCCGCTATGCAATTCCCCTACGAAACCTCGCACGAGTCTTAGTTTCGATCCATACAGATCCTCCACGAAGTAGGAGTCGTTCTGACCCCAGGGAGTCCCTACTGTTGTCGTAGGAACATTGATCGTAGCCTCATTCAACCTGGCATAGAACAAAGCCCTGCCTAGTGTTCCATCCTTCCTCTCCACTAGCTTGTGGTGTGCGCCTCTGAGGGTGTTGTCGTTGATGGTGTCGTTGTTCGTTATATCGGTGAAGTCCAAGACCGCAGATGCCGTGCTGACTTCGTGCAGGTTCTGAAATCCTGAGAATCCTGTTGGCCCCTTCGAGTAGTGGTGGAGGAAGTCATCGCTGTAATCGTTAGCCGTCCCATCGCTGATGTCGAAGGTGACTCCGGTATGTCCTCCTCCGAAATACACGATTCCCTCAGAGTCTGAACCAGGATAGATCAACTCGAACTCGACACCTCCGATAGTGGCTCCTTCACTATCATAGAATGTCTCAAGGAATTGAGTCATAGTCTCGCCACGAGGAGTGATGTTGCGTATGAAGAAGCAGTTAGTCAGGACATCTGTTGAGGTCGGCAATCTCTGTTGGTCTATGGTTTCAAAGTCCGCTACTGCTGATCCGACCCTCAGTATTCCCTTCTTGTTCGGCCCCATGAACGTGGTGATTCTCTTGAGGTAATCCTCAACGCTAGTGCTAACGGCGATGTGAGAGAGGCTTGTCTGAGTAGTGAACTCAAGGAGGGTAGGGCTTGTCATGGGTATGGCTCTCTGCAACTCCTCATTATTTGCTAAGGTCTGACCGATGTTTCCTGTGAAGACTATCTGTGTTGCAGTTAGCGAGCTGATTGTCCCTACGCTTGCCCCATCATTGTCATAGACTGTCTCACCTACTCTAAATTTCGTTGTCGCATCGACAGTATCAACCGCAATAGTAGTGGTTGAACCACTACCATACCCCAACCCGTTGTTCACCAATACTCCGCTATCCTCATACTTCGTAGCACCATCTAACTCCTCACTTGCAGGGCTTGCAACGGTTGTGACTTTGAAAGAACTGCCAAGACCATTATAGGATCGTGTGGAATTAGTCGAATCTAAGGCACTTCCCGATGGTGCGCCCCTGAATGTCGAGATAGGAACGAACGTCTCTCCATCTGCCCCTATTGGCATCGGAGAGGGTATCAGGTTGGGTTGATACAACCTACTGTTGCTTGATAGTAATCCTCCATAGCCTACGACTTGGACAGGTTTGTAAGAATAGGGAGTGTTGTTGCTCAGACGGATGTTGAAATTCCGCCCCGATGCACCTGGGACTGTGCTATGGATGACAATGGTGCTCCCTGCCTCTCCATCCCTGCTCTCTGTCCCTGTTCCTATGAATGCACGGACATAACCCATGTGAGTCCCTGTATCCTTGTTGGTAGCGACAGAGGGGAATATAGGAGGGGGGTCGAAGGCACTCCCTCCTTCGCTATTCTTCGCTTGAGGATGCCCTGCCATGTTGATTCTCCTGATCACCTCATTCACGCACAGATTGAACTCTCCCATCGTATTAGCGACATCGCTGAAGTCAATCTCTAATGGCCTGACGTATTCTAAGGCCGTTCCATCTGATTTCTTGCCCTTCAATCCGAGGTAGTTGGTTTGACATATGACTGGATGCAAGGATTGCCTGTCGTTTGCCGCCTCGTTATTCTCCAGGATGTCCCACTCGAATGCCTCCATGTTCGGGCCATTTAGGATGAGGTATCGTGAGGAGTTGTTCGGATCCACATGAACGGCATCAGTATTGAGTCCCATGATTGTCCTGACGGCAGTTGCTATATCACTAGCCACTTCGGCAGTAGTGTCGTCATTTGGTATCTGAATGATGAAGTCTTGAGTGTAATTTGGGACTGAAGACGAACCATCTAAGATGATGTATCCACCCATAGTCACCGTCATTCCAGGGTCAATGGCAGAAGTCTGATCAGTGCTACTGCTGGCATTGTTGGTGGTGTTCAGAGGATTCCACTCAAGGGTGTTCACGGTTATCTGGTTGTTGCCCGAGTTTAGATTACTGACTTTGAGCATCACCCCATAGCCATCATTCAATATGCCTTCACCGACTGTGATGAAGAAGTTAGAGTCTGCTGCGTTCCCTGCAAGCCCCCTCTCGCCTGTCGCAGAGAGGAAAGGAGTGATGTCATCCACAGTCAGGGTATTGCTACCGCCTCCGCTTACTGCGGTCACAACCGCTTGCACGGATGGCCTCTGACATCTAATCACCCACCTACCACTACCATATGCCCAGGCGTATAGCTGATCAGTCACCTCGAAGGAGGCTACCGGACTGACTTGACCCCAATCAACGGCAAAGCGAGACTCGTTGTCCCTCATCTCCGGCCTGTTAGTAGCCATCGTGCAATCGACAGTCATCTTGAATCTCTTGTCAGATGGCAGAGGGGTTCTCGCATCATTGTCTGCCGCGACTAATGCATCCACATCGAAGAACATGGAGGGGAACAGGGGTATCTCAGTCACGGCTCTCGTGGATGCGTAGTATGTGGATGTCTGCTTGTCATTACGAACAGATGCATTGCCCGCCCCTACTATCTTGTCCTTCCAACCAGGGAGGAAGGGGTGTTCGGCATATGTGGGTTGAATATCCATCCCACCCTGTCCTGGCCCTCCTAGTGTCATAGTCACAGTAGGAGTTCCCAAGTCACCTATTTCTTTCACGGGAGATCCTTGCCCGATATTGAAATCACGAGTGGAACGATGGTCGATTATATCCATTAAGAGGGATCGTCCTTCTATAATTACCTTCGAGTCTCCTTCATCTGCACCCGTCTGAGGGGTTATCTCCTCGATTCGCCCTCGCATGAGGTTCTTCTCTACTGTCGCAAGCGAGCTATCTTTCGGAGAGTTAGACGTGTGAGATACGTCATCCAAAGAAGCATATTTGTCACGATTAGCAGGATGGGCTAAGACGTAGTTTGAGTTTCCCGTCAATTCATTGTCTATGACATCATAAACAGAGAGATCAGACCGCCTGAGTGAAGGAGGAGTTAGTTTTGAGGATGTATGGGAAATTCGATTGTTGCCACTTGGGGATGAAATATACATCAAGTGGAAATCGGAGTTGCTGGAATCATCAGGAGTATTGGTGCTTGCTATTGCTTTCGGAGGGGCGTTGCCAATGATCTCAACTCCATTCCCATAAGCAGTATTCTCAATATTGATGAATGGCGAGGGAGTTATGTCACCTGTTGGGTTAGACGACAGAGTGTTGGAAGCAGGTCTGTCATTGAAGCTAGTCGTAGGTAGGCTAACCAATCCTCCTGGGGCGGTGACTGTCAGAGTGATTGCCGAACCGTCTGTCTGATTGCCCGAATAAGGCCGTCTAAGCCAATCTGATACTGTTCGACCACCGAAGACGGCACTACCACAGGGAACGGTCTTGGACACGACTAGGTAAGCCGCATTTCCGGTGGCATGATCGGGCCGAAACTTAGCAGCCACTCCTGATGTTGCTAAACTTGACCCTGCCACTACTTCTCCTGTCAGATCTATGGCGTTATAATGCACCAGAATCTGATTGGGGCCACCTGCACTAACTAATACGGCTGGAGAGTCAATTACGGCCACTCTACTCTTTCTTTCGGGTGACAAGTGCCTGATGTAGCTGTCATTCGTAGGGACTCCTCCTGAGAAATCGGCAGTATGCTCGGTATCAAGTCCCTTGAGCATAAATGGCTTCACATTGCTAACTGCAATTGCCACTATCTCATCCCTAGTGGATGCATACACGTTCTGACTGATAGTTTTGTCATAGAATCCTACGCCGGACTCGACCACTATCCTGTTGAATACATTGGTGCTACTGCTTCCCGAGTCAGTTGCCGAGATCGTTGAGGCTTTGTTGATGATGTTTGAAATCTCTCCGTGATAAGCAGGTTCTGTCACCCTTACCTTCTCATTCTCTGAAACAAGGGTGTGCAGGGAAATGTTATCATTCTCATATCTGAACGTATTAGCAATCCCCTGGACTGTTTGTTTTACTGTTTGTCTATCAGGAGATGGTAGCATCTTCAGAAAGAAATCTCCATCTATCAGGTTGTAAGCCGTGACCGCACCCATACCTGCGTATGTTTCACTTGGCTCATACAGAGTATTAGCATCAGTCGCAGATGTGCTACGGCTCTTGGTGGAGAAGAAATAGGCATCGTTTGAATATCCCGAGCTATCGGTGAATCGTTGCCCCTGAAGATAATGAGCAAGAGTGAATGTGTCCTTCTTTCTCGTTCTTTGTCCCGATACTGAAGCATGGGTTTCCTCATTACCAGGATCAATCAATAAATCGGCCTTTCCTATCGTGAAATAAACAGGCGTGTTATCTGTATGGGAGAATAAGTGACCTTGTGTTTCAGGAAGGTTATCGACAGTCCCGTTTGCAGCGTCATTCGCTAGATGGACAGACGTGCAATTGATTCTGTTATTTGCAAAGTCCAATCCTGTTATTCGGATCCTCTCAATTCGATTCACAGAAGGATTCAATGTCGAAGTGCTTGATGTGCTAAGAACGGCATTGTTGTTGTATCTGACATTCTGAGAATCGGGAGGAGTTATGATTCCTGTGCTTGGGCTAGTCCCTGCATGGTTGATAACTGCATTAAGGACTGTTGAACTGACTCCTGTGAAGTATGCTTGATCAGTCAAATCCAATGTCGAAGCATACCATGTCTGATCCTTGACTTCATCCAACTCAATCCCCTGCGTCATAGCCGCTAGTTTCTCTAAAGCAGTATATCGGTCTGCTGGCCCTCCTGGGTTTGCAGAATAGTCCCGTAATTTGAAATGAGTAGTGTTGAAATCATAGCCAATTGCTACCAATGGAGTATCAAGGAGGCCATCGTGAGTATCCGGCCCATCTCTCCCCTGATGAGTCGCACCTGGTCTTGCATTGTTGAAGAAATAGAATTGAGGGATGTCATATTCATCGTCAAAAGTCCACAAGCCGAATGTATCCTCCGTCTTTGTCAGAGGTTCAACCACCGGATTGACTATACCTTGAGATATTCTTACACTTTCGATGATGCCTCTGTATTCTCCCCCTCTCCCTCCAATGAATATGTCCGATGAGGATTGATTGACTGTGTTATTCTCGCCACCTAGTATCAGTTTCGCAACAAGATCGCCATTGATGAAGCATCGCAACTCATCTTGCGTATATTGAGCAGTAATCAACATCAGACCTTGTTGCCCAATAGTCATATCCTGTGGTCGATGGGCATTAGAGGAGGAAGAATACACTCCTGAGTTATTTGAGGTCATCACAGGAGCATCAAATGCAGTTGATAGGGTGCTAGGAGTATTTGCCGTCTGGACTTGGAACAATAATTTACCCGAAGAGAAGGGATTACCACAACTTAGTTTGAACGACCCAGGTTTTTCGACCACCACTCCTCCGTAATCAGGGATTATGTATGCATCAATAGTAAATGATCCTTGAAGTGCATTCAATGGGTTAGAGGGTGATTCGAGATGCATTCGTCCGGTCTTCGTTGCGTGACTCTTTGTCGATTTCACCGTTCCGGCGAACTCGGCTGGCCTCAGATCGAAACCTGCTTCTCTGTATTTCCCTGTGGGAACCACTAGCCCATCTGTGAATCCATTTAGACGGAGAGCTTTGCCATGAAACCTCACAACGCCCATATCATATTCCCACCAATTGTTCCACCGCAGCGAAATTCAACTCATATTCCCAAAAACCATCGCCGGCATTGTAAGATGGCTTGAACATCTGTAAAACAACAGGTATTGCAATTCCTTGTTCAAGATATGGGTTAGGCCGTATAGTCTCATTATTGACAACAGTAGTGGGGTCGAACTCTCTCGTATTTTCTAGTGCAGAGTAATCAGTCCCTATCCCTGCGGGGATTAGGTATTGTCTGAGAACCCTATTCCCTGTGGTCGAGGAAGCCAGGGACTCATATGGGACTCTGAGGCCAACGACATATTTCTTCACCGTCTTCATATCATCGACCCGTAGGAAACGAGATGCATCGAAAGATGCAATCCCATCTGGAATGTCGATGACTGATCCTGCCATGACATTTGGATTAATCAAAGCCCCACCTGCACTCATATTTGCTAGGTTTAGGAGGTCTTGGACTTTATCCTCCATAGTCATCTGTTGAGCTGCAATTCCTCCCGTTGCATTTGTCACCCAAAACTGATTTGTCCAATCCGAACCCACATTATCCTTTGAAACCACTACTGTATGATTGCCAGCCGAACCAAAAGTCTTGTTTGCAATTGTGATTTTCTCGCCATTGAATCCTGACCCTCCTTGTTGATCCTGTGAGAGCGTCTCGAATTGACCGGAGGACTGTGAAGTGGTGAATATGGTGGAGAAGTTAGTAGTGACAGTATTCACCTTCACTTGAGCACTCCCTAACGCCGACACTATCGTATCTGCCAAACTGTCGCTATGGGTGGTGGAAGAGATATTCACAACAATGATACTATTGGTGACTACGGTGCTGCTTCCTGATCCATTCTTCAATTGAATGGTTATGTCCTCTCCGAGACCGGCGTTGATTTGCCCTATGCTCTTGAAATTTATCTCCACCCCATCTAAATCGAGTTTGACGGCATTCCAACTAGAATATAGCTCATACCACGCAGCCTTCAATGTCTGACTCCCATTGATTGATGTGTCTATGGTGAATGCAGACCCTGCCCCTGCTGTTGCTTCTGTGTCATCCGTGAATATGCCGCCAATCTGGATACTGATGTTAGTCTGATTGAGGTCAAGGGCGGCACGAGTGTTTATGATTGGCAGAGAGTATGCAGTAGTCACCCTGACCAAATCGAATAGGATGCTTTCGGCATCTAATTCCAATATGCTACTATCACGTCTAATCAACTGAATCTTTGGCATCAGATACCCCTCCCATAACCGCCTGACCTGGAACGGGACTTGAAGACTCTTTGAACTTCCTTTCCTACTGCCTTCGCAATCTTCTCTGGATCGCCATTAGCACCACTCACGTTGATGTTGAAAGTCCCACCACCACCGCCTCCTAACTCTCCCTCAATAGCAACAGGGATGCTGTTTCCATCGGGTAATGGGACTACTGCCTCCGTTCCGTGTAGTATGGCGGGGAAACCACTCTTTGGCCCTTTCATGATGCCGCCGGTAGCACCCATTGGCAGAGCATCCCACACGGCTCCACCTATGTCCATAATGAACTCACCCGCATCACCCAAAGCACCCATTATGTCAAAATCACCAAGCCAACCGAGAAGATCTTCCAACTTCCCTACTACGAAATCATACATTGCATATACTCCATCCGTTAATGCGCCCCAGGGGTCATCAGAGGACAAAGCCGCAGAAATATCATCCATGAAATCGCCTATGAAATCTAAGCCATCAGATAATATTCCCGTTATCCACGCGAATGCATCACTAACATACCCTGCAAAGACTCCAAACTCATCTGTTGCGGTTAGTTTTGCTAATTGAGATAAGAGGAAGCCGAATAGTGTCATCATCAATTGCCAAAGATCCGCTGAGACTCCAATTATTGAATTGAGGAGGCCAATGATTCCCCAATTATCAAGGGTATTCCATATGTCATCGGCCATAGCAATGATGGTTTCTGAGAGATCCATGCCTGAATAGCCCATTGCGTCCAGCATATCCGTCACACCCTGTATCAAGGGGTCAAGTCCGTCTTTGAGGCTCTGCCATGCGCCTCTAAAGGCATCTAAGAATCCGACATCCTCCAATGCCTGGGGTATCTTGTCATAATTGTCCAAGACATGGATGATTATATCGACTACTTCACCAAACAACTCTCCGGCAAGACTAACCCATGTGTCAATGACACCAGAGGCAATATCGAAGACGGGTTGAAGGTCGAACTCCCCTATTTTCTCCCATGTTTCGACCAATTTATCTCTCAAACGCCCTATTGAGGCAACCACCCCCTCTGATGCTTCGTTGCTCTTGCCCAAGCCACCGGCCAAGAGTGCGAGGAATGCAACGAATGTCATGAGGACTGTAATTATACCAAGAAATGAGAGTCTGACACTTTTTGTGGTCTTGTCCAGAACTGTGAATGGTTTAGTGAATAGTTTCAAGGGACTGAGAACCGCACCAATGGCTGGTTTCAACTTCATCCAAACATCCAGGAAAGGGCCGAAAGCCTTGCTCAGAATCGTGACCTTCGCATAGGTTGCCGTCAATGATTTATTGAATTTACCCTTCAACGCCGCATTGGTCTGTGTGACTTGCTTTGTGAAATCTGCAATGCCGCCTTCAGCCATCTTCTTCCCTCAGTTTTGCATTCATTAAATCGAAACTATCTGTAAGGGTGGCACTATCACTTGTTGTCCGTAGTGGCCTCCCTTTATTTTGGTTTCCTCTAGCGTTATAACGAGAGGCTTTGGAATTGGCCCTGTTCTGATCATCTGCTTGCTTTTCTTGAAAGGCTCTGACGAAGTTATACAGGAATTGAACCTCGTCAGGAGATTGATCATCCCAGGAATGAGGTGGGCAGTTGAAATGAGTGCCTAAAACGAAGGTAATCGCCCGATATGAGAGCATTAGGCTCTGTTTGGGGGTGAAGTCGCCTACCCTTCCATCTGAATTGAGAAACAATCGCAGCTCGGGGTAGGTTATCCCAAAGGGGCAGACTCACCGCCGGAAATTGCACCCACTAACTCATCAATACCTGGGAGTATTCCTACTATTGCCTTCCCGACCTCTGGACTGATCCTAAGAATGTCTTTCTTGGGGATCGAAGGCTCGGTATTCTCTATGCAATTCTTGAGGATGTATCTGTAATAGCCACCGAAGTCAATTTTTGGAACCGCTTCATCACCATCAATCTGAAAATCCACAAATCTCGAAACTGCTTCTTGCTGCTGAATCCATGACATTGGCTTAATCCACACGACAAGATTGCCACTTGGAGTTTCGACCTCATGCCGAATGGCGGTGGTTCCTACGAGGAAATCATTCGCTTTCAGAGCCATCTACCTCATCTCCTCCGTCTTCGGTGGTTTCTGCAACCGCCTCTGACGTTTCCCCATCAAGAGGGGCATCGTCTGTGGCACTTGCCTCCTCCTCGACTACTGCTGGCAGAGTGTATCCGCCTGGATTGTTGGCATCCCATGCCCTCAGCCTGTTGATCAACTGTTCCTTGTTGCCATAGATAGGCTCACCTCTCTGTTGTAGCAGGACTTTCAGCTCGGTGACGGTCAAATCCTCATATCCATCTTCAGGGAGTGCTTCTTCCTCGACTACGGCGGGTGCAAGCGCACCTTCGAGAGTTATCTCGGATGCACTCAAACCTGGGCCTTCTACTATCTCTTCGCCTATTATTGTCCAATCAACCCACTCTCTTGAGCCATTGACTGTGATGAATCCCGTTAATCTCATTGTATATCCCTCATCCTCAATGGTTCTTTACTCTTCTCTCATAGAATGAAGTATGGATTGTTTTCTGTGACCTTCATGTGTCTAACTACTAACTCAACATCTGCCTCAATTGGCCCCTTGTCCGAGGGTATTTGGTGATCCGCCTTCATGATTGTATAATCCTCTATTGTAATAGTTGCAGTTTGCCTTGTAGCCGCGCTTCCTGGCTTTGTCATCGTGAAGGTGATGTCATTTGTGTTCTGGTGATGTCTGCGAGTCCTCAACTCCTCCCAAAGTCTGTCGTCTTCCACTAGAGCCTTGAATGTGAAGCTATACTCTCTTGCTCCTTCTGTAATATCCATCGGAGTTTGCGTCCCGCCGTGCTGAACCTGATCACTATCGTTTGATGCCCCTTCATATCCTCTGATGAACCACCGAGCCGTGTTAGTATTGGAGACACTAACGCTGAAAGAAGTTGCTCTCAGGACGGGGCGACCAAATATCTCAATACTGATGTCTTGGAAGAGGTATGGCTTCTCTCCATCAACTGCGATTCCGCTAACTTTTCTGTTTGCAGAGGTGTTTGCAGTATTGTCGAACATCCTGTGGGGTGCGAATTTACTACCTGTATCTGTGTAGTTTCTAGCCGCCTGATAATCACAGGAGATTTTCAATTCCCCCTCTGTATCTGCCGTTATAGTGGCACTACCTACTTTGCAACCACTATACAGTCTGAGAAGTTGCTCGCCACCAGGAGTAGCATCGCTGTTTCTCAGGGATTGCTCAATGGTGAATGAAGGGAGGGTATTGTGTCCGAAGAAAGTATGCGTCACGCCGTTCTGAAGTTCTTTCGTAGTGGCATTGATGTTCGGGCTACCCTTTGTCGCATCTGCGGTGTATCGTAATCTGTCAATCCCACAATCTGCAACTGCGTGAGCATACAATAGCCCTTCTTCGAGATGGAGATAATCGCCACCAACTGCGATGACTCTCCTGATCTCATGCTTGAAGATTGTCGGTGGAGTTCCATCTTGCCCAGGAATCTGATGAGTGCTCTTGTCGATGATCTGCACATAGTCTCCAACAGAGAACATTGCACGAACGGTTGCACCCACATTGAGGAGAGTATCTCCAATGGATGCCGCACCTGCTAAGGGAGGCATTAGCACTACGCATTTGTTCTGAACAAGTGCTAGAGCTGCCGCACCGGAGTCGATGTCTGCTATCCCCTGGACATCATTAGAGGATATTGCCGTGTATGATGCGTATTTCGTAGTGCCGCTACTGTTCACTTTGAGGACACCGGCCGCAGTTCCGCTTGTGACGGCAAACACGGTCTTCGATGTCAAGGTGACATTGGTGCTACTTGTCGATGCCACTTTAGCACCGATCATGAAGTTGGTTCCACTTGTCGTGGACAGGCTATCTAACCCTGTAAATGTGGTTCCTGTCCCTCCAATTGCTGTGTAATCACCTGCGGTTCCCGAAGCAGATTGCAATTCGGCTCTGCCTGTCTTCGACCCATCGCCACCCACGTTGAATAGCTTCTCTGAGATAGTGTGGCTACCTGCTGCTAATGTCGCCAATGAGCCGTTGCCTCTTGCCGTATGCCCCCCAAGTGCATACTTCAACCACCTCATAGTGTGAGCATTGACCTCAAGCGAACCTCCATCGAGAGTCTCTCTGCCGCTTGTGATCACATTGACATCCCTGCCCATGCCAATGACGTGTTGCTTCCTCACATCTATCTGAGGCTCAGGAACGGCAAACTCGTTCAAGAGTCCAATGAATTGATCTGTTCTGACCTTCTGCCCATTGGTGGCATCGGACATCGAAGAGTCGAAGGTAGGGCATTGATATGACTCAATTAGAAGATTGTCGGATGAACCTGCCGCCTGGGATGCGCTTGTGGCTAATGCGGGTTGAACGGTGATTGTTCCGGCAGTTGTGTCATTTGCCGTGATGTAGTAGGATCTCCTCGTTGTTGCATAGTCATCTGCCGAGAAATTAGTCCCGCCTGTGATCTTCGCAACGCACCCAACAAGGATGTTGTCAGGCATCTCAACAACTGTTGATCCTGTGCTCCAATAAGCAGAGTCACCTACGGTTATCGTGCTAGTGCTACTCGTGCTTGATGTTAATGTCCAGGTGGCCCCATCGCACCGTAGTCCCGTTTCTTTTCCGAAGGAGACTTCGGCAAGATCTCCCTTGTATAGTGCATTCGCCATGTGCTATCAGAGATTGCTAATCGGGCAATGCTATTTAGCAACTATCACTCAGAATCGGAATCTTCGTCTTCAGACTCTTTTTCTTCGTCTTCTTCCGGTATAACGGAGGACTCAGCCCTATTGCGGGCCTGTTGAGCTGCGAATACTTCGGATACATCTCTGTTGAGTTGTTGGGTTCTGGACTGAACGTAGTTGGTAATGTCCTGGTTGCAAGCCTCGTGTAGCCTTAATAGAACCAAGCGATCAGCATTCTGTTGCTGGAGGATTGGTATTGCTTCTTCTGCGGTAATAGTGCGTGGCTCGTCAGTCATTATCCACTCTCAGAAGTAATTGGTTCATAAAGTTGTCATTCCTAACACCCTAGTTCATCCACGTTTTATTACATCATCCAATCGGGTCTAGTAGGCCAGTTAGCCCACGCTTCTGCGGTTGTGGCATACTCTGTAATATCTAACAAAGCCTGTCTGTATGCAGCCAACTCGGTTTGTTGTGTGGTTGTCAATGTGTTATAGAAAAGCACACCTTGAAACTTATCTGCTAACTTCAACCTATAATTTCTCTTCGCTCTCAGTTCTTCCCAATTGAAGTCTTCTGCTCCATCGGCATCATACAACTCATGACCTGGGCCAACGTTGTAATGGACTGTCACATTTGGATTCACATATTCTTCTTCTTCTGTCATTCTCTCACCTAATTATCTATACTGTAGTAAATCTTAGCATACACATCACCCATGTCCACCGCACCTGTCTGTCTCTTTATGGACAAGGTGTCTCCTTTATTGTAGCTCGCGTTCAATCCTGTGACCGTGTAGTAGTGCGCGGTTGCGTTTGCATTCTCGGAGTCCTGCCTTGTGAAGTCACCCGCATCGAGGCTTATGTTAGTCAATGTGCCAACACTTGAACTGCCATTGGCGAATATTCTCCATTGTTGTGCAACCGTGCCACTAAGAACGACACCATTAGTCCTGAAGACAACTGCTCTTATCGTTATGTCCTCCTCCAAACTGTAGTTAGAAACCCCTGCTTCGTTATCATCATGACCCAGTGTCTGTAGTGCCGCACCACTTCCAGCAGTAGTGCCGTAATCCAACTTGGCGAACTGGACACTATGCCAAAGGTTCCATCCTTTTGACGTTGAAGTGGATTGCATACCCCCACTTATGTCTATATCACCATCCCCTTGAATGAGCATCCGAGTTGAAGGACTTGTTCCTGATGGGTCAGTCTTGAAGGCTAATTGCCCCCCTCTGCCGGAAGCATCTGAAATTGCTTCGATCTGTGCGGTTATCCCCGCACCGGAAGAATCAGCATTGTAAAACTCAATACGTCCAAAAGCAGTATCATCGGGATATGATGTATTGCTATTTCTCAAACGCATTACTGCCGCGCCTGTTCCACCTTCTTTTATCTCAAAGAGTGTATCGGGACTCGTAGTGCCTATTCCGAAATTACCTCCATCAGTAAGCCTCATCCTCTCTGTGCCTGAAGTAGTAAATTCAATGCGTCCACCCGTTCCTACGTTCTCACTATCTGCTCTGAGACTCAAAGCACCAGCGTTGTTCATGATAGTGACAGTTGGATCATTGGTAGCATCAGTATCTATCAGTAGTAATGCGGGGAGGGTGTTCTCAACCCGTAAGTTGCCTGTGAACCTACCTGCTCCTGCTACGTCAAATGCATAGGCTGGACTAGCATTATGGATTCCTACGCGATCAGTCGAACCATCGACCATTATCGCAGGTGTTGCTGAGTCTGCGTATATCTTGGTGTCCCAATCGAAATGCTCCCTGTTGAACTCAAGGGTTCCCGTAGTGGTGTCGTGATCGGTCATCTTCATGATTGACCTGCGAGTGGATCCACCTCCTGTTATCTCGAAATTCCCATAGGTGTCCTCTGTCAGATCAGTCCAGGTATCTGAGCCGTGTTGTGACAGTAGCCTCAATGTTGCATCTGCATCGGCAGAGGCATTGTCATTAGCGATAGTCACCATCGTTGATGCTTTTGTGGAATAGAAGTATCCGCCGTTGATTAACGAGGAGATGGGTGGTTCAGTCCCATCGCACAGATCGACCCTCGGGCCGAAGAAGTATCCGTCTGGATCAGTGTTGCCCGTATCATCGTAATAGAACAGGTAGGCACGGTGTCTTGAGGTGGTTGTATCGGTGTGCCATCTGAATGAGTCTGTGATGTTTGCTTCTTTCTTCCCCGTATCGACATCATAGATTCCACCATAGATGTTAGTGTCGGGATCAGTATCGCCGCTTCCCAGGACATGGCCCACTATCAGATACCACTTGCCTGTCTCGGGCAAGTCACCACTCCAGAAGTAAGGATTGGTGTTCACGTTATCGTTATCGACATGGACAAGGCCATTCGTGCTTCCATAGCCCCTCGTCCCGAAATACACAGTCATCGAGCCGCTACCGGATTGCGGACTCTCTTGCCTGGCGAAGACGCTGAAACGATAGGTCTTGGTGTGATCGACAGGGAAGCTCGTAGTTTCCCAACCACCATCTCCTCCTCCTGCATCCATGTTAGTCATTTGCCATAGGATTCCTCGTTGCGGATAGTATGGAGATGGTGTATCGCCCCATACTCGTGAGTTCTCGTTGGTGGAACCATTCTGAGTGAAGGTGTAGTATCCGTTTGAATCGGATGCCGTCCCTACTGCCCATTGGACATCGAGCAATTGGCTACTTGCACTCACTATTCGGCTATTCTTATCGACAAAGGATCCTGTGGATTTGACGTTGCCCTGGAACTCAGTATCAACTCCTTCGACCAAGAGGTTGCCACTTGAGGGGAAACTGATTGCTTGGTTGCCGTTGCTCGCATTCTTGATTTTGTATGAACCTTGAGTTATGTGGAAATCTCCGTTTTGCAGGTAAATATCTCCTCCACTCACATGGAGTCTTTCCGAAGGAGAAGTCGTTCCGATTCCCAACTTGTCCGAGCTGAGAACCATTTGGGAACTGCCGCCTGTGCTTGATCCTGTGCCGAATCCAAGCACGGCATCGCTCGTGTATAGGTTGCCCCATCCATTTGACCCGCCAATGTATATGCTCTCCTGGCCCGTCCTCTCGAAGCGAGCGATGGGGCCGCTATCGTCATTGACGACATGAAGTGGCTCTGAAGGCGATGCCGTTCCTATTCCGAGGTATCCTCCATCGCCCTGGGCGGAGGCATGGAGGTTGTCCCAATCTCTGAATACCTCTCCGTTAATTGTGGAGAACGGCCTGATCGGAGGTGTGAACCTGTCTTTGTAGCGAGCCACGTCCGAGATTCTTATCCCATCCATCCAACCTTGTAGTGATTGCTCGGTAGCCGTATGTGCAGATTGGCCGAAGATGACTCCACTACCTGTTGTGGGTGAAGTCTCGCTCGATGGGCTTAGGTTGTCCGAGTTGGATACGTTTGTCTGTTCCACACCGTCAATGTATAGATAGACCGTGCTACTCTTCCTCACTACTGCAAAGTGATACCATGTGTCTGCGGAAGCCGTCCATGATTGATCAATTATCTTCGTGCCGTTCGACCAAAACTCAACTTCGTTTGAGTTTCCATCGTGCCTAAGCATGACTCCATCCTGGTATGTTCCAAGTTCACATAGCGTTTCTTGGTTGGAACCACCTGATGGGACATCATCGAACTGCACCCACATCTCAATGGTGTAATCTCCCGTTCCGAAGTCAAAGTCAGAGGTCACAGGGAACGTGATGTATGAAGCGTTGGCATCGAAGTAGTATGAGTTGCCCTCGTATTTCTTGTTCGCCGCCCTGACGTTATTTGGCGTAGCTCCTGATAGAGTTAGGGAGTGTCCAGATGGCCCATAGTCGAACTGCGAGTCACCATGAATGAGGCAGAGCGTGTTCGAGTCTGCCTTGACTCTGAGACTTCCGCTTCTGTCTATTATGAGGGCATCTTTGAGGTCGGGGCCGTTCACATCGCCATCAGATGTCTTGAATCTCATCTTGGCATCGAAAGCCCCTCCTGCGGTTTGGTTTGTCACTTCGATATTGGCAACAGGAGTGGCTACGTTAGATGCGGGTGTCCCATCGTTCGCAGTTTCATTCATTGCGAACTGCACCCTGCCGAGAACCATGTTAGCCGCACCAAGATACGCATTGGCATCGAACATCGCCATCTCGATTATCCCTGGTGCATCCAAAGTCCTACCCGCTACTCGTATCAACGGATCTCCGCCACCTGTGCTCACATTCAGAGTCGGGAAGTCGTTGTAGCGACCAAGAGCAATACCATGAGTGGAGTATGCGGGGATGGACAGATCCCATGCAGGTGTGGTGCTATTAGCGGCGGTTCCTATGCCCACCATTCCCTTAGCGGTGAATTTCACTTTCTCTGCGGTAGCCACTCCCCATTGGTGGACGTGGAATGCAATCCCTGTTCCTCTATCGGCACTACTGTTTGAGGTGGATGATGAATCAAGGAAGGACATGAAGGCAGAGCCACCAGCCCATCCTCCGTTTGCATCTTGCTTGCCTATATTGACGGCAGTTGTGGTTGATGCGCTATCCCAAAGGTGGCCTAATCCTATATCGCCATCCCTTACATCGAGTTTAACCGCAGGAGTTGATGTCCCTATTCCGACATAACCATCCTCATTGATCATCATCTTCTTAGCGGGGTTTGCACCCTCCTTGCGAGTCCAGAAGTGCAATTGTCCACTTCTATTGTCATTTGTCGCATTGGCCTTCTCTCCCGAAATCTTGGCCCACCATGCTACTTCCGTGCTTGTAGCGTCTTGGTAGCCACCGAAGGTCATCGCACCGCCGACACCTGCGGCTGATGACGTAGTGTCTATTATCCTCAGATGCGATTTGTAATCTCCGGTTTGTGCAGGATCGACACCTACGATTTCCAATAGTGTCGAAGGAGTCGTGTCACCTATGCCTACCAAACCACCGGAGGTAATCTGCATAGCATGAGTGCTGCTGCTATCTGCCGCAGTTCCACCACTTGAAGTATGGAATGCTATGCCACCCTTTTCCGAACCATCTGTGTGATCTTCTATCTGGAAGAACATCGCCGCATACTCATGTGCGGCGGTTGTGGATGCATCGTTCCCTGCTCTCCCGATGATTCCCATCCCGTATCCTTCGTTATTCACAGTCCTGTTCAGGTGAATCATGTCGTGACCTCCTGATGTGATAGACAGGGTTCCTGTGGGACTCGTAGTGCCTATTCCGACTCGTGAGTTTGTCCCATCAATGTGCATAACCTGGTTGTTCGCAGATTCAAATGTCATCGAATTATCGGCAATCGTAATCTGCTCATCGCTACTCATGGCACGGCGTAGTATCAGATTCTCGTTGTATGAGGAAACTATTCCCTCATCAACGACTATTTGCTTGTTGAAATAGAATTTGCTGACATCGGTGTTGATGTGAGCATAAGTGCCGTTCTGAGGCCCAAGTGCGATGTATCCATTGCCGTTTATAGCTTGGAAACTGTTGCCAGTATCTGGAGTGTAGGATTTCCAACAGTTATCTCCCTCATCAAAGAGGAACGTGGCGTTTGTCGTATCTCCTCTCTCAACCTCGATACCTGCATCGACATCGGCAGGTGTCCCTGTGACGTTGCTATTGAGAACAACGATATTATCCTCTACGGCAAGGTTGGTCGTGTTGATGGTAGTCGTTGTCCCTGAGACAGTCAAATCTCCGCCTACTACCATATTGCCTGAAGTTGTGATCGTGCCTGTCCTGTTAATGTCAAGTAAATCTGTTCCGGCAGCATTCCTAAAGAGGAAGCTATCTCCGTCACCGTTGTCTCGAAGAACGAATCTCAAATCCCTATTGTTTGGGCCGATGATGTCGGCATATACGTCTGATCCGGCGTAGTTCACCGTAAGGGATCCTACTGCCGATGCCGCACCTGTGACAGTCAAAGCCCCTGTTAGCGTTCCACCGGCAGAAGTAGTCTCGAACGACTTAGTGTCATCATAATACAGCTCGACATTGCCATTCTTGTTTATCTCAATGCCCTTTTCAGTTCCAATGTTGAATTGAATACCTGCGCCATCCTCGTTCTTGAATATCATCCAGGAGTCCGTTGCCGCATTGTGAGTTATGCGTGTATGCGAACCATCGAACTTCATCTCTAGTTGCCCTGTCGAACCCATCTTCAGATGCGTGTTATTGACGGGCATCTCAACCGAGTTGTATGTCTGATTGCCACCAGATGCCCCTCCTCTTAATCTGAAGACTTCCTCAAGAGTGAGTTGGTTTGGAGAGTCATTGGTGTCGAGATAGAATGACATCTGCCCTTCATTGGTAAGGCTCGACCCTACTGATTTGTATGCAATCCTAGCATCGGCAGTATCGGTTCTGAATGTGACTCCCGCCCATGATCCATCTGTGGTCGATGCATTCTCGATATACAATCCACCGCCTTGAGCACTAGCTCCAATAGCACCCGCACCGCTTGATGAGCCACTACCCTCTGGATCAGTCCTGTCGTCTGTGTATTTCAGATGGAGAGGGAATAATGGGGCCGTAGTCCCTAATCCCAATTCTCCAGTGTTTAGCATGATGTGAGTGTTAGACCCACCTGGTTGGAATATCACATCATCATCTGCATGGAGGATTAAGTCATCATCTGCGGCTACTGTGAGATCTGAATAGTTAGCTTGTGTCGCTTGGATGAAGGTGTTTGTCGTTCCCCACTGGATGTCTTTTCCTGTGCCATCATTCTTCAGAATAAGGAGAGGTTGATCATCATCTGTATGATCATTGTGAATCTCAACCATAGGTTGAGCTGTGTAGTCTGCGTGTATGTTTCGATAGAATAAAGCCGTTCTTCTGTTTGCAGAATGCCTGTTCACAAGTGCGGCGTAGTTATCTGCCCCTTCGTCTGCATAAATGGCGTAGTCACCTGAGTCATCAGGCGGGCCGGAAACATGGAGTTTGTGACCTGGCGTGGTAGTGCCTATTCCGAAAGTCCCTGCCGACTCATCGAAATAGAACCCTGTTGCGGAGTTGGTTCCATATAGGTGGAAGTCCCTTGTTTTGGTATCAAGGTTGTTAATGCCGCTATACGCACCGAGTTTCATCCAACTGTCATAAGCCGTATCCATATCTCCTAAAGCTACCCATGCACCACTTGACTGTGCAGTTAGTGTAGCAGAATAGTTGTCCGTAGTGTCCCATGCTCTGACTAGAGGATTAGTATCAGTCTTAATCAATAACTCTTGGTCTTCATTGTCGAGATAGATGCCAGTAGCGGCCACTCCATGAATCAGTTGCTCGTTGCTATCGACATACAGTTTCCTTCTAATTGACGGGTCGAGATTTGCTGAACCTGTATTAGTGTCGTGAGTTGGGTCTGTCTCTCCTACGTTGGTATTGAGATAGTCAAAGTAGCAATTGGTGAAACATTGGATAAGTTTGATTTGCCTGTATTCCCAATCCTCATCTCTCTTCTGATACAAACTTGCATATGGTGTGCTTCCTCCTGTCCCTGCATTATACACCATCTTGAATGTAGTATCATCGTCTGCTACGTTGTCATCCCAACCATCAATAATGAATTCCTTAGTCCACCATCCGTTTGAGTCTTGGACACCATACTCTCCACGCACATGAAGGTTGAAGTTAGATCTGCCAATCCCCCTGGCGGTCACTTGGAATGTTGCTTGGAAGTTATCATAACGCCAGTTTTCATCATCAGAACCACCGTCAGTCTTTGGTGTCCATCTGAATACCTCGAACCAATCGTTGTCAGCAGTTGAACTTGTGACCCCCATTAGGAATGTGTTAGCACCATAAACGTCAGAATGACTACCACCCTTTAGGAAACCATACGTCTTGATGTCCTTATTGTTCTGAATCTCCATAGCAGTTTGATTGCTTGCATTGACTCTCAGTTGTATGCTTGCGGCAGTTGAGTATGTCGGAGTATTGCTACTGTAAGAAGTTGCTAATCCGTCTTCATCTCCCCTAATGGCAAGAGGCCCACCAGTTCCGGCCTTGATGTATGGGTTGGATGTGGTTCCGAATGTAAGATGATGATACATTGTAGTCTGAGCATCTTCAACCTTAAATCTGCTAGAGCCATTTGTCTTCAAGGTAATATGATTAGAACCGCTAGTGGTAATATCCAAGCCTGTTCCGTCTGTGATGAATCTGACATCGAAATCATCAGATGTGCTATTCTTCAAATCAATGTAAGCACCGGAATCGCCTTGCATTTCTATGCGACCATATCCACTTGAAACAATGTTTAGTAGTCCTGAAGGGTCATAGGTCAAGGTCGATTCGACAGATGCCTCATCAGCATCCTTGTAGGTCAAGACCCCATTAGCCGTTGAGCCATCAAATGCTATGCCCCCTCCTCCTGCCGTATCTATGGAATCTTGTAAGTCATCAAGAGTCATGTATTTCCAGGCAGAAGCATCCTCATCCCAAAGTATGATTTTGTCATCAGTAGCATCTGTTGATTCTGTCAGTTGAGTTAGTGTCGCAGGATCAGCCAAACCAAGAGTGGCAGAATAGGATCCAGATGTGGTGTTTGTCTCGCTTGCTATTGTAATTGGAGATGTGACTGTGAGATCAACGCCTGTGATGTCACCCGTATTGGTGGTGTATCCGTATGCCTCAATCTTGTCCTGGATTGCGGCTGAAGTCATGATGGTGGTGTCATTGTCTGCGAAGGACTCCGAACCTGTCTGTATGGCCGATCCGGCTATGTTCGCTACTGCAACACTCTGCAGGAAGCCGAATGAGTTTGCCTCGATGTAATTCTTGATTCCCGCCGCAGTAAGGAATGATGTGTCGTTATTGCCGAATGAAGATACTTCTGAGCTAGTCTGAACTGCCGACCCTGCCATCTCTGATACAGATAGCCCCCCTACGTTCAGAGTGTTGCCTGATTTTGTCATCCCCGTTCCGGCGGTTATCTGTCCCGTTCCTGAGAATTGGGTAAATGTCAATGCAGTTGAGCCAACGGTGATGTCATCGTTAGTCGTGAGAATCCATCCTTGATCTCCATTGGCCGTCCCTTCTTCGACCCATACATAGAGTCCTGCCGTGACATCTGCATTGGCATCTGCATCGGCGGCTCTTGCCCATGCGCTTGCCGAAGCGACATAGATGCCATTCTGAGATCCTGTGCTTTGGTCTTTGACGAGAACCCTGTCATTTGCTTGCACAGACACCCCATCAATGGTCTGTGTCCCACTAAGGGTAATATTGGCCGTTGTAGCGACTCTCACGGAGTCTTTCGTGTCCAAACCTTGCTTGAGTCCATCAACGTATGATTTGGTCGCTATCGTGCCTGTATCGACATTGAACGTGATTGTTTCCCCGCTTGATTGATCAGTAGTGAAATCGCCACCACCCGACAAGCCGGTTCCTGCGGTTAGTGTGATTGTTGCATCGTTAGCAGATGGCACACCTGCTATGGTGAGTTGTTGAGGTGATGTGCTAGTATCTGGTGTGAGCGTTATGTTAGCTCCTGCTACGAACTTGACATCCTGTGTTCCGCTACTTGCACCACTCTTGGTTAATCGCAACAAGGCATCGTTTGAGTCATCAACAAAGGTCGTGGCGAAGACGTTCTGAGTGTTGGTGTCAGTCGAGGCTATGGTTAGTTGAGTGCCACTATTCCTGGTGACTGTGACATTGGAACCACCTGTGATGGTGATGTCATCATTGCTACCTGTGCTTGGATCAAGTCTGAGGACAGGATCATTGTTGTCACCGAGCGTCTGTGCAACAAGGAGGTCATAGGTAGTTGCTGTTGTTGATGAAATGGTTATGGTATCGCCCGTTTCTGCAATCTGGACGTTGGAACCTCCGGCAATGGTGATGTAATCCGTTCCGCTTCCCGAGCCTCCCGCAACCAGGTTGATTCGAGCATCGCTTCCAGATGTGGAGGAATTGGTCGAGTATGTGGTATCGCTTGATACTATGGTGATGACATCGCTCTCTTGACTGACGGTGGTGTTCGTCCCACCTGCTAGCTTCACGGTGTCAGTCCCACTCCCTGAGCCACCTGCGGTCAGGACTAGGTTTGCCCCTCCTGTGACAGTCGCAGAACTAATTGCATAGGTATGGTTGTCGTTGTCATCCGTTCCCCATGCTATTACGCCATTTGAGCCTGTCTTGAGAACCTGGCCGGAGGTTCCCCTAGCGGTTGGGAATGTAAATTCCGTCCCTCCTGAACCAATCTTTACCTTGCCTGTTCCATGAGGGGCGAATGTGATGTCATCGTTGTTATTCGATGTCTTGAAAGTCAATGGGGATGCTGTTAGGATTTCCCCGCCATTTCCTGTTGTGATGATCCTAATATCATAGTCGTCCGAGTTTGGTGATTTGAGATCAATGTATGCACCTGTGTCTCCCCCCAACTCTATTGATTGATACCCTGACCCTCCGCCTCCTATGGTGATTACTTCATCACCGCCGTTGTCTATTCTCAAAGTCTGACCGTCATATGTGAGTGTGGACTCTCCCTGGAATGTGTCTGCGCCCGTAGCAGTAAGCAAGTAGTTGTTCACTCCGCTAGACATGAAGTCGCTAACGTCCACGCTGAACTCGCCCGAGCCGCTAATGTCTATTCCTGTCCCTGCTGTTGGAACAGAACCAGCATTCAGACCTATGTTGGTTCGTGCCTGTGCCTTCTGAGTGGTTGTGAAAGATTGAGATGCATCTGCTCTGATCCTGTTGCCAAGAGCCGTGTTGATGGTGGAGAAATACGAAGCATCATCATTGATTGCGGCGGCTAACTCATTCAGAGTGTCTAATGCACCAGGGGCCGAATCAATCAAAGAAGTGACTTCGTTATCGACATAAGCCTTGATTGATTGTTGTGATGCGGCATGAGTGGCTGAGTTGGATGCCATGTTGTCTTCGTCTTTGAGGTCAATCGTAATGGTGGCCGAGTAATCTCCGCTTGCCGTGTTGGTTTCGCTTTGGATGAGCATCCCCGTTCCTGCGGTCAGATCAACACCAGATGTGATGTCGGCCAAGACCGCATAGCCATAGGACAGTATCTTGTCCTGGATAGCCGCAGAGGTCATGAGCGATGTGTCATTGTCTGCAAAGGACTCAGAACTCACTTGAAGGCTATTGGCGGCTAATTCGGATACGGTTAGTCCACCTACATTGAGAGTGACCGCACCTGCGGCTTGATTTGCAGTAATCCCTGTGTTAGCAGTTATGCTATACACTACGCCTGTGGTGCTTGTCCCAATGGCAACGCCATTGATAGAACCCCCTGTGATGGATACATCATCCGAATCCTGAGTGGCTATTGTCCCTAACCCCAGGGATGTTCGAGCCGTTGCACCGCTTTCTGCCACCCAATTAACGCCATTTCCTACTATGAATACGCTATCAGAGGGGGTCATAGCGGCCAAAGTCGTCAAATCTCCATCATATGATTGGAATGTGTTCGCACCGCTTACTGAGCCATCGGCTGGATTGACTACAGGATCAACTGCGGTTGCAAGCAAGCTGAACGTGATTATCTCGCATTGCAAGGTGTATCTGAATAGCTTCTTTGAACGATCAGAGAGGTCAGTCCTGGTCTTGTAGATGAGTCGGTCAAAGTTATTGTTGTCTCCCTTTCTGAAAGCATGAATGATTCGTCTGACTTCATCACGCATCTCAGATAGCCTTTCACGACTATCTACTGTCCTACAATCAATGGTGATATTGACGTGTTCATTCACATAATCATAGATGAGTTCTGGTTGAGCCTCATTGTGAGCCGTCTCGAAGATACGGATGACATCGTTATCGAGCATCCTCACTCGCTTCGCATCGCCCTTGTCCAAATCGGCAATATCCTCTATGGATGGTTCGGGAGGCTTAGACCAATTCGTCACGAGAATATCTCGTAAAGCCCCTATTGCATCCTTAGCCACTCTTCGATGCCCCCTCTAGCCTCTCCTTTGCCTTCCTCCATGCGACACGATGAGGGTTATTCTCCATTTGCTTTGCAACATTGGCTTCAATCTCTTCTTCGGTGTATCTGATTCCATCCATCTCAGACATATTCTTTTCCTCTGCCAACAGTTTTGCCCTCATGCCAGGCTCTGTTTTGGCGATAGTTTCACCCGCATTTGTGAGTTGCTTTGATGCTTCTCGCATTTCTTTCAATTGCTTCAGGAATCCAGGATGCACAGATCAACCACCCATGCCCGCAACTATGATTCCTTCTTGGTATGGAATCAGTATCTTCTTCACTTCTTCCTCTAACTTCTGTATCTTAGATGGGAGATCCACATTTTGTGTCCCTTCGGGGAACATGGCAGTATAGTCATCCGTCATCATGATGTCCAATGCTACCATCTTGGTGCAAGCATCCTCTATTGCCTTGTCGAGATACCTCTCCCCATAGACGTATGAAATCTTAAGACTGTGATTCTCAAAGAACGGATATTGGTTGTTGAACATGATCGCCCCGTTGTCCTCCATAGACCACCAATCCTTCTGCCTCTGCTCATCAGTTGAATCGCTATCGAATCTTGTCTGGTAAATCTCAGTCACATTGGCAGATAGGCCGGATTGGAAATCTGAGGTCAAATCATCAACAATGGTTAGGGCATTGCCATTCCTGGTGCATCGTGCAACTTTGATTGCAGCTCCTGTCCCATAGTAATAGAGGCCGTTTCCTTCTGTAAAGGCAGAACCATCTGTGAGATTGAAAGTGCTACCTGTCGATGTGGCAGTTGAATTGATGGTGTTGCAGAGGCCAAGATCGAAGCAACTCAGGTTTGTGACCGCAATGGTAGTGCCTTCTCCCTCATCTGTCGATCTCATGCTACTGATGAGGACTACTCCATCTCCGTCATCGCTGTTTGCAGTAGCGATGAACTCATGCGCGACATTGAGTGCCTTTCCATTCTCGGTCATTGTCCCTATCTGGATAGCGGTCTTCCCTGTCGAGTCATCTTGATTGATTAGATTGCCAATCTCACCGGCAATTGTCTTCACTCCGAAGTCTTTGCTCCAAGTAGTGGCTGATGTCCCTGTCGAAAGAGTTGCAACATGGGCTATGTTTGGACATAGGTATATCTTGTCCGAAGCACTTAGGAGGTGAGAGTCTTTGAGAGTGAGTTGCACTCTGGATGATGCTAACTCTCTGTAGTGATCCCCTTGCCATACTCCCATTCTGAGGACTCTTTGAATGGGCCTGTTTCTCAGATAGACCGCACCAACATAGTCCGTGTAGTATCTGCGCCTGTATGGCTTGAAGGTAGTGAAGTTCTGATATTCATCGACAACAAGCCTGGGTCTCCATGCTATTCTGCATATCCTGTCGATGTAGTCTTGCCTCCTTCTGATTAGATGCTCGACTTGGGCTTTACTGATTCCCCTCTGAGATGAGTTAGATAAGATGGAAGCAGGTTGCACATACGCATCATTTGCTTTGGTGTAAGCCGTTCCAGGGTCTGTTGCTTTGAGCGTGATGCCTCCACTCGAACCCGTTGATTCGATTCCAGAGATAGTCACTACGCTTCCCAATGCATCCACGTTATCGTAAATAGTGATTGAATCACCTGATGCAAAACCCCATCTTCTGTAATCCGCACCTGCAATTGGCATCTTGATTACCGTTCCACCCCCCTCTGAAGCAGTAGATGTGTCTCCGATCAGAGCTGTTGGCTTGGCATCGGGCAATTGGAGGTATGATTCGACCTTAGCGACTGTGGTATATACCAAGTCATCAGGATAGAGGGGTTGGTCGGGCCTATGCCCTGGGGTGAATGTGCGTGGCATTACTGTTCATCCTCCTTACTTCCCCAAATTGTAATCCATGTCTCCTCCGCATCCCGCGCAACTTGGAGTCCAACAGAAATGGAGTAGGCCACAGGATAAGCATCGAGTCCCTGAACCGATGTTTTGAATGTCATATCTCTCCCTTCCTCTTATCTTGACGCGAACGGTTTCGGCTCTGTCCAGGTTCTCCTTACTGAAAGGAGAATCGTCTGTCGCTATGGAACCTTCGTCTGTTGCGATCTCTGCCATCCGAACCTTGCGGCGGCGTTCTATTGCGTGTGCTTCTTCAAAGCAAAGTTCGTCTAACTCAACTGCCACCGGCAAGCCCCCGCTTAGGCTCGCCCACCTGTGACTGTCAGATATACGGCCTGTGCAGAAAGGTTCGCACCATCCACCGCATCAAGAGCCGCACCGTCTGCACCTGCTTCGTATGCAAGGAGTTTCTTTGCAGACCTGTCGTATGCATACACATACCCTCCAATGTCTGACTCAACAAGGACTGTTTCGATATTTGACACATATGCAGTAAGATCCAAATCCTCACCTGCGGTGGGCCATGATGAATCAGGGGTTATTTTCAGAGCAACAGTAAGCCTATTGCCCGTCACATTCGTTCGTCCAAGTTGCTCTACTGTGAGTGCCATACTGATACCTACGTTATTTTCAATCCTATTTAACTGATACTTTACTCATGAAGGATGACGATTCGGGCTTTGCTTCCCGCAGATGCCGTGAAAACCTTGCTTCCCCCTAATGATAGAGTGAATTTGACCCTGCCACAAACCGCACCATTCCACGATCCGGCTACTGAACCAGGGCTTGTCACAGTCAAGTGAACTCCTGCAGTATCCGTGTTGGCTCCCTCTGCTATCTGGAAGTGTCCGACTAGGTTAGTAGCATTCCTGAAATCGAGGCTAGAAACCGTATCACAGTAGGGATACTCAGTTGCACCATCCATCGAGATTGCCATAGAACCCTGAGAGTTAGTAGAAGCCGTGCAATCCATAGCTGCCATGTCTAATATGATGCGAGAGATTTTGCCATTCATGTCGATAGTCCCACTTATGGAACCTGAGCCGTCCGACTCTATGTCTAGGACTCGGCGGTTGATTCGACAGCGACTTGCATAACGGCCTGTGCCATCATCAATCTCATCGGTCACTCAGATGCCCCCGTGATATGTTCACGGGCCTGAACCGTCATAGAGGCTTTGGTCGATCTGTTATTGACCGCTATGCCTTTATCGGAACACCAAGACATCATCTGCGCCCTTGTCATCTTGGAGTCAAAACCAGATGCTGCTAGGAGAATGTCCACATCGACCTCTTTGTCTGAGATAGGAGGCAATGGAGCCACGTCCTCAACAATCTCTTCCTTAGCTGGGAGGACTGTCTCCTTGACTTTCTCAACTACTTTCTGTGGTATCTCGGTGACTTTCTCAACCTTGCTCTTTTTGACAACGGGCTTCTCGATGGCCGATGCCATCTTCTTTGCCTGGACATCATCGCTTCCGGTGACTTTCCAAGAAGTCGCTCCGTTCTCTATCATGGGCATGATCTTGTCGCGGATTAGATCCTGTGGAACATCGTCCCTGGTCATCCCTCGGGAGAACCCGAGGACGTGACTTCTGCTGATCTTAATCTCGCAGTAGGGTCTCATCCCAACGTATTGAAGGCTAAGAGCCATGTCGGCTCACCTTCACCTGTATAGGATAGTCAGTCTGTGGGTGTCGCCAGCCGTGCTTCCTGCCGTTGTGAACTGAACCTCTCCAGACACGATGGTCGGGATGGTTGGTTCCTCAAAGCCGCCACTTAGGTTCTGTATCCCAAGAATTGCTACTGCCGAGGTTCCATCGACTCCGGTGATCGTGGTGTCGCTGAAGTTCAACTTGGTTAGAGTCGATGCTGATGCACATACTAGATCAACGACCAGGAGATGAACTGCTCCCTGAACGCTGTTGCTTCCCATTGGGCTTTGTAGCCAATCTGTGTTATCCATTGCTCCCATCCATAGACGGGCATCCAATACTACGCTGCTGCTTCCTTGTGTGATATTTGCTGTTGCCATATTTTTTCACTTCCTTTTTTCTCCATCAATCTCCGAACACCTATGCGGCGATGTCCCTCACCTTTCCGTGTGCTCGGTAGAATAGCTGCCATAGGTCTCCCATTGTGTGGAACATACCCATCTGTCCTAGCCTGTTGATCCCGAATGGGTCGCCTGTCTCAATACCGGACTCGTGGTATAGGGTTGGCTTGGCCGTGCAGAAGTAGATGTAGTCAGAGTCGATGAAATACATTCTCGACAGTTCGCCTGTGTCTGCGTGAACATCCTTAGATGGAATTAGTGGAACGCCGTTGTAGGTAGCGACCACGAAGCCCGCCTCCATTCCTGGAACACCCTTCACGCCGTTCACGCCTGGGACTACTCTCTTCATCTCGGTGAATCTCTGCTGAGGTTGTAGTAGCTGCTGAACCTTCTCAAGAGTATCGTAGCCGGTTAGGATAACCTTTGGCTGTCCACCCTTCTCCCATACGCTTCTGAACATCCCGTCAATCACGTTCAGACTGAGGGCGCGGGCAGCACCTGCTGCTCCTGCGTCCACGTTTGCATCATACCATGACTGTGAGGAACCTGCGCTCCTCGTGATGTTGTATTGGTTGTGATCTGCTGCTGCGGTCACGAAGTCGGTTGCCGTCTCCACGAAGGAAGAGGACAAGCACCTGTCAAGTGACTCGAAGTCGTTTGCGGCTGGTGTGTCCACATCCTCTAGTAGCATGACGTTGATCTGCTCTGCGTGGTGCTTTGCCATCTCCATCTTCATTACTGCCCTTGCGTCTCCCAATCCGTCATCCTTGTCAGCGAGGAACATTGCTGTCTCGCTTAGGTCGAAGGTGTGAGCCACAGTCTTGGGCTTGGTGCTGACCTCTGCGAAGGTCGGCTTGGTGGTTTCTGGTAGAGTCCCGTTCTCAGGTAGTCCGCCGCCCTTTGTTGCATCGGGCTTGGCCGTGACGACCCTCCATCCTGACTTTTCCCAGGGCTTCTTCGGTAGTATGCTGAAGGCGTTGAACTCCTGGTTGAGCTGCGACCAGACCTTTCGGCCAAAGATGGCCTGGTAGGTTCCAGTTGTGCTGCTAACTAGGGGCGAGTCTGCCTTTAGCAAGTCGGTTCCAGAGTAGGCCCATGCGTTTGCTCCTGCACCCGCACCGTAGTATAGCCTCTCCATGTCTTCAATCGTTCGTATGTATCCTTTTGATCCACTCATGTCATTCACTTCCTATTATCTCCTAGTCACCCAAGACGATTACTCGCCTGTTAGTGCCCTCCTTGCTAGTTGCTCGGTGGCTCTCCAGGACTCAAGGTCATTGCCCATTGCGGCAAATTCCTCGTTCGAGGGAACTCGAATGTCGGTGTGCGGTGAAGCCGTTGCTGACTTCTGGATCTCGGTGTTCTGAGTGTTGAGGCTGGCTATCTCGGCCTTGAGAGCAGAAATCTGCCCGCCGAAGTCGTTTGCCTTCTGAACCTCAAGCGCACGGGCGGTCTCTGTTGCGTAGCGAGACTCCCAATCCTGCTTGACGATGGCCTTTAGCCCCTCTTCGTCACGAAGGGAAGCGTATGCCGCGTATCCTCTCTCAAGTCCGGCAGGGGTCACTTCTCCTGGAGGAGACTTGATGACGTTCTTGCCGCCTGATGGTGCGTTGTATGCCATGTTGGCAACACCTGGCTGCTTGATGACATACTTGTTGCCACCAGGAGCCGATAGGGAGGGGTAGGACACTTCTGTTGCGTCCTCTCCTGCGCCGATCTCGTCACCCATTCCTCGGTGAGAGTATCCACCAGAGCCGTCCACTCCGACCATGTATGCCTTCTCAAGACCGAAGTGAGTCCTCAGTCCGTTGAGATCGACACCCTGCTCGTGTGCGAACTTCTCAAGAGTGTCGATGTAGTGAAGGGCATCTTGAGTGGATTTCTCCACTACCTCTTCTTTTTCTTCCGACTTCTCCTCTGTCTTCTCTTCATTCTTGTCGATAGCCTTCAGTATTCCTGTCAAGCTATCCCTTATTTCTGTCAATGCTTCATTGTCCGTCATTTTTTCCACTTCCGTGTCATCCATTTTGAGGATTGTATAACCGGCCTCGGGGTTGATGCCCTTTTTGCAAAGGGTTATTTCATGCAACTCAAGGTCGGTAATCTCTCTGTGGTTGCCATGCTCTGGTGTATGCTTGTTCACACGGAACAAAGCCTGGCCTCCTATTGAAAAGGCGCGAAGATCTCCATCTCGCACCTGCTTTTGCACTTCTCGTGCCTTCTGAATATCGCTGCGTATCTTGCATACGACAAAGAGGCCGTGTTCGTCCACCTCGGACTTCCACACGCGCCCCTGTGAATCTGAAAAGGCATCAACGACTTCTCCGACTTGGATGCCGCTGTGGGCTAACTGCACATTTCTGTATGCTTTGTTCTCCATGAATTTGCCGAATGCTTTCTTTAGGGCCGCAGTTGGGATTCTATCTCCCTGCTTGTCCACCATGTCCACACTTGCATATCCGGCAACGAACAGCTCGCTCCCCATGTCTTCTTTGATTAGGAAATCTGAGCCAAAAGCCGACCATCCCAATGAAGGTGAGAGCATCTCTGCGGTTGTCATTAGTCTATCGCACTTTTCTCAATGGTATATGAATAACAACATGACAGGGTTGTCAGCATTCACAGGGCATCATCATGTCGAAGGGCGGGCAATACCTCGTTTTCTTCCTCATCATGATCTTTATCTTTACCTGGGAAACGGATAACTGCCTTTCCTTCGTTGATGGTTAAGGTAGCATCCCCATCTTCTGTGCTTACTACCATGTTCATTGGTCTGAAAGAAGAGTTCGCATCTATCTCAACACCATCCTTCTTTGGATTCCCGAATGTCGTATTCTCCTCCTCTGTGATTTCAGTTGGCCCTGTTGGAGCTGTGATGTCTGCTTGCATACCAGACCACGCGCCTCCATCAGAGGATGCTTGATTCATGCGAGGGAATGCGAATTTCTCGGCTATGTCATCGTCAATTGCCTCATTGACCGTCCATTTCTTGTCTTCTGTCTGCTCTAAGCCATACTCTCCGGCATACTTGTCAAGCAGACTTTGAGTCAGACCATCCACATGAGCAATCAAATGCTTACTTGTCAATGCAACCTCTTCTGATGTTATGGCCTTGCGAGCATGACGCATGATGTTCGATATGTTATCATCGTCATCAAACTCTTCCTCTGTAATCACGGAAGGTGCTTTGTCTAATGATTTCCTGAACATGGGTCGCTTTCTGTATGATGGTATTGCTTGGTTTGGCATCCCAACATAGAGTGCAGCTACCGGACTCCACAATGGGAATTGGGATTTGGCTTGCTTGATTAGATAGTTCGGGCCTTCGTAATCATCGACATAAACTCCATTCTCATCAGAGTCAATCTTCACAATCACAGGTGTGTAGATAGATGGATACTCCAAGATAATGTTTGAATCTCTTATGCTCATCTCAGGCAGAGGAGGGAGTATTGCACTCTTGGTTATGTCATCCTGGGCATACAATACCCACTTTGGATGGACATCCTTGCCTTTCATGAATGTTGATTTGGAATCACGGATCAGTAAATCAGTCCGGTCAAAGTTGGCTATTGTTTTGATTAAGCCGCCTTCATCGGTATTGACACATGAATTAGGTGAAGGGAAATGGAGGTTATCCGTAGAGGAGTATAGAGTTCGTAAAGCATCGACACGATCAGATAATGGCTCTTGACTCATATCCGTGTCCTTGTGGATTAGTAAATCGACAACAGTTAGGACATCCCCATCCACATATCCATCGAACATAGCATCACCCTGGATAGAGTCCTTGAGGGATTTCTTGACTTTGCTAGGAAGACTCATCGGATCTATGCTTTTTCCTGACTTCTTCACAAATACTCTTTCTCCCTTTGGTTTCTTTTGAACAACCCAATCGCCACTAAATCCCTTGAGATCATCAATGTCATCCAAGTCTTTGACAATATGAGCAGGTTCAATCTTAGTCTCGAATACTCCCGATGGTTCGTAATCGTCAGACTTGTTGATGTCAGTATTGAGTGCCGCTTCACCCGTAATCTTCGGACTTAGTGCATTGATCTCCTTTGTCTTTGGATTGATTTGCCGTTCATTGTGGTTTATGTCAGCCGCACTCATCAACAACTCATGTGGTGTCCTTTGGAGGATATTGAAGGGAGTTTCCTTCATATCCCAAACTAGGCCGTTTGTGTTGCGATCCCACTTGTAGGTGAGAGTAGCGGGCATCTCATGACCCCATGAATCAGTTGCGCCATTGTTGAACATAGGGGCGATGACGCTTTGAGAAGAAGGAGATACAGGCCCAAACGAACCAAGACCTTCTGCAAGCTGGCCGGATGAAGTATCAGGCATCTGGTATTCAGAACCGTGAGCTCCTTCGCCCCTCATCAGAAGAAGGTTAGCTGCTGCGACAATCTGACCTATGTTGCCTCTCGCTATTGTATTCATCATGGGGTCGCCCGCAATGGGTGCAATGACATCCGCACCAAACTGTTGTTTGACTTGACCGGATAATTGGGCAACGACACTAGCAAGTGCCGAATCGCTATTCACCCCATGTTGGTTATGCAAATCATGGTATGTCTGATTCGAGTTAGGATGTGGCCTTCGGAGGACTCCCAATCTCGCACTACCTAGTTCCGCGACATCCATGAGTTTGTCGCCAAAATTACTCAGTAGCATTGCTTCTGTTGGGATTATCATCCTCCCTCCTGTGCCACCGACCTCAGAAGGGTGGTTGTTGTGACGCATAGCCGCAGATGTCCAGGATGATCTGCCTCGCTCGAAGTCCACGTCACCAGATGATATTGAGCTCAATGCGGATGCATACTCCGGCGTGGCATTGGCAGATGCAGGGAAATGAGATCCGGCTAACATATGAGGGCCATCAATAGGAACGCCATCGAAAAGCAAATCGGCAAGCCAATTCTCACCAAACACCTCGGGGTATGTCTGGTTGAATATGCCTTTCAATGAAGATACATTGCGTCCTACTCCTCCATGATATTGATACGGTTCCCACCAATGGAAGTTATGCCCAGGCTCATCCCCTATGTAGGGGGCTGTGAGTGAAGCATTCGGAACTTCTTCCGGTGCAGAGGAAGTCGGGCCACTTCTGTCGCTTGGCCTCTGCCACCATGCAGACATGGGCGTGAACCTATCCCTCCAATTTCGCAGATAGCGGTTCCAATGAGTGCCTGTCTTCTCCTGGAACTTGTTGAGGATTGTTCGTGCTTCGGGACTTTCGGGACTTTCGGTCTGACTCAAATCCTTGAGCAATCCGTAAAACCTCTCGCCTTCTTCCGGTTGATGCCATTCTAGGCCGAATAAGAAAGGTAGCAAACCAAACTCATTGGCGAGTTGTTGCCTCTTGTCCGACTCCCAATTCTCATCTGCACCATAGCCACGATTCCTATCTCTCTCGTATAGGTCAAGCATCGACATCTTCGGATCTCCAAATATCTTAGCATCCTCTGGTGAGAGTTTCATACTCCTCTCTCCTTGCTTATGTGCCTCACCCATTAGATTGATGAAATCAAAGATGTCATCGACATACTGTGGTTCGCCATGAGCCGCATTATGCAACAATGGACAACAGTTCGAGTTCATCCCAAATGGATGATGTTCTCCATAGTGATTGTCCTCATCGGCCATAGGCCAATCTTTCATAGGTGATGTTCCAATCTTAGAATGCCCTGCCAGGTATGATTGGTAATCACTAGGGATAACCATCTGAGAAGGAGGGAGTGGAGAACCTAGATCACGCATGGAATAGACAGGCGGTTCTTCTGCCATCGCCATAGCGGCCATGTCCTCTTTGACTAGCTCTTTGCCTTCCAATGATTTTAGATATTCTGCAACAGGAGGGTCAAGCCCCATGATGGTGGAGAGAACCACATCTGTCCTGAGTTTAATGTGATCAGTCATATTCCCACCTTCATAGGCGGGCATAGATGCTTTCGATTAACCCCGCAATCTCTTCGACTACTCCTTGCTGGCCGACAGTTGCCTGTTTCTTTATCTCGGCTAGTGACTCTTCGATCTTATCACGATACATCGAGCCTCCTGTTCCACCATCGTTGTAATGCATATGCATGGATGATGAATCCTTGTCATATCCTGTCTGTGCTACTGATGGCATCTTGAAGACCTCATTGATTGCATTGGATGCCGAAGCATCTTCTGTGAAGGGCAATACTTGGTTGCCCTGGTATCCGGCGGCAGGTATCTCCGTCTTGCCTGAAATCTCCATGAACATGGGTCTTACGTTATCTCCTGAACTCTCTTGGACATACTTCCTGATAAATTGATGAGTATGATCTTCTTTCTTCACACCTTTCGTGCCTTTTGGTTTTGGATAGCATTGCTCGCAAGCCGAACCCTCTTCGCAACCCATGTTGCACTCTGTATTGTAAGTCGAGTTCTTCGCTATGCCAAGTGATTTCTCAATATCCTTTACAATAGCCAATAGCTTGCCTTCTGCGGTGTCGGTCATAGGATTTACAAACTTCATCTTCGATTCATCTCCCTTTCTGCATCTTCCCACTCTCTGATCTCGTCATGTCGTGAAACGCTCTTTGCAATCAGATCACCGCTACCTGCGAAGGGGCCGCTGAATGACTCCTGCCCCGTTTCACGGTTCAATGGGTCGAATGTTTCCTCTGCATGAGGTGTAATGAATTGTTGCCACCCCTGTGCCTTCATGGTCTTAGTTGGGTCATTGACGGCATCTCTCAGCTCTCGATTCTCCATCTTGAGTATTTCATTTTCCTCTTTGAGAACCTTAGCCTCCTCAATTGCGGCTTTGGCTATGTCCATCGCATCTTCCGTATCTGACATTACATTGCACCTCCTGTTCCACCCATGCCTTGAACTAATGCATTAAGGTTCCCGTTTGTCTGATCGTTAGCCATATTCGTAGGGTCGTGTTCTCCCAATGCCCTCTCCTCCGGTTCATTTTGCATATTGAGAATGACACCTCTGAAGGCATCTATCATCTGCCTTACCTTCATGATTCTCTTGTTGCGCTCTAAAACCATGTCCTTGTCTATATTGGCACTTCCGTATTCCGTGCCGACTTTCTGACCGGCATTGAGGATGTCATCGCCAGCATCACACCAATTTGACATTTCCAACCACATATTCTTGGCTGCAGCATGATTGCCGCTTCCCATCATGTGAGCAGGTAATGCACCTTCTTCACCAAGCGGCCCAGGGACTCCCTGAACCTCTCCTGAAAGCCCTGCATCACCCAAAGCACCCATTGCGCCCTCTTGCTTACGGATAATATCGTCACGGATACGCAAGGCTCGTAGGCGATCACCAATCGAACCACTCGCCTCCCATGCCATCTTAATCTTCCCTCTTGTTATCTTGCTCATCTTCTCTGCCAATCGGCCTCTTCTCAGTCTGCCTCATGTCACCACCGCCCTCACTTTTTGGCGGAGGAAGGTTGGGAGCATCTCTATCGACACCAAATGCCTCATCCATGTCCATTTGATCTCTCCTTTCATTATCAAGGAACTCAGCCATCATCGCCTCTTCTTCTCTGCGTTCCCTTTCCTCCATAACTTCATCCGCCCTATTTGCACAGATCTCGCATTCCATTATGTCCATTGTTCCTCTGCACTTAGGGCAATCAGAGTAGCCCGAACTTAATTTATCCCTATGGACAGGGCCAAATGGTATCTCTTCCTTCGCTATATTCCAAGCTTTAGCGAAGGCACTTGACATCTCAATACACCTCATGGGGGCGGAACACTCTATCGGTTCTGCCCGCACGAACTACACCGAGGGCTATTGCACCGTCATTGACGCTAAGGTCGCCATCGGTGTTGTCGAATTTCCTGATTGCTCCGAGTTGAAGTGCATCATTGGTTTTCTTTGACATTGCCTTTGTTAGACTGTCATGCAGAGCGAGGTCATCCCCTAAACTGCTCAATGCATTCTTCGCATCATTCAGATGCTTCTCTATGTCATCCCTGTTATTGAAATCTATTGCCTTAATCATGGCTTCCATTGATGCCAACGCCCTTCGGGCCATAGGATCCATCTTCTGAAGTCCAAATAAATCGCCTTCGCTCATGTCGCTCGTTCCTCCCTATTTTTTCCATTGTTAATGACTGTTATCCTATCGTTGCCCTTTTGCTCCGGCGTTCCTAAGCTTGGCATCAACAGAGGATTCGGCTTGTGTTTTCTTATGATCTGTGGAGTTTCCTCGGGTCGATGAGGATGCGTGTGCGCCACTCACTCTCTTGATATTCACCGGAGATTTACCTGCTGATGCTCGGGACGATGTTCTTTGATCTTCGCCTATTGTCTTCAGAGAGGGAATTTCTGTAAGATACGTTGAGGCTAATGATTCTGGTATCTCTTGTTGGCCGTAATCCAAGCCATCTCGTTTGACGATTTTCCAAGCTGTATCAAACGAACTCATTGCGGAGGAGCACCCCCTCCGCCTGGTGGTGCGCCGCCTCCACCTGGTGGTGCGCCGCCTCCCTGTTGCATCTGAGCCTCCTGGGCCTTAGCCGCAACCTCTTCGGGCGAAGGCTCCTTGAAATCGAACTCTAGGAATTTATCATCTATCTGATCTCGTAGCGCGGCCTCATATCCGGCTTGCTTCATCTGCATCATGTTGCGGATAGCCATCTCATCCCTGCGGAATCGCATGATTTCATCCTCTTCCTCATGTGGGTTCAATGTGATGTCCCACTCACTTATTCCGAATGCCTCAAGCAGAAGAGGGAACAAGTGCCTGTTGTATATCGACTGAGAATAGGCCAATGCACGGTTAGTGACTACGATTTGCATCCCTTCGTTGTTCAGACCCCCTCCAGACACGTCATTCATGAATACGTTGGACACTCCATAGTATGCAGATATGCGTTGTCTGATGTCATCCTTGATTGGGATATACTGTAGTTCCTCAAGCGTATCCATCATTCGGACATACTCAAGGCCACCACGACCAGACTCGGTTTCGACACCGATTGTAGGGACATAGCTCGGGTCACGCTCAAGATGCTCTTGGATATTCCTCGCCGTCCTCTCAACAGTTTCCATGTTGGATGACTTGATCACCATGACTCCACGAGGCATCCTCCTCTTCTGGTATGCGGAATAGACGTAGTTGTCCATAGCAATGAGTGTGTTCACTTGTCGCCACATAGTAGCAACGGGGCTACGACCATACAACTTGGATGGCGACCATTTGCTGATGTGGATGACTTCTCCCTCCGTATATACCTGGCCGTTGCCCACACCTGCTAGGTTGATGTAATGAATTGGGACTACTGGCATACCCGATACAGGACATACTGCTTCAGGGTCACTTGATCTGAACGAACGATCAACTAGACTGGTGTATTGAGTTCCCCCTCTTATCCCTCTCTTGTCTGAGATGATACGCATGAAGATGGGGTCGGCTCTCGATACCTCCCTTATGCGGAAGAATTGAGGTTGCTTGGTAGCGGGGTCAATGAAATACTCTTTTGTCAAAACTAAGTATGCATCATCAACGATATTGAGATCCATCTCTATCTCTCGAAGGATGTCAATAAATTGCTGAGTCATCCTGTTCTGTCCACCCAGGATAGTTTCTGCATACTCAATCTGTCCCTTGTCTGCCTTCCGAACCTCTCCGCCGCATGACTTGCAAGAATCAACCTCTTGATGGAACTCTGATTCACACTCCACACATTTTGAAACGAATTTCGCTTTCCATTCCCATCCCTTTCGGAATGTTTCGACACATAGGTGATTTAGAATTGACCTCAGAACCATGCATTCGTAAGCTGCGGCATACAATGCAGGAACGGTAATTCCTTGAAGGAGAGGTGGTTCTTGAACGCCTTCTGTGAATAGAGGCATAGAAGGAATAGGGGTGTTATACCTCTCCATATCCATGCCGATGGCAGCGAACATCCTTTCCATCTTCTTGCTATCAACCACTTGCCTTCACCGCCTCTTTCATGTTGTCGAACTCGTCCACGCTTAATTTGTGTTTCCGCAATAGCCTTGATCGGTCTTTTGCCTCAACTGTATCATATGCCATCACAATTAGTGTATCTCTGTCACCCCTCAATGCAGAGAGCATATTGCGTGGCGAAGGGTATTCTCCTCTATCAGATAGATGGGGTTCGGCCATTTCCAATGCCTTGAGGACAGAGGTGTCGCCTTCGATTACTAATCCTGAGCCTTCGGCCTTTATCCCTGCTATGCCTTCTTTCTTCAATGCCTCTGCATACCAGGGTGCAGATGGAGCATTGAAATTGATTTCCAAACGAGGATACAATCTCGTATCAAATTTGAAAAGACTACTGTTGTCAATCAAACCTGCGAGGAATTGATCTGCATCCTTCAAGATGACATCTCTGCGCTTAATGTCATAGAATAGTCCTCTCCCCATTGACTTGCTAAATTGCCCTATTGCAATTATATCGAAGAGGAAACCATGAGATTTGATGAGTGATGAAATCTCAGCAGGGCTTGCTTGGACACCATATGATTTGAGAGTCTGAGCATTAACTGCACCTCTTGATGATAAAATGCTTCTGCAATTATTGAGAATACCCCGTTCCCTATGAGATAGCCTTTCTGATTTGTCAAGAGTAGTCCTCCATAGCTTCTCGGCCTTATCTCTGCCTTCTTCATCCGAGGCAGACACCCAGGACTTAACGAAACGGCGGAATGGCAAATTCAACCTCTCACTATTCTGATTCAGAGAATCATAGTCCAGATCAGTCAGAGGTAGTGAACCCACTAAGTCCGGCGATACGCCTGGGAATTGTGAAAGAGTCGCTTGCTTCTCCAAGAGTAGTAGTGGTTGGATTGAATCCAATACTTTGACTTCATTGCCTTTGATGAGGATCTCTGTCAATTCACGTCCTGTCATCCCGAAGTTGTCCTGGAACCATGTATTCATCTTGGTTATGGGAGGCTTAGAGGGATTAGGTGCTTCAGGTGGCAAAGCAGTTCCTTCTTGCTCAGTTGGAACATCGCTTTCTGCACTATCCATCCCCTCTATCTCTGCACCTTGTCCCTCTTCTGGTGCGGTTGGCGCAGGTTGCTGTGCTTCTATTTGCTCTTGTTGTGCCCTCTCTTGTTCGGCCTGTTGCAATTCTTGTTCCGCCGCAGCGACCTCTTGCTTTTTTGATTCTAATTTCTGCCTAATGGCATCAGCACCCATCATCGCACCTTGCGCTGCTACTTTACGACCTGTGGGTGAGGACATAACTGCCCTTGCCCCTGCCGCTAATGCGGGTAAGATTTTCTCAACGGAGTCTGTCATATCCTCCACGCCTGGGGTTGGTTCTATGTATTCACGCATCCGCCCACCCCAACCTGTTCTTCCACATCTCGCCATCTAGGATAATTATGTTTTCCCGATATTCCTTAGTCGCTTGCACCGAAAGTGCAAGGGCAATCACCATGTCGTCATGCCTCCCGAGGCTTTCCATACGTCCATTATCGAGCATGGTGAACATGGATAATTCATTCAATAGCGTATTCATATGCCTCCTTGTTGAACCTTCGTCTTTGTATGGGATCATAAGGTGCTTCTGCTCGAAATGAAGTTGAAGTGTGTGCATCAATGCTTCCTTCTTCATTCGATTCATGTTGAATGGTTTGATAGGCAAATCGCTGATTTCCTGCAGGACTTGGTTGAATGCCATAGCGAAGTTGTTAGTCTCTAGTTCTATGATGACGGGATTGAAGCGAGCATTCAATTCGATGATCTTGTCAATCTGTTGATTAAAATTCATATTCTTCTCATGGTGGACATGGACTATGCGCTTGTGTCGGTTCTCATCCATGCCAATGACCATCATGCAAGTATAGTCTGCACTCCTGTCTGCGCTGATTGCCGGATCCCATCCAATGTAGTAATTCATTGATTGGTCGGGATCGGGGTAGTATGAGAGCATGAGTGAGTCATCTTTGACCCTCTCCAGCATCTCTTCAGGGAATAGGCTTGACTCACTTGCTATTGGCTTGCATAGATACTCACGAGTGAATGCTATTGATGTCATCTCTCCCCTCCTCGTATTCAGAGCCTCAAGGTTCCACCTCTCAGGCCACAATGGTTCACCTGTTCCCTCATTGATTGCAGGGTATTCTCTAACACAGTATCCATCAAGACTCTTGAGTTCCGAGTATAGATCTGTGAATGAGAATGGTGTTCCGACAACGCACATCTGAGCTGTATGGTGGAGAACAGGAAGTAAAGCAGTATAGAACCAAGTAGATATGGATTTCAACTGAGTATCGGCCTCACTCGATAGGATGTCATCAAGGACAACTATGTCAGGGTGAGCACCACGAACGGCTTTTCCTATAGACATGGCTCGTATGGATGATTTGTTAGAGAACTTGAAAAGTTGCTTCGCCCATCCTCTCTTTGGTTTGAGATGTGCTAGAGCTGGTGTAGTCACAATCAACTCATCCATCTTCCCCATGTGATCTATGGATTGATGCTGACTGTGGCTGAAGAATAGAACCTCAGTTCCTGGGTTGTATGCCATCTTCCATAAGAGATAGACTCTGAAGAAGACTGATTTCCCATGATCACGACTTGCTATGACGCAGACTTTGTTATGCTTCTCGGCATTCTCATACCACTCCTTGTGGAAATGGGCTAATTGGAAACCACAGATGTCCTCGAAGAAGAATCGGAAGTCCCGCCTCCCCATATCCCAATCGACTTTGCTCGTTAGTTCGAGCATTGCCTCATTCGTCAATCTTCCACCCCGATGGCAACAAACTCATGTCGTCTCCACCAGGGCCATTCGTTGCAAACAAAGAAGCCGGTAGTAGCGACAGATCATCACCCTTAACCACATCAAATCCTATATCCGGCTTCTCTTGAGGCGGCTCACTTTTGATGATTGGAGTGACATACTCTCTTTGTGGATTTGGCCTCTCATTCACAGCAAACGCCTGGGGGTTATCGAATGGGTTCGCAAAGGGATTTTTGAGTATGAATGAGGAGTCTGCCACGTCATTGTGAATCGGCTTGGCTTTGGCAAATAGATGCTCGGCTTCTGCAAACAATGAGGGAAAGAGTTCTTTCAAATCATGCTCATTCGCGTAAAGGTGTTTCATTGCCCCTTCATCACCATCTTCTGCCGCAGCGATTAATTCACGAATAGCATTTGGATCTGTTGATGCGAAAATATTCGGATAAGTTATGGGTTCCCTTGCAGCGTCTGCTTCCCTTCTCTTTGCCTCTATCTCAGTTTTCAATTTATCACGGACGGATGAGTGAGTGGATTCGGATTTGGGTTTGGGTTTGGATGTGATTTCTTTTGCCTTCCCTTCAGAGGGTTCGACAAATACATCCTCATCTTTGGCAGGTGTTGCTAATATCTGAGGAGCTACAAATTCATCATTCATCTCTTCTGCAAGACTGGCATCGGCAACGCCATCGCCGTCATTATCATCCTCTGGATCTCCATCGACAACGCCATCGCCGTCATTGTCCTCTCCATCATACTTGAATCTCCCATCTTCAAAATCGTCAGGGTGGCTTTCTTCATTCAGCCAAATGTCGGAATCACCCCCACGACCACCATCATCACCGCCGTCATCATCGCCTAAATCGAAGTCACCAAAGTCATCATCGTCTTCAGGAGGTTCAGGAGCCGGAGATGGAAGATTTCTGTTGGCAATAGTCGATTGAACGAGTTTTCTCCCATCTCTTATTTGATCCCGATTCCTGATGTAATTCTCAAGTTGCTTCTTCTGCCTTGATACTTTGAATCTGCGAATGTCATCCATGATTCCCTTGTAGATGGTGTCATCGCGCATCGCTACCCACGCAACATCAAACGAATCATTGGAGGGCATACCGGATCGCCTCCGTGCTATCCCTCAATCTGATGTTCTGCATCGTCTTCTGCAACCCCCAATACTCGTCAAGGGGTGAGTCGAAAGAGGCCGTGAATGTGGGGTTTGCCCCTGTCATGCCTTGTAGGTTGGTTCGTGCGGCCTTCGCATCCCTCCTACCGCCGAACCTGGTTAGTGCGTTTGCACCATGTCTTAACGCTCCCGCACCACCGAATGTCAGCAGATTGGAAGCAAGACCCGTTCCTACGCCACCATCAGCCCAGCTCTTACCTGCCCTTTGGTTCGCTGCGGATAATTTCCCTGCTTGTTCGGCTGCAAGGGCATTCTCTGCGATCTTGTTGGATTGTGAAGGGGCCGCAGCCGCAGGGGCCGGAGCCGCAGAGGTAGTAGTCGGAGTGCCGGATGACATTCCGCCACCGCCGGATGACATCCCTCCATCGGTAGCCGGAGGTTGTGGAGTTGTGGTCTGAGTGACCTTTTGCTCTCCTGTCTGTCCATTTTGTTCAATCTCAAGTTTCTGATCAGGAATCCCATCGCCATCTGCATCCACAGGAGCCGGAGTCGCCGCAGGAGTTTGACCTGCTATTTCCATGCCCTCGTGAACATTGCCTGGCATACCTGCCCATTTCTTTTCGGCATCGGCACTCTGAACGCCTTGCTTCAAGTTGGTCTGTGCTTCTCTGTCGAAGTTCAGGTCATTGGTGCTCAACCTTTTTTGATTGCGCTCCTCTATGGCATTCATCGCACCCTTGCCTGTGATCGCACCCTTGATTCCTGCGCCTAATGTTCCGAGTTTATCATTGGGGTTGATGAATCCTGATGCATCTCTCCCTGTTCTCTGTCCTGTCGCGGGATCAACCGCACCGTAAGCCATCCTTCCGGCCAAATTAGAGGCTCCTTGAGCTGTTGCCTTTGCGCCACTACCTAGTGCTCTAGCAGCACCCATAATGCCCCTGCCGAGTCCTTTGGCTCCGGTAGTCAATGCGCTTCCGGCTTGACCTGCTACATTCCTAGCACCCTCTGCCAATGCGGCTCTATTCTCAGGAGTGTTGTATTTCGTGTTCATGTCACCTGCCCACGTCTTTGCGGAATCGACACCCTGTCCTATCTTCTCGGCTGCACCCATCATTGCGGCATCCACTTTGGGAACGACATTCGAGGCCATGTTAGAATATCCTTGACCGATCTTCTCGGCTGCACCTGTCATAGCATCTTTTGCCTGACCTGCCTTTTCACCCATCCAATCCTTTGCCGCACTTCCCGCCTCTTGCAAAGATGAGAATGCGTTCTGAGCCATTCCAGGAGTCCCTGCATCATGCTCTACTGATGTATTCGGATTCTGAGTAAGGGCTTGTATCCTTTTATCCGTTTCATCCCCGCCGGTTCCAACGAGTGATTCCTTCGCACCTTTAGCCGCATCGCCAATTGCCCCTGCCGCCTTTCCACCGATATTCTTTGCCGCATCATACAAAGCCCCATGCGGAGTCTTACCCTCTGTGGGTGTCTGTGATGTGCCACCTGCACTTATCTGGTCTATCTTGTCATACATTGATTGCCTTTCAGGATCAACAGGGGCTTGAGCAGGGGCTTTGTCTTTTGACTCGCCACCAAGACCCATCATGGATTCTTGGTTTGCTTTTGCTTGCCCACTCACATCTCCTGTTTCTGCCGGACTCTTGGTAGGCTTAAATCGAGGATGCTCATTCCACTTGCCTGTGAATTTAATGATAGATGCCTTCACAATCGCATCTTCGTAAGCATTAATCATAGAGAGCCACCTTTACCATCTGAACATTTGAGTGTGGGATGTTGAATGACTTTGCAATCTCTCTCCAATCGCCTCTGGTGTGGAATATGGTGACGACATCATTCGTTCCCATTTGCACCTTGCTCGACAGGAGTGCGACATCCAAAGGTGATGTCACAGATAGGTCGCCCAGGTGAGATATGTCTTGGATGACGCTTTTTGCGAGTTCGAGTTGCACCTTCTCGATGTAATTCTCAAGCTCCGGTTTGATGTCTTCCGAACGATGCAAAACATCTCTTGTGGTTAAACTTCCTAACAGTTCTGCCAACCCTGACAATTTAGTTCGCCCACCCGATGTATCAAGTTGCGATTGAAGCGATTGTATTTGTTCCTTTGCCCGATCATATAACGCGTTCGAGTTGATATATGGGGCGTTTGGAATCGCCCGTGCAGGTGGATTTTGAGGTGGTGCGGGAGCCGGAGGTAGTCTTGGTATGTGAGCAGGGGGCTGTGCTGGTGGAACGGGTTCCTCTGGTGGTTGGGCCATTTGAGGTTGGACTATATTCTCAGTTGCACCACCCTCCTGTATGGCTTGAGGGGCTTCGGGTGTCTGCACACCTGGGCCGTTATACCACTCTGGATGTCCTCCACTCTTCATATGGTGATCGTAAATCCCTCTGAGTATCCTCTTCTTTGTCGATTTGCCCCAACCTCCTGGTGCATTCAAATCACGATCTGCCTTCCCTCTGTATGCATTTGCTATCAAATCACGAACATCTTCTTCTTCTATGCCATGCTCTCTTGATATGTCCTTAATCATGGTATTATTCTTTGTTAGTTTTGTAAGAGGATTGTATGAGCCTTTGCCCATATTCCTATGCCATGTCTTCCCATGCAAATCGGGATGGAGAATATCCTCTCCCACTTCTCCCTCGCCTAACTGTTCTGCAATGTCCCGAGGGTCTTCACCTTCTCCTGGGGCGATTTCCTCATCATCACGAATCATCCTTGCTTGCTCATGCTTACGAGGGATAATGGCATATGTTGATTCAAATGGGTGCTTACTCATGTGAGTATGGCGGAAAACAAGAGGCTCATTGATGAATCCGTCATACACATATTGGTATGCCTGTTGGGGGTTGAACCCCTGTTGCATGGCCTGTCCTTGCAATTCCTTGACTAACCTGCCGAGATCATCACGCATTTTCCTATCATTAATCGTGATAGTGTTCCGATGGACATAGTGAGCAGGTATCAGGTGATCCTTGCGGTCTTGGGGCTGTCCGGTTCCACTATGATGCCTTATCTGTATCATCCCTAGATGCTTTGCAGCTTCCTCATACCATCGAGCATAACCTTCAATCTGCCCATTGTGCCCACTAATGACATGGGTGACTAGCTTTCCATTCTGAGTATGATATGGATTGAAAGACCCATCTATGTTCTTCTGAGCATTCACCGTAGCGGCATTATGCTCCATGTGTTGCATAGAAACAGGCCATGACGCAGGATCACGCCCCCTCTCATCAAAGACCCCATTCCCATTATTCACAGAACCAATGCCTCTCCGTGCATTTATCTGATTCTGTAATTTAGCCGCCTTGTTTATCAGGGGCTTGCCAATCCTGAATCCCTCTTCCAAAGCCCTTGCATAATTGGGATTATCCGGCCCTTCGTGGTATGCTCTTGCATAAGCATCCAACAAGTGACCTGAGCGTATTGCCATCTCCATAGCATCTGCCTCATATGGATTCATCAATTCCTCTTCCGTATCTTCCATATTGTGATGGAGAGTGGGGGTGATCTGCGCCATTGTCTCTGGAAGCACGGGGCCATCTATGCCCATGACGGCTTGAATGAAATCGCCTATATCCGTGACCACATAGGATTTCGAGATGAGAAAGTCATCGAAATTCCATCCCAATAAGAATCACCTTCCAGGCCCAACCATACCTGCAGCCACAGGGACAGATGTATCTTGAAACAGATAGGCGGCTGTGTTCTCAATCCTTTCATGATTCTTGAGATTTGGGTCGGATGACCTCTCGGGACTAGCCTGTGCGCCTACTTTCGCCTCTTGACCGAGTTCGACACCTGCCTTTGTAAGTTTGTCCAATTTCCTCATTAGGGCTTCAATCTTCTTTTTCAGAGCAAGTATCTCAGTCCTGGATAGTCCTCTTGTTTTCAGGAAGTCCTCTGAGTTCCTGATGTAATCCTCGGTTCCCAGGGGATCCCCAAAACCTGCTTCGACTCTCTGCACATCCTTCCTATGTGCATCTTTCATATTGGTTCCATACTTACCGGCAGAAGGCAGTTTGGTTCCTGAACCGATAACCGTTCCTCTTGTCGATTGGGAGCTGATGCCTGTTCCACCTGCTCCTCCGTGATGCGTGAACTCACGAGGTTGGACTCCTTCTGCCCTTCGCCTCCTCTGGTGTGCTTTCTTGCGTTCCCATGCAACCGGATCTCGGAGTCTCAGAGGGATTCCTTCTGATCGTGTGGAACCCATCATCCTGAGTGGAAGACTCCGAACATTTGGCCCGACTCGTTGTCTGCGATTATACAAGTTAAGTTGTCGAGCTGCCCTGCCCTTGTGTCTATTGCTGGCGGATTTTGGTTCTCTTGCTCCTCCTCCCTTGAGTTTTCCTCCGGCTTTCTTGGCCCGCTTCGCTTTCTTGGCTTGTCGCTTTCTCTTTCTCTTCGATTTCCTTTTTTCTTGCTCACTCTCTTCATCCTCCTCGTATTTCCTTCCCTTGTATTTCCTCTTGCCTTTGGCGATAGTCCATGCATCATCAAAGGATTCATCGCTTGACAAGGTGATTGCTCTCGTAGCAGAACCCTGTTGTCCATATCTAACATTGGCAGTATCACTACGAACCGAACCGACATTTGCACCTGCGGCAATGGATAGTCCATTCGCCCCTAAATCAACACCAAGACCTGATTCGAGAAGTTGATTCTCCTGTTCCATCATGGGTGAGCGTTCCATCATCTCATCCATCTTCTCGGGCTTGAGACTGATATGTTGGAGTCCTGGGAGTAATTCCCTCTCTGCCTTTTTCCTCCTTGTTTCGGGGTCTTTCTGCTCCATCCCTTCTGTATCTTCGGGAGTTCCTCTAGTATGGTGAGAAAGGCCATCGGCATTCTCATTCGGGTTCACATCCAGATCACCATAGTTGCCCATCTCGCGGGCCTTGTGACCTCCCATGAACTCGGCTACCCTGGGTTTCCAACCGTGCAAGTCGTTGCGAGGATTAGCCACATTTTTGATAATCTTCATTTGTTCAAAGCCCCCGTGCTTCTTTCATAATCGACCCGACTCTGTATTTTCAGACCATGAATATACTTGAAACTAGCTTGAACCTTAATTGGCAGATCGAGATACCAATTAGACAAGTATGGGCATGGAGGGTTGGCCTTTGCATATGGTTTTGCTAACTTGATGAATGCTTGTTTCAATTTCCTGATCTCTGCGAGAACCTGGAGATAAGATGTTTGATCCCTCAACTCAGGGCATTCCCTCTCCATCATGAAGTAGTCTGCAATGGAGAATCTGCAAGCCATGATTTGCATTTGGACTTCAACAGCAATTTCCTCGCCATAATGAGCCTCTGAGTAAATCATATCCTCTAACCAGGATTTGACAACGTAGTCAAGGCCATGCATCAGATGGATAAGTCCAATTTCATCAATAGGGTATCCTTCATGTAGAATCTCGGCATACTCAGTATCCTTGAGCATCATTTGCCATAGGTTCTGCTTATCCTTCATTCCTCAAGCACCCCTGCTTCTGCCAATGCATTCCTCAAGACTCTCCATTCCTCTGGTGACTTCTCTGCGAAATGGGCTTGAATGACTGTGATGACATTGATAGATTGGCTTTTGTCGATGACTTCCATTTTATCCATCCATTTTGCGAGCTCGGACAATGTTTCCCTAACTTCACGATGAAGTTGAACGGCGAGGCTTATGTCCTTTGGGGGGATCATGTCGGGATCATCGTGGAATTTCTCCTCTATCTTGTCGAGCTGCAACCCGAATATCATATCCAAACGACTCATATTTCTCTCTATTTTCGCTAGAGAATCGTGAGTGCTCTTGATTGCCGTTGGAATTATTTCGATAGCAGCAGATGCTTGCACTAGAGGTGCTATGTGTTTTTCCATATGGTGACTGATTGCTTCCGTTGGTATTTCCAACTCATATGAGAAATCGTCAAGCGAACCTCTCCCGTCCACAATTGCAGACTCTATCTCTGCTCTTTCGGGATGAGTGCATATGGGGCAATCATCATTGCTATGATTGTGATATTCTCCCGAGTGCCTTCTCATATGCCTGTGAGCAGACCCCTGCGCCCATGACTCATTGCGATCCAAGTCTTCAGGTGATAGGATTCCTGTGCGGATTTGCTTCTCTAAATCATCCCTCTCAGGATGCTGACAGAAAGGACAATTGTTGCGAGTCTTTCGACCTGGCATGATCGCCTAATGTCATACCATTGTTATTGGGTCTTTTCATGCTTCTTTAGATGGATGCCGCAGTATCCTTCTTTGGAATCTGTGGATATGCGCCTCTTGCACCTATTCCCCGATGCTACTGTCGCCTTGCATAATTTGTGTTCAGGAGGATTGCGATAGCACTCGACACATAGCCCTGTCCCATACTTCGATTTCTTCTTGAGAGCCTTGCCACAATCTTGACATTCCTTGACACTCCTTCTCTTGATTGCCGCCTTCACATCTTGGAAATCGACATCACCGTCC
>Ga0181405_1000023_pt1 | contig 46984 bp, 65 predicted proteins | sample 28SPOviralmetaG_FD_130134 | JGI IMG/M metagenome (GOLD analysis project Ga0181405, IMG submission 130134) | Marine viral communities from the oligotrophic San Pedro Time Series (SPOT) site, San Pedro Channel, CA, USA - 28 SPOT_SRF_2011-11-29 | ecosystem: Environmental > Aquatic > Marine > Strait...
TCTGGCACTTGCACTTATGAGTCAACAAAAAGAGACACAATCTTTTGTTAACTCCTATGCAGACCAAACCATGGCAAAAGGCACATTTGATCAAGTGAGGATGATAAACAATGATTTGGCAAACATGCTGGCAATCGTATCTGGTGATCCAGAGATAACCAAAAAATTAAAGAATAAGAATCAAGCACAGGCCATGAGGCAGAGGCAACCAGTTCCTGTGATGCAACTAAGGAGATACATGCGGAGTTGGGATGAACACTTCAAATATCTTACACAGTTGGAACGGGCTCTGAATATAAGTGATGCAAATTACAAAAATGTAAGGAGGGCAGTTTCCAATTACACAAACTTAGGTTCCAGAACAAAGTCGCAGACGCTTAACAGATTGAAACAAATGTTGCAGTCTAAGTTGCCTAACACAGACATACATAAAAAATTCAAGGAACTGTAATGATGATAAGATACATCTGTGAGAAATGTGAATGCGAACAGCACTGTGGACGATCCTGCACAGAATGTCGAGACTGCCCGGACTGTGCCTGCAAGGAATGTGGTGGCGACGGAAAATAGTTTTTGGGTGCTGTATGGACAGCACGACAAACCAACCTTCCTAGAAGATGCCGGTAACGGACAAAGACTACAAAGAGATACTGCACTGCGACACGTCAAAAACTGGCGTGTGTGCTTGGACATAGGTAGCAACATCGGACAATGGACCAGGCCCTTGGCGAATAAGTTTAGGAGCGTGATTTGTTTCGAACCAAATCCTAACTTCCGCGAGTGTTTCACCAAGAACATAAAAGAAGATAACGTGGTGTTATGGCCATATGGGTTATCAGATAGATCACACTCGGCAAATCAGGATTTTAATTCAACAGTTCTAAACGAGGGCGAAGGTGACATTAAGTGCATACCGCTTGACAGTTACAACTTCTCTGACGTGGACTTTGTCAAAATAGATGTTGATGGTTTTGAAATTCCTCTTTTGAAGGGTGCCAGAAAAACACTGACGAATAACAGTCCAGTAATCAATATTGAGATGAAGTACGACAAAAGAAGTCACATAGCCTACAAGTCGGCCAAGATACTGAAGGATCTCGGGTACAAATTTGTCAAAAGGACAAAAAGTGATGAGATTTGGATGAAATCGTAATATTACAGCATAATTTACCAACTTTACCAATAAATACTTACAACTTGATTCCTGAGCGGAATCACGTCATTTAAATCAGATAAAAAGGAGGATTAAAAATGGCATACGACGGTACAATACCAGCAGGCGGTCCAGGAAACTTTGTTTCACCTAACAGTGCAATTGAGCACGAAGGTGTAAGAGTTGACTTTATCACTGTTGATTACATCTCTGATGTTTCAGGTGAGATTACTCACTCTACAGCGTCAGCAAATACGGCTGGTCTAAAACTAGCTATCGAGGCAATCCAAAACCAAGGTGTTAATATCTTAGGTACAGGTGCATTAGGTAACTCAAACACTGAACAAACTTACATGGTAAGAGCGGACAGTTTAGACACGATCAGTTCAACTACAACAGTGGCGGCAATCCAAGCGGCAATCAGAGCCTTGAACGCATTAACTCCAGATAAAGTTACAGCGACAATTTCAAGTGCGACGGCTGGCGACAGAGATATGTCTGACACTCAAGTAGCGTAATAACATAGAATAATCATAAGGAGAATATAACATGGCTTATTCAGGATCAAAAGTAGCAGGTGGAAAAGGAAACTTCTCACTGAACCAAAACTTTGAAGTAGAAGGTGTTGACGTTACAGCGTTAACAGTTGACTTCGTCGTTGATGTTTCAGCAGAGACAGGTGACTTAACTACTGGATCTACAACAGCAGGTCTACAAATGGTTAGACATGCTTTCGAACACCAAGGACTTAGAATTTTAGCAGAAGGTCCGTTGGTTGATTCAAACACACAAAAAACGTACTTGGTTAGAACTGACAGTTTAGACAGTCTATCCGGTACAACAACAAAAGCGGCGTTACAGGCGTACATTAGAACTTTAGATCAATCTAGTTCTTCTTTCCCTGGACTTGCGGCTGACTTAACAGGTGCAACAGTTACAGAAACTAAAATTGGTATCTTAACTGCGGCGGCGGTTAGTTAATAGTTAAAGCATAAGGAGAAACTAAAATGCCAGCAACAAGTAACGCAACAGCAAACATGAGCAGAAGACAATCGTTTACGGGAAAAGGATTAACTTTTATCGAGATGATGTTTGATGACGAAGTAACAACAACAGCTACTACTCCAGACACTAAAGGTTCAGTGTTCCAAGACATGAGTGTGTTAGTTGGTACTTTCGGAACTATTCTAGCTCAATCATACACGCTTGGTGCAAAAGCAACTGAGAAAGATGCGGCCGCGGCGGCATCTATCGTTGAAGATGAACTATGTGACTACTACACTTTTATAGTAGAAGGCACACCAGGTCAGTTCAACGCGGCAGACTCTACAGGAGACATCAACTTGGATCCAAACCAAGCAGATGCTTCTGACCCAGGAGTTATCGCAGATGCAGAAGCAGACATCGAAACTGAAATCCTAGCAAGAATATCAGGAACTTCAGACTCAGCGGGTGGTGTTCACGTAGACGTGAGATACCTACCAGCAGACGGTGTGACATCAGCGGGTGTTGATGAAGTATACGGTGTAAACTCAGCAAGAGTTAACGCATAATACTTTTTAATTTACCAAAGGGCGGATTCTTTAATTAGGTCCGCCCTTTTTTTATGGCTTAAATATCACAAAGGAGTACACTATGATAGAGAAATTCACAGTTGAGATAGAAGTAGGAGACACGGTTGAGGTGGGTAGAATGCATCTTGCCAATCAAAAAATTAAAGCAATAGAGATAGACAAATGGGGACACCCAGTACTGGTGCTTGAAAGCGGCAGGAAGAGAGGCTTGTTAAACATGCGGCTTAAGAAGCTAATACCTGAAGACGTCAAGAGACTGCAAGAGCCTGCAGATATAATGATGACTAAGGAACAATGGGCAGAGGCAGAGAGAAAGATTACTGAAGCAAAAGCAAAATAATATTACGCCACTTATTAAATAGCACCCATGCACGAATACCGTATTCACACTCTAGTTGACATTACAGAAAACGGAAATCTTCATCAGGAGTTTCCGTTCAAGACTAAGATCGGCGACGTAATAAGTGACAAGCATTCTTTGGCAGTGGCCAGGAATCAGAATAGTAACTTCAACACTATGTTACAAATCCTACAAATAAGGGGAAACATTACATGGGAGCAATCACCACAGAGAGTTGAACTGCCCTCACTAGGCAATCACGGTTTTGGATCATTCTATGAAGGTAAACACACAACGTGGCACTTTCAGTTCTTTACGGAACAAGTTGGCGTTTATGGTGATTTGATAGACCCAACACAAAATCTGCAAGAGGACTTCAATCTCGTTCCGGTCATCACAGATTGCATGAACAGTGCTCACTTCCCGATACACACCTTTGTAACTAGGAATCTACAAGGAACGGATGAGCAGAAAGTAATCGCCGCACTTTCAGGTGGTATCATAAACACGTACTTTTCATACGCTGGACCTGTCGATAAATAACAGTACATTAAGGCACACACACTTTCTAATAACAAAGGCACTCAGGCAATGCAACAGGCTCATTTACAGGCTCTAATAACGGAGGTACAGATCCTCAAAAGAGATTTACAAAGATATATGAGTACAACAGAATTAGAAAAACAGAACCTAGAAGCACACGTGGACCTTTGTTCAGAGAGATACAAAGGGTTGCACGACAGATTAAGTGCGATCGAAGTAAGGTTGGCAAAGATGAATGAAGATATGTCAACTAGTCACAAAAGCAGTCAGAAGACAATCATAGCAACAGCAGGCACAGTGGTCGCAGGCCTATTATCTACGGTAGTAGTAATCCTGATGAAGATGCCTGGCTAAAATCACAACTACATGTTTATACAGATAGCACCTAAGGCCAAAGTGTACGTCACAGACCAGGATGTTGAATTCATAAAAGCACACGCATTAGAATCTTTTAGGAGCAACGAACTTTCGCCAGAGGATGCAGACAGGGCCAAGAAGTTGGCCGACAAGGCTGTGTTCGTACGTAAGAAACTTGACACCCACATGCAATATGCTTTAAATAGGAAGATAAAGTTTGTTGCAAATGACAGGAAAAAATAAATCAGAACTGGTAAAACAGATTGAGGCTTACGGACTCAAGGGTAAACTTGCGGATCTGGCACACAAGGAACAGGCACGTAGGCCATTCCGACACCTACCGAAACAATTTTCAAAAGGTATCCTTATAGGAAACATTGCCATTGTCCCTAAAAAATACTCAGGTACGAGGTACGTTTACGTGATTGCCGATATGATGGAGGCACGTCTACTGCACGAAGATATCAATCTAAAACAAACTGCGATATTGGTGGCACACTATCTAGCAGATGGGAAACACATACCTAATGACATTATTGAATTAGATACAAAACATGCTTCTCAACTGTTTGACATACAGAGTGCAAAACGCATGATAAGAGAAGCACAGAAAGAGAAAGATGAAGTCACTGAGGACGTGTACTGGGATAGATTAGACGTCGCTAACCGCCTAGCGGACGAATGTAAATCAAAGTTACAGCAGATCTTTAACGACACGTTCGGCACGTAGATAATAAATAAACACAGTATGAAGAGCTTAGACCTTACAAAACCCATTACAACAGAATCTTTACTTAAAGAATTTGAATCTAGATTCAACATGACTATGGATCTTTCCAAATTCAATGAAGTGGAACTTCAGGACTACGCAAATCACGTGAGAACCAAGATACACGAGATCACACAAAACACACACTTCGGACAAGAATTAACTAACGATGGCTATCAAAAAAATCAAATGATGCTTGACATAATCAATCAAGCAATCACAGAGAGAAAACTTGCAGAGTATGGAGGTAGCATGTCAACAGATCCCGAAGTAAAAGCAGGCTCAACGGCAATCAGTGCAAAGTCAAAATTAGACAAAGGTCAAGCACTAACACCTGGCGAGAAAAAACAGGTGAGTAAGATGCTATCAACTGACGAGATGAAAAAAATGCCTAAAGGCACAGGCACAATGATGGGTGTGAAAGAGGGTGTAGAGGAACAATCAGAATTAATTTTAGCGGCCAAGGACATGATGGACAAAGTTACAGGTTACTTGGAAGATCTAGCATCAATGAAAACAGAAGGTATGTTAGAACTAGCAGACAGAATCAGAGACGAAATGGGAGCGGACAAGGCGGACGCTTTCATGCAAAAAATCCAACCAGCGATTGAACAGGCGGAAGCCACTTTATCGACAACTAGACAAGAGCTAGACAACGGTGTAAGAATTTTGACCGGAGAAGAAGTAGCATCAGAACCTATGGGCGCCGATGACACGATGGACATGGACACAGATCTAGACTCACTTGACTCAGACATGGACGACACAGAGACAGATGAGTTTGGAGCCTCTGACGCCGAAGCGGGTGGAACAGAACCAGAAGGCAGAGAACAAAGAGAATCCAAAGAAGTGTTTGAAACATCAAACAGATTGTTCAGTAAACTAGCAGGAAAGTAATCCTGTGAGATTTTCCGAATTTAACAAAAGCGATACAGACCTAGAGTCAGCTTTGATCAACATCCTGTTGAACATGAAAGGTGACGCAGATGAAAAAGATCAATCCAGTGACATCAGCATGGACGCTGTGAAACAGATAATGAGTAACACAGGTTATCCTGCTTTCAACTATGACGTGTTCAAACGAATATACGACGCTGACGGTGATCTTAAAAATGTTGTCGCTGATTTCGATAACGAAAAGATAATTGTTAAAACAGATCAGGAAGCGGAGAAAGAGCCTTCGATGGACTACGACGACCAAGGCTCGACTGATGTTGTTAAGAACATGGCCAAGTCAGCAATGAAGAGAAGACAGTAGTCTTAAAATAATTATTAATATGGATAGGTTATTAGAGCTCGAACTCGAGTCGTTAAAGGACGGATTATTATTCTCCGCAAGGTTTTACAACAAGCCTGTGGTAATATTCAACAGTGCATCTCAATGTGGATTTACAAAACAATTCGCTGAATTTCAAGTTTTATATGACGAGGGGAACATAGTACCAATAGCACTGCCTACCAACGATTTCGGTGGCCAGGAACCAGGAGACAATTATGAAATATTACAATACTGTAGGACAAAATATAATGTGACTTTTCCTGTTTGCAAAAAAACTAATCTAGATCATATCTTGTTCAAGACCTTTGGCAGACCAGACTGGAACTTCAACAAATATCTGTTCAACAAAGATCATATTTTTATTGATAAATTTGATTCGAACACCAAACCAAAAGAACTTATAGATCATGTCTAAGACTTTCTGTTCATATCCATGGAGACATCAGTACGTCCATACCACAGGACATCAAAAGATATGTTGTATGAGTGAAGACAACATAGTCAAATCTGACGGGTATCTGCAGTACAACATGAGTAAAGACGAAGTGCTTGATTCTTGGAACAGTGATTACATGAAACGCATTAGATTAAAAATGATAGCCGGTGAGCCTATTGTCAATTGTATAAAATGTGTTGAGAGTGAAGCAAAAGGACTTACCTCCATGCGAACGACTGCCAATAAAGAAAAGTACATTTCATCAACAAACGTAGACGGAAGTATAGATGACAAGCCAGACTCATTAGAATTACACTTTGGAAACACCTGCAACCTGCAATGTAAAATGTGTAGCCAACAGTTCAGTCACATGATAGGTAAAGAACTACTGAAGATGGGTGAACAGGATCCTAGTTTCCTGCAATGGGTAAAAAAAGAAAGTGGGGTGATCAATAATTGGACAGGTGAACTGGACATAGCCTATGACTGGTATAAGAATGATAAAATTAAGAAAAGCATCTTTGACCATGTCAGCCGGAATGTTGAATCATTAGTGGTTATAGGGGGTGAGCCAACGATAATCTCAGAGTTCTACGAGCTTCTTGGATATTGTCATTCCAACAATACCCTTAAAGATAAGTCGCTAACCATAACAACTAACATGACCAACACCAATAAAAACTTATCAACATGGTTGGGCTCCGTGAAGGACTTTATGATCCACGCAAGTATAGACGGCTTGGACGAAAGGAACCGGTACATAAGATATCCTTGTAATTGGAAAAGTGTTCTCAAGTCATTGCAGTTCTACAAAGATGTAATGCAAAAACACAAACAAGCACACTTTAACTTTGCACCGGCCATACAACTACTCAACATAGATCAACTGCCTGAACTTTGTAAATTTTTCATTGATAATTTTACTACAAAAAAATGTGACATAGCATGGGTATCACAGGTCAGGTATCCTATCATATGTGACTATGCTATCCTACCTACAGAACATAGGCATGGCATTGCTGACAAATTAAAAGAAAGTTCAAAACTAATACGCGATGAAAAAACGGCGGCACAGATTTTGTCACATTCGAATGATCTGCTAACCGAATCATTCAGCGATGCTGAGAAAAAAACATATCAAAAAATGTTCATGAGATATAATGACAAACAGGATCAATTTAGGAAAACCAAACCCTGGAGAGCACTAATGCCGGATCTGGATCAGGCTTTGACAAATTCGACAAAATAATATACAATATGTCTATGAAAATACCAAAAGATGTCATTGAAGACAAAGGCATCACCTATGTGCAGAAGTATCCGTACGGAGAAATGTCTAGGGTCACCAAGAACCATAAAAGACACTACGAAACACCAGATGGAAGGCAAGTTCCTTCGGTTACAACTGTCCTAAGTGCCACGAAAGATATGACACACTTACACGCTTGGAGAAAACGTATAGGTGCAGAGAAGGCTCAACAGATAACAACCGAAAGTGCCAACATAGGAACTGTGATGCATAGGAGCCTAGAGAAGCATGTCAAAGGGGAAGATCGTAAGCCTGGTTCCAATCTTATACAGCAAAAAGCACACACAATGGCCAATGTCATAATAGACAACGGACTTAATGATGTTAGTGAAGTATGGGGGTCGGAAGTGTCGCTTTATTATCCGGAGTTGTACGCAGGCACAACAGACTTGGTTGGAGTGTACAAGGGTGCACCTGCCATAATGGATTTCAAACAGGCACGTAGACTTAAAAAGAAAGAGTGGGTCGAAGACTATTACTTGCAATTGGTGGCCTATGCTGAAGCACACAACAAGATGTACGATACACAGATCAAAACAGGTAGGATATTCATATGCACACAGGCGAACGAATACCAGACTTTCGACATAGATAACTATGATCACTGGGTTGGACAGTGGTACGCAAAGTTGGAACAATACTACAAGTCTGTACTGTAATAAATAACAACATATGCCGATAGTACAGATATCTAGAATACAACACAGACGTGGAAAAAGGACTGATCTACCACAACTAGCCGCGGGAGAACTGGGCTGGGTGATAGACGAACAGAGGTTGTTTATAGGTAACGGCACAGTATCAGATGGTGCCCCGGCAGTAGGCAACACTGAGATAGTAACTGATGGAAGCTCTGCATTTACATCAGCCTTAAGCCACACGTTTAAAGGTTATCTTGGTGATTCGACCCCTGTCACTACATCTACTCAAAGGACCTTAGCAAACAGGTTAGATGAATATGTATCTGTCAAAGACTTTGGTGCTAAAGGAGATGACTCAACTGCAGACGTAACGGCAATCCAAAATGCCATAGACGAGATTTACATCGACACAGATAAAGACGATACTAGATCAAGAAGAATATTATTCTTTCCTGCAGGCACATATAAAATAAACACAGCACTTAAAATTCCACCATATGCACACTTGGTGGGAGAAGGTCCAGACAAAACCATTATAAAGAATTCAGGTAACAATGCAGTTGTTGTCATGCAAGACGACGAAGGTAATGTAGGATCCAATATAGGAAACTCCAGCGCCACTACACCAACACAGGTACAGATATCTAACATGACTTTGAGAACATCTGTTGCTTATGGTGGTATATCTCTTGATAGAGTAACTAATGCATATTTCAATAATGTTAAACTACAAGGTTCATATGCTTCAGGAGGTTCTGATTCTAGCAATTCCAAAGGAGTGACCACAACAAATTCTACAGCTACGTTCACAACTTCTAATATTGTTTTTAACCAATGTCAGTTTACAAAATTTGCAAGGCTTGTTGATTTAAGTTTTAATTGCACTAACGTGAAATTTATTTCATGTGATTTCACAACTGCATACTACGGAGCATTGATTGGAGCAGAGATGGACGGAAGCACTACAGGTTTGGATGACGGCCCAAGAGATGTACAGTTTATAAGTTCAAGCTGGAGTGATATAGGTCAACAAGCAATATTAGTGTCGCCTGCAACAGGCACAACTGATTCAGCAGGTCCAAGACACATAGTTTCGCATGCCAACTTCTTTGCAAAGACGGTGGGAAATAATTTCGAAGGTGTCGGTACATTTAGCGAAGTTCCAATTATACAGTTTGACAACGACGAATGTTCATCTGTACAAGACTTCTTTGAAAGAACAGATCTAAGAAGATCAGATGGCAGTTCAAATTTAAATGCCGCTCCAGAGGTACAAGGAATTGGTTTAACGACCAAAGCAATAAAATCACAGACCCTTTCAGACAACACATCGTCGGCCACTACGATCAATGAATTTCCAGCACTCGCGGGAAAAGGAATATTCATCAAGTATAAAATAGTAAGGGGAACACTTGATAGGACAGGAGAATTTATTATCAGTGCATCTACAACAGCAGTAGGGTTTGATGATAGCTTTACAGAAAGCGGTGCAGATATTGGAGTAACCTTAACTGCCGCACTTGATGATAAAGACTCCACAGCAGGAAACGAAACTGTTGCCTTTAAGTTCACAACTACTAGCACAGGCACAGATGCAACCATAGATTACCAGACAACGATCCTAGCATAAAATCAATTATCTTGTAGACAAAAAACTTTTTTTGTCATAATATTAGTACATTATAAAATTACATAACGACATTGTAGTTTTAGTCAAACGACAGGTTACAAAAAAAGTATAAAAAAGTTATAAACACGGATTTAGATAAATATGGATACAACAAAAACAAAAATCAAAAACAGAAATTACAAAAACTTAATGCCGAACACCAACTCTAGTACGATCAAAGTCCAAAAAAGAGATGGTAGGCAGGAGCCCCTTGACATAAACAAGATTCATTTCGTCGTTGAAGAAGCATGTGAAGGTCTAGCAGGAGTAAGTTCATCTCAGATTGAAATGAATGCCAACATACAGTTCTATGATGGCATGACAACAAAAGATATACAAAACGTTTTAGTAAGGTCTGCAAATGATCTTATAAGTTTGGAAACTCCAAACTATCAATATGCCGCGGCAAGACTTCTATCATATGATGTTAGGAAGGAAGCACACGGTCAGTACGAATACATTCCGTTGTTGAAACTTATATTAAGGAACATTAGGTTGGGTGTTTATGACAAAGGCATACTTGACAAGTATTCTAAAACAGAACTTAAGAAATTTAATACATGGATACGAAGAGACAGAGATCTTAGATTTACATACGCAGGCCTTAGACAAATCTGTGACAAATATCTTGTACAGGACAGGAGTACTGGACAACTATACGAAACACCACAGGACATGTACATGATGATCGCGGCAACTTTATTTGCTGACTACCCTACAAAGTCTAGAATGTCTTATGTTAAAAAGTATTACGATGCAATCTCACAACACAAAATAAACATTCCAACGCCAGTGATGGCAGGAGTGAGAACACCTATCAGACAATTTGCTTCTTGCGTTCTAGTAGACAGTGATGACACGTTACCTAGTATTTTTTCAAGTGACATGGCAATTGGTTTATACGTTGCCAGAAGAGCAGGCATAGGAATAAACGCAGGACGTATCAGAGGTATAAATTCTAAAATTAGAGGTGGGGAGGTCCAACACACAGGAGTCATTCCGTTCCTTAAAAAATTCGAATCCACTGTGAGATGTTGCACACAAAATGGTGTGCGTGGTGGAAACGCAACAGTTCACTTTCCTATATGGCACCCCGAGATAGAAGACATCCTTGTACTAAAAAACAACAAAGGTACAGAAGATAACAGAGTAAGAAGAATGGATTACTCCATACAGATCAGCAAACTGTTCTATGAAAGATTCATGAATGAAGAGGATATAACTTTGATATCTCCACACATGGCACCAGGACTCTACGATGCATTCGGCACAGACGACTTCGACGACCTGTACTTGAAGTACGAAGCAGACAAGACTATTCCAAAGAAAACAGTTCCGGCACAGGATCTGTTCTTTGATCTTTTGAAAGAGAGGGCAGAGACAGGACGTATCTATATAATGAACTTGGATCACTGTAACTCTCACAGCAGTTTCAAAGACAAGGTGTCAATGAGCAACCTTTGTCAAGAGATCACACTACCGACAACACCAATACAAGACATACACGACGATCAAGGTGAGATTGCACTTTGTATCCTTTCAGCGGTTAACGTTGGTGGATTGAATGATTTAAGTGAACTAGAAAACATATGTGATCTTAGTGTTAGGGCTCTTGAACAGATAATTGACTACCAAGATTATCCAGTCAAGGCCGCAGAAGTATCAACAAAGAAAAGAAGAAGCCTGGGCATTGGTTACATTGGACTTGCACACTATCTGGCGAAGAACGGTGTTAAATATTCCGATCCAAAAGCGTGGGATCTAGTTGACAGACTTACTGAAGCATTCCAATATAATCTTTTGAGAGCAAGTTGCAACATTGCAATGGAGAAAGGGAAGTGTGAGGGATTTGAAAGGACCAAGTACGCAGACGGCCTACTGCCAATAGATCACTACAAGAAAGAGATTGATGAGATCGTGCCACACAAACAGAGAATGGCATGGGAGAGTCTGAGAAAGGACATTGCCAAATACGGATTAAGACACAGCACGTTGTCAGCACAGATGCCAAGCGAGAGTAGTTCTGTTGTATCAAATGAGACAAACGGAATTGAACCACCGAGAGCCTTAATGGCAATCAAGAAAAGTAAGAAAGGTCCTTTGAAACAGATAGCACCAGGGTTCCCTAAACTAAAAAATGATTACACTTTGTTATGGGACATGCCGGACAACACAGGTTACATCAATGTTGTGGCAATGATGCAAAAATACTTTGACCAAGCAATATCGGGCAACTGGAGTTACAACCCATTGCATCATGAGAATAATGAGGTACCTCTGTCAGCAATGGCACAAGACATGCTTACAGCGTACAAATATGGATGGAAGACAAGTTATTATCAGAATACATATGATTTCAAAGGTGAGGAGGAAGATGTACAGCCAGCAGGATTAAGTGCTGTTGTGGAGACGGACGAAGGAGAGGATGTTGAACTTCCGCCAGAATTGATAAATACTGACATCATTGAAGGCGACGATTGTGACGCCTGCACAATTTAACAACAGAAAAGATTATGACGAAAACAGTTTTTAACCAGGGGAAAGTTGACTTCACTAAACAGCCGATGTTCTTTGGCGAGGATGGTGGCGTACAGAGATACGACAACTTCAAACACCCGCAGTTCGACAAACTAAATCAAACCATGATCGGTTACTTCTGGAGACCAGAGGAAGTAAGTTTGCAGAAGGACAGAGCGGACTTCATGAACTTTAGACCAGAACAGAAACACATATTCACAAGTAATTTGAAATATCAAACACTATTAGATTCAGTACAGGGCAGGGGACCAAGCCTTATGTTCTTGCCATACGTCAGCAATCCTGAACTAGAAGGTTGCATAGTAACTTGGGATTTCTTCGAAACCATTCATAGTCGTTCATACACACACATAATGAAGAACGTTTACGCAGACCCATCCGAAGTATTTGACACAATATTAGACGATAAAGAGATACTGAAGAGAGCAAAAAGTGTCACATACGAATACGACAAGTTTGGAAAGATGGCATTGGACCACGCAGTTGGCAAGAAAGTGGACATGCTTGAACTCAAGAGACAGTTGTATCTAGCGATGAACACAGTGAACTTACTAGAAGGTTTGAGATTCTACATATCTTTCGCTTGTACATTCGCATTTGGTGAGCTTAAACTAATGGAAGGTTCAGCAAAGATACTTTCATTAATCGCAAGGGATGAAGCGACACACTTGAATTTGTCAACACACGTGATCAAAGCATGGCAAAAAGGTGATGACGCCGAAATGACCAAGGCTATGAAAGGCACAGAAAAAACTGTGATCCAGATGTTCAAGGACTGTGTTGAAGAAGAGAAGGCATGGGCCAAGTACCTATTCAAGGATGGATCAATTATAGGATTAAACGAAAAACTTTTAGGCAACTATGTAGAATGGATTGCAAACAAGAGACTGAGAGCATTAGGGTATGATCCAATATATGATGTATCAGCATCTGCAAATCCACTACCATGGACACAGCACTGGTTAAGCTCTAAGGGTATGCAGGTGGCACCACAGGAAACAGAAGTAGAATCATACATCGTTGGTGGCATCAAACAGGACGTCAAAAAAGGTCAATTCAGTAAGTTCAAACTCTAAGAAACACAACATATGGATAATAAAGACTACAAGCCGGTCAACACCAATAAGGTAAAAGAAAATAGTTCACCTTTCACTGGTCCGTTAGGTTGGTTAGATAATAGGCTTCCTATCTTTCGAATGTTCAAACACGAATATTTAGATTTTCAAGTTCCTAAAAACTTAAATTACTTTTGGAGTTTTGGTGCAATTTTGACTTTTACTTTGTTAGGATTAATAGCAACAGGATTGGTTCTAGGAATGCATTACAAACCTAGCGTGGCTGAAGCATTTAGCAGTGTAGAACACATCATGAGAGATGTCAATGGCGGTTGGCTTTTACGATATGCCCACATGAATTTAGCATCTTTCTTTTTCATAGCAGTCTACATACACATGTTCCGCGGACTCTATTTCGGGTCATACAAAGAACCAAGACAGCTCATGTGGATATTTGGAATTATCATTTATTTCCTAATGATGGCGACTGCCTTTTTGGGATATGTACTACCATGGGGACAAATGAGCTATTGGGGAGCTACCGTGATAACCAGTCTGTTCGGAGCCATCCCATTAGTGGGAGAATCTATTGTTACATTACTATGGGGAGACTATGCAGTTGGCGACGCATTCTTGAATAGAGCTTTCGTGCTACACTGGTTAATAGCATTCTTGATAGTGGCTGTGGTTGTTTTCCATGTCATTGCGTTACACATGACAGGGTCTAATAATCCAACAGGTGTAGAGCCCAAGGACACACGTGATACTATAACATTCCATCCTTACATTACAATAAAAGACCTTTACGCATTCCTAGTTTTTATTTTAATCTTTATGTTCTTCTTGTTTAATTTTCCAAACATACTTGGACACCCTGACAATTACATAGAAGCTAATCCATTGGTGACTCCAGCACACATTGTACCTGAGTGGTACTTCTTACCATGGTATGCAGTCTTACGTGCCATACCTGATAAACTAGGTGGAGTGATAGCTATGGTGTCTGCGATAGGCGTCATGGGACTTTTACCTTGGTTAGATACAAGCAAGATAAGATCAAACATCTACAGACCGATCTGGAAACAGTTTACCTGGTTCCTCGTTGGTGACTTTTTCCTACTGATGTACTGTGGCGCCATGCCGGCAGAAGGAATATGGATAATGTTAAGTAGGATCGGAACAGGTTATTGGTTCTTATATTTTTTAGTACTGGCTCCGACGGTTGGATGGTTGGAAAAACCGCAACTCATACCAGAAGCAATTCATCTAAGAAACAAGAAATAGACACTGATTCTGGCATCCATAAATACTGCTATGCCAAGGATATCAAGACACAAAGACAGATGTAGGACCGGACATAAATGCAGTGGTACAGCACCCGTCAATGCATCTCAGTACACGGTGTTTGCAAATGGAAAACCAATACTGGTAAGGGGAGATAGGGTGGCACCACACTTCATACTCAAACCAGGCGACCCGCCAAAATGTATAGCACACAAGGCACGACTTGCAGGCGGTTCGAGGAGTGTGTTCGTAAAAGGCATAGGCGTAGGAAGACGGGGTGACCGGGCAGACAGGGGAGCAATGACAGGAGCGTCATTGGACGTATTCGCAGGATAATCATGACAGTCAACAAAGGATTATTATCAATAGTGGAGAACACTCCAAACTTCTCCAACCAAGCATTGGAAAATGCTGTGGACACTTTGAAACTAGGATGGGTGGCAAAGAGTGCCACACTGGATTCGCTGATTGTAAGCAATGGGATATTGACTGCATCACAAAAGACTGACCTTAAGGCTGACATAAACAATGTCTCACACCTAAATCTAGGTAGGTTGCTGGGAGATCTTGTAAGGCATAGTGCAACAATAATTGATGCCACAATCATACCACAGGACGATGCAACTAATCCAACCCCAGCAACATTCCTATCAATTTTGCAGAATGTTCAGACCGTGCAAGGATTGATCCCGGAACTGTACGGAGTATCAGCATCTGATAAAGGTAGATCAGTAAATGATCACGTAGGCACGATCAATAACATATTTGTTGAAACTGAAGACAGTTCTAGGCCAGTGTTCACTGTGTTGGCAGAGGCTATACAGGCCATCGTAAATGCGGACCTAGCCACTGAGACTGCGTTGGAAACTGCATACACTAATTTGATCAATTTTATCAACAGTGTAGTAGCAGACAGTACAGATTTCCAAGAGACATTAGATAATTTTGCAACCGCAGTGGCAACGGCACACACAAACCTAAACAACGCATTGGCGGCTGAACCTTTGCTGACACACAAGAACACACTCATTACAATGATGGACGAGATAAATGCCCAAATCAATTTAGAAAACGCAAACCTGGTTGGCATAGAAACTTTCATAGAAACACTATCCAACAACATAAGTTTTGCATCGCTGGCAGAGGATACCACCCTAAGAAGACTAATGTCAAGGGTGGCCCAGGACAAGAACTGGCAGACTTACTTCGAAGATTACGAGACAAATGTAAACAACCTCAATCCGATCTACACCGGCACAGACAACGATGCAATCATTGATCAAGTATTGGCAGACAGTGGACTACCTGATGTTACTGATGCGACAGATTTTGAAGCTGTGGCGGCAAAGGCTAGACGTGATGATAGGATAGACACGTCGGGATTTGATAGATTTTTTGTTGAAAAACAGATCACGGATGCCTGTAAGCAGTTAGGTATAGTGACCGAAAACAGAAGGATTAATAGTTTAAGCACAAGCCTGTTGAATAACATGAATCAAAGAGATAGAGACAAGATATCAAAGCAGTATGATCTTAATAAGTCATCTGACACTTTAAGCTAACATGTTTGAAAATGTAATAGGCAACTGGCCCTCACATGACAGGTTGATTCTGACATCTTGTGATGAGGCATATTTCAACAAATACTTCCCAAGGTTCTATCAAACCTTTACACAACACTGGCAATTGCCAATACACGTACATATGATAGATCCATCGCAACAGTCTCTAGGGCGACTTGAGGATCTCGGTGTGTCATACACCTACTGCAATACCAGTACAGGATATCTTAAATGGGCTTACTCGTTTGAAACCTATTGCCAGGCACAGAGATTTATTATTTTGGGCAACAAGGCTTTAGACACACAGTCTGTGATAGTGGCAGACGTTGATGCATATGCACTAAGGAGTCCAAGTACTGCACAAAAGGATACCCTATTTCAAGACATGGCTTTCACCACATACAACACGAGGTTGATGGCAACCTTTTGTCATTTCCATCCAAGCAGGAGACAGGAGTCTTTGCAAGTGGCCAGGATGATGAAGGACATGATACTGAATGTTGACACAATAGGAGTAGACCAACAAGTGCTTAAAAAGGTTTTTTCGCAACTACCTTACAATGAATTAACTCATGGTGAATGGATCAGTCACTTGGATGTCAAGACATCAGCCCAAAAGAAACAGCACGAGGCATGCCTCATCTATCATGAGAAAGGCACCAGGGGCAAGAACAAGTCAGTAGGAACTACATGGACAGATATAGAGTAATAGAAAAATTTGCAAGGGAATATGAATGGAAACAGGGCCTCGAGCTTGGTGTTTGGGTGGGGGTAACAACGTTCTGGCTCATGAAGACCACTAAGATCAACATGACCTGTGTAGATGCATGGGAGGTTCAAGACGATAATCCGGAGTATGATTGGCAGTATAATAAAAAACCTGTGTTCCAGGGAGGCAAACTAGTAAGACTAGAAGAATTCAAACACGAAGGACAGATATGGAAACACAACGAAAATGAACAAAAATTCCGTCATGAAGCAGAAACGTGGGGTGACAGGATCAGTATAATCAAAGGTAGATCTCTCGATGTCTTAGATCAAATACCAGACAACAGCATGGATTTTATATTCCATGACTCTGATCATTCATATCCTTTTGTTAAAAATGAAATAGAAGCATACCTACCTAAATTAAAATCAGGTGGGTTCTCAATTGGAGATGACTTCAATTGGACTCCTGTGGCAAAATCGGTTAAAGAAGCATTTGGTACAAAATATAATGTAACAGGCAAAGACGTTTGGTACGCCATTAAAGTTTAAGATTCGTCGCCGCCTTCACAGCCAACTGTGATTGATTTATAATCAGCACCATACGAATCCATACCAGCAAGTGTCATTTCTAATTTTTTAAGGGCGGCCGTTTCACATGATTCCACTGTGAGGAAAGTTCTTTTATCACTTTCATAATAGGTGGTACACTCCAACTTACTTTGCATGGAGTCGTCTGGCCACACCAATATGCACATTACAGCCATCATTTTAAACATAAAAGTATTTAATTAAAGTAGGCCCGTTCTGTTGCAAGGTGGGCCAAACCCCTGAAATTATTGGTTATTACGCCGCTAATCTCAATTCAGACATACCAACTGTTAAGTCGGCAAATCCTAATGCTCTTTTGTTTGCATTTAAAAAACAGCCTGATTAGGTCAGTGCCATCACCGTAAACTCCCAAGACCTTTACACACCCGTCGAATCTAGTTCACCCCCGGAAGGGATTACATAAGCCACCAAGTAATAAAATGGTGGAGGTGGTCGGTACTGCCCCGACGTCCGAAATGTTTATTTCGCCGTGATCAACATTTACAAATATAATTATACGTTAAGGTTGACGTTGTGTCAACTTTGTGCTAAATTAGTTTATATGCCAAAAAATAGAATATTTAAAATCAGTGACGGTACAGAGACCAAAGAAGTTGAGGCCATGTCCTATAAGAAGGCTGTCAAATCATTTCAGGGTAGTTCTAAGGCTAAGATGATAACTATCGAATGGATGACGAAAGGTGGAGAACTTTTTGTCAAAGACCAAAAGTTACCATTAGGTAGAAAGAAAAAGTTAGGATAAAAGACAAAAAGTGAGAGTAAGCCACAACCCATTAGTTAAAATGCTGGTCAAACTTAGAATGGCCTACGCTGACTTCCGTGGCCATCATGGTAAACGTTGGGACTACGAGCCTGGAGACTATTACATGGGAAGCCATAAAGGTCATAAAAAACACGATAAGCACAAAATAAGATGAGCAAAGTGATGTGGACAATTTTCGCTGTGTACACATCAGTTTTCATATACGGCTGTATCACTCTCATCTAAACACTACAACATAACTTATAGTAGCACTTCACTATACAACCTATGGGCCTAAATATTATTGTGTTTAGGAAAAAGAAACCTTCTTACTGGTCGAAGATCAGGAAAAAAGCACCAAAGGTTCCAGACATCACCTGTCCAGACATTGATAGTGTGTTGAATAGGTTGGAGAAGTTGGTGGGCAGAGATCTTACGAAAGCACAGTACGGTATCATTGAACGTAAATTAGAAAGACTGCGTGATGCAAATGAACTCCTACGAGATTCTGGCAAGTATTGGCATGATGCCTGCAGGGAAACTGTTAGAGATTTATTGGGTAAGAAAAAAATAAGATAATTATAGTATATGTGGAAAGTATTAGTAGTAATTTGTACAATAGGTAATCCTTGCACAATGTTCGTGGAAGATCCAATGAAATACTATCATACGGAGTCAGAATGCACCATTGCCGCTGAGGTGAAAGCAAAAGCTATGATGAAAACATTTGAAGATTTTGGGTATCAAATTCAAAGTGAAGCACACGCCTGCCAATATATCAGCGATCAAAAATTAACATAGGTCCTATGTTCAATCTACATAGGTTGACTAACACAACAAATCTGCTATAATAATAATGTAATTTTGGGTTAATCCTATTGTAGGAGTTCTGCCCTTGGTTGCACTCATTAACCATAGGAGATTTTATGAGCAAGGTAAAGATGCTTCTTGATGTAGTAAAAGAAGTTAAAAAAGAAGCACCAGAGGATGTACCAAACTGGTCAAGCAAATTAGCAGAAGCAAAAGTTAATCTACAAAATCAAATAGCAAAAGGCAGACTGTTACCAAAAGGAGTAGAAGATCACCCTTTAGAACATTTTGCATTCAATTATTCGGTGCAGAGAGACGTGAGGGCAGGACACGTGATGAACATAATGAAGAAGTTTGATCCAAGGGTTTGTTGTCCTGTGTCAGCAGTGAAACGTTCGGATGGAGAGACACTTTACATATTTGATGGACAACACAGGGCAGTTGCCTTAGCACTACTGGGTTGGGAGAAGATACCAGTTACTATTGTAGAAACAGATGAGCCAGCCTTTGATGCCGAAGCATTTGAGATTGTAAATGACTCTGGTATATTGAGAGCAGGCACGGAAGAAATACACAGATGCCTACTACATAGGTATAAAATGGGAGAAACAGAAACAGAGAGGGTAGCTACAGCACACGCAGTACAGAAAGTGTTTGATGAGTGTGAGATAGACCTGGAGCCGAAACGTGTAAGGAAAAGTTCAGGCAAGTGTGGACCAAACAAGCACTACTTTTCACATTTTGATTACGCATACAAAGGCATAAAGATGGCCGGTGAACAGGGACTACGAGATGCCTTGCAGGCAATCAAATCCGTTTTTGGTGATGAAGAGGGTGGAGAGATCAACCAAGGACTTTTCATAGGACTCATGAAACAGTATCAAATGGGTGCGGAAGCCAAACGTCTTAAAAGACTACCACTTGATTGGATGACTAAGATGCTCGAAACAGCTAAGAAAGTTTGTCCTAGTGCAACACTCATACACACTGCCACTAAAAAGCAATGGCAACATGCAAACGGCGTGGGTTGGGACGCACCAGTGGCAATGGGACATTTGTTAAGAGAAGTTTACCTAATAGAAGATGGCACTTTTGAACCAAGTTATATGCCAAATGTCACTCTGAAACTTGAGGATGGCGATGTTGCCAATGAGTCGGAGGCACAAACTGCCTTTAACAAGTATGTCAAGTAAACTTTGTTATTACATTTGCACTGTAACCAAGGCAGTGCCTGACTCCATAAACTTTTTCGAGGAGTCAGAAGAATACGGATACGGCCTACCCTGGAAGGACGTGCTTAAAGAAGTTCAGCAACACTACAAAGATGGTGCCGATGCGGTTGAACTCGAAATGATCACAGAAGAGGAATTTAATGATAGACTTCCAAAGCCTTACTAACCTGCCTGAGATAAACTTCAAGGCCAAAGATAGACCCGGGTTGAAAGAACTTGCAAACTATATTGATAAAATGAAGACAGACCTGTTCAATGACAAGTGGAGCCAGGCCACAAAAAAACACATAAAGACATCGTTGGTGCTGTACATAAGATCCATGCAGAAACAATTGGCACCAATGGGATACCATTATAAAGCACAGGACATGGAAGGTAAGCAACACCTAGAACACGTGATACCACAGAACAAGATAGTGACAGCATATCTACATGACAAGATATCAGCTGAACTTGTGCTACAGATGCCATTGTGTTTGATAGATGATGCGGATAAGCACATACTCGAAGGTGATTGGCAACAATCAGGTAACTGGCAATATCCGTTCCGAAGATACAAGTTGGCAGGCTACTCTAAAGTTATTAAAGATGTACGTGGCAACACGGTCGAACTAGACAGTTACACCATACAAGATCACTTCAAGATGTTGGGTGTGGTTGACTTATCCTAGGATCTGTGTATAATTAAGACAGCAAATCCACCAGAGCTGGTAAGGTACCAATTCTCATTTGCAAACTAAACATAGGAGACACTTTATGTCGATGATGTATAGAATAGCCTGATAGAAGGGCGAGGTTGGAGTCAATAACGGACTGGTGGATAGCTAATTCATTATGCCAAGCGAGAAAACAAAAAAATTACTAGAAGGATTGGGTAAAATTACAGATTCGTCGCCTAAAACCTTTGCCGAACAGAAGTACCATTCTTATACCAATCGATACTACACTAACACTTTACAAAAATTGCCTGCTAGATATGAAAAGGCCAAACGTAAGAAAGACCAAGATGGTGATGAATACATAATGATTGATAGGGTCTATGGCTCATTGTATGAGGATCACTTGTTACAAAAGGATGGTTCTACCTACACGGGTAAATTGTATAAAAAAAGAAGATTGATTATTAGGAAAGATACTATTACAGGCGAGAAGAAGAACTTCTTCAGTACATGCACCACAACTGCAGATGGGAGATGGTTTGACAATACAGGACTTCCAATTGAAGCACCGGAAAAACTTGAACCTGAAAAACAAAAATCCCCAGAAGATATCGAAGAAGAGAAAAGATTATCGGCCCAAAAAGAGGCTAGAATACTTGCCAATCTAAAATAACCTAATAAAACCAATGGTTATACCAGGTTGACGTAATACCAAAAGCTGTTATAATAATGGTAACAAAGGAGAGAAGACAATGTATAAATGTTCAGCAAAAGCAAGTTTGGTTTTAGATCAGATTAGATCTAGATGCCAAGAAGATACACAGACCAATAACAAGTGGAGAGGCAGATCAGGAAACTACATGTACATCATGGGCAGAGAGAATGCTGATGGTAAGGCAACAGGCGTAGTTCACAAGATCGCAGAAGACAGTTCCCACAAGTTATGTGGTTCGTTCAAGATCATGAGTGACGGTATCATAACAAGGTTCACTGGTTTAAGTAAAGCAGATTGGAACAATGCTATGAGAAATGCAGAAGCAGAGTACAAAGCCAAGTACGAAGCGGAGACAACAGAACCAGCAACAGAACAGAAAGTTGCAGTATAATATTGATTAGTGGGTTCGAGTACCCCATAGTGCCAACAAGGCCATATGCATAAAAATCTCGGCCCACTAACTAATTACAATGGTTAAAAGATATCTTAAAAGATTCATATACTTCTGTATAGCGGTTGCATTCGTGATCGCAGGTGCCTGGGTTGCCGGTACATTCAATCCAAACGATTACACAGTGCAACAAATCCAGGAAGAGTTCCATAAGAAAGAAATGAAGATAATTGAAGAACTTGGTTTGAAAGAACCAGAGTTTGAGTTCATAGACAAAGTTTCTTTCATTAATGCAACATCCACGTGTGTTTCATATCTAAATTGGACCACAGATAAAGATAAAAGGGTGCCGATCAGTATTATTATAGCAATGGCGGGTATAGAGAGTGCGTGGGGTAAAAGCAGGTTTGCCACGGAAGGTAATGCACTCTTTGGTGTGAGGACATGGAGTTTAGATACTGTCCCACACATGAAAGCATTGGGGAATCCAAATGCCAGTTGGGGAGTTAAGAAGTATAAAACAAAATGTGAATCTATCAAGGACATGATTAAAATCCTTAATACACATCCTGCATACGAGAAGTTCAGAGAGGCCAGAGCAACGCAACTGGAAGATGGTAAATGGAACTATCGTTCTTTACTATCAGGTATGACTGCCTGGAGCACCAATCCAGATTACCAAAAAATTATCTTACAGACCATAGTTGACAATAAATTACCTTAACAGTATAATAAAACATGGGATTCATACAAATGAAACTGCCTAAACGTATCAAGCATAAGATTGAGAACTCTCGAAGAAACAGACAGGCCCAGGCCAACCATGAGGAATGGTTGCAGGCACAAGGACTTGACAACTACACACTAAAGCAGAAAGCAAAGAAATTTAAAGGGTACGACATACCCGAGTACCAACCAGATCCTAACCATCCGAAGACAGGCGACAAAATTCCTGTTGCTGGTGGTAGAAAAGCACAACCACAGGCTTATTCAGGTGAAAGAAAATTACTTGGCATAGGTCTTATGCACAAGAGTAACCTTGTTCCTGTGTGGGACGAAGAAGGTGCAAAAGAAATTACTTTGATGAAAGGCAACAAATAATGAAGATCAGATATTATCAAAAGATCGACGGATGGAGATGGCTAGGATTTATTCTAGCTATGGTTAGTGCATTCACACTGAGTGGTGGTAATCCTGATGTGCAATGGATTGGATGGACAGTCGCACTGATATCTTGTAGCATCTGGATATGGATGGGCATCAAGGATAAGGACACACCGAGAGCATTAATGGAACTAATGTACCTACTCCTGGCAGTAAGGGGTGTATACAATTGGATTTCATAACAAAAAAGTCAATCAAATCAACTATTCTAGTAAGATCAACCCTGGTTGACGTATTTGGAAATTATGCTATAATTGTTTTATGATTAGACTAATAATACTATTTGCAATCTTCCTTGCGGTATATCCGATGATAGGTGATGGTTGGGCACAGTTCAGCAACGACTTTAATGTTGCGGCAGTGACCGAATCACTATCAGAGATGATTGCAAAATTTAACAAATAAGGAAACAAATGAAGAACATGACTAAAGTAATCTTGATGTTGGTGGCAGGCCTTATGTTGGCACAATGCTCGACGTACAAGATTAAGCCAGACATGAACAAAAGTGGAGTGATTAACAAGACACCTAAATGGTATGTTGATTACAAGCATGAAACTATGTTCAAGTATCAAGAGGCGGCCACGGCAGTTTCTCCAGACATGGAGTTGGCTGTTAAGAAGGCTACACTTTTGGCCAAGGCTAAACTAGTTGATAGGATCAATGGTGAGATGAACAACCGAACCACTATCTCTAAAAATGAAGCAGGCACCAACGAAGATCTAAATGTGACAGCAGGATCTCAGGATGTTATTGTTAACGTGATCGAGGATACCCTAGCAAGAGGATATGAGGTTACTAAACAAGAAATGTATCTAACAAAGACTAAATCATACAGGGTTTACATAATGATCGAATTGAGCAAGAAGGAAGTAGAGGAGATCATTAACCTAGTGAACAAAAGAAGATTGGCATTGATCGATACAGACAGCATCAATAAACAAGCCGAGAAGATATTAAACTAGAGGCATGAGGAAAATTTATTATATCATAGCCCTATTGTTCTTGGCTCTGGGCATAGTAATATGGTCAACTACTGCTGATGCAGGTGGTCCATGGAACAATCAGTATTGTGATGTGGAAGTGACTAAGATCAGAGTTGTCAACGAGAAAGGCGAAGTCCTAGAAAATCTCACAGAGGAGAAAATGGTTTGCAACGACGGGGCATCAGACTTTTTGTTCGACATGGGCATTGCAGACGCCTGCGAGATGTACACGTGGGACATGCCTGTAGGAGAAGTAGTGATAACACAAAGACAGATAGCCTGTCATAAAATGGATGGAGAATATGAAATTGTTCAAGGTTATCACAGTATTGATTAGCCTACTGCTTACGACACCAGCTTTGGCAGATAACAAAACACCTGGAGATGCTAAAGGACACATTGGAGACATGCCTCCACCACAGTGGTTGGGAGATGATCTTAAATATAGTATGCCGGCGTTTTTATTTAGGCGTACACAATTCCTAAGGTTTTCACTTAACAGAACAGAGAAGAAGATGCACGAATCAGCGGTGTTCTTCGCACTTACAAGCACACAGAACGGCAAAATTGTTAGTTGGTACAGCAAGAAGCGTCTTGCCGCTGGTAAGGTGCGTGTAATACATTCATATCCGATATCGGGCGGTTACTGCCGTACATACCAAGCATACATCAAAGTAAACGGCAAAGAACGCCACATGACCAACAATGCCTGCAAATATATAGGCACTCCTAGTTGGTCATTTTATAAATAATCAGTATAAATAAGTTTATAACACAGGAATTTACAAATGGCAACAGTTCAACCAAGACACGAAAGAAATGATCCAAACGCAGGAATGCAGGGTGCATACTACACAGTAGACATAGCACAGAGTGGCTTCTTAGACACGGAAACAATAAACGGTGGTAGATTATCTCCATGTGCGGCGAATGACTTTGCTACAAAGCCAACTACCTTGGCTCAATCATTATTGGTTTCAAGAGGTCAGTTAAGATACAGAATGATGCTTCAGAATCTTCAAATTAGATCGAACTGCAGAATTATCAACATGGTAACAACATATGCAAACACACAAGGTGACTCACCGATCACAGACATAAACTTTGGCATAGTCTTCGAGAATGATGACTTTGTTCCAACAACAGGTACTGCACCAGATGATTCAACTACTACAACAACCAAAGTTCTATACATCAAAGACAAGATCGCAGAAGCACTGTACGGAACTAGAAAAGAGAAGATGAGTGTTTTCAATCCAACATCAGGCACAGGCCAGATACAAGACGTAGAAGTTGAAGTTGGCCCAGTTTTATTAGTCAGCCAAGACGAGATAATGGATTCTATAACAGTTGCAGAAGTGGCTGGATTCAGATCAAACGTTGACGCAGAAACACCAACAGACAACGCATTATCATACTCAGCAGAGTAATAATCATTATTTTTTTTAATAAAAGTTAGATATTAAAGTTCTAATTATTTGGGCTATTCGTCTGCGTAATCTACGTTTACGTTTGTGGAGCCATCTACAGAGACAAATGTGCCGTTGTAGGCCTCAGAGGCCGCAGTATCATCAGCAAAACCATCGGAGTTTCCAGCTAAAAAATTTGTTTTCCAAGCAGTTACCCATGCACTGTAATCTAATTTGAATTTTGCCCTTTCGGATTTGATATTCACTCTTAGTCCGTCTGTGCCGGTAATATCAGATACGGAGTGTGCAATCCCGTTTGGTGAGTGCGGTGTAATTGGTTTGTTTAAAGTTGTTTGTGTAGAATGTAAAGTGACCGTTGCCATATTACTATTTACCAAAAGTTCAATAGCATTATAATAGCCTATCTGTTATAGTAAATAACGTTTATAAATGTTTATCGCGATACTTACATTACTATCTGCACTGTCAATTTCTGGCGTTGCAATATTCTATTCCGTAATTGGACTAGCGACCATATTCCCTGGTGCTTTTGTGCCTGTGGTTATAATGGGCGGTGTTTTAGAAGTAGGAAAACTAATCACGGCCTCATGGTTGTACAGGAACTGGAAGTTCACACCTTTCATGCTGAAGACCTATCTCACGACTGCCGTTATAATATTAAGTTTAATAACAAGTATGGGTATTTTTGGATTTTTGTCTAAAGCACACCTAGAACAGAACCTTGCATCGGACACATTAATACAGCGTATCAATATTCTAGAGGACAAGATCGAAAGTGAAAAAATGTCCATTGAAAGACAGACATTAATAATCAATAGAGCAGAGAAAGCCATTAGCAGAGACACAGGGACAGCGTCCGGTGACATCGAAGTACAACAGTCGATCATTGCAGATGCCAACGAAAAATTAAAAACACTACTTACGGTCGAGACCAACACAGTCAAAGACCTCAATGACAGACTAAAAACTTTAGACAAAAATGTCAGTGACATACTGACATCGAACAAATCATTCTTTAATGAAGAAAAGGCGGCCGCTGAACTGAAGGCATCTCAGAAACAAGAACGTAAACAGATTGCCCAAAAGGTCGTAGAAGCACAGGAAAGGATAGCAGAACTTAAAACAGACCACAAACAGGAGATCGCCAAAGCACAAGAGATCATAGCAAATATGCGGTCTGGTTCACAAGACAACAAGGGACAGTTTACAAAAGAGATAGAAGTTGCAGAGAAGAAGATATTTGATTCGCAGGGCAACATAGATTTATTCATTGTGGAGAAACAACCACTGGAAAAAGAAATGCTGACACTGGAAGCAGAAATTGGCCCTGTGAAGTACATAGCGGCGCTGGCAGTCGATTGGGGTATAACTGATCAAGTTGAAACTAGCAAGGCTGTAAGGTGGGTTATTTTGCTTCTAATCGTGGTGTTTGACCCTTTAGCAGTTTTGTTGTTGATTGCGGCCAACCAGAGTTTGATGAGGAGATTCCCACCAGAGGCACCCAAGCCACAGGAGGTTATAGATCTCGAAAAGCCAGATGAAGAAGATGTAACTCTCAAATGGAACGAGATGATGGATAAATCATCTGCGGCGGCAAAGATGGAAGAGGCCACAGAAACATTGAAAAATTGGAAAGAAAAACTAGAGGCATTCAATACCAAGTTGCCTAAGACAGAAGACAAACCTGTTGAGATTATACAGGAAGAAGATGCAACAATCCCACACATAGATCTTGTAGGTAAAAAAAAAACTGAAGACAAAGAAATAGTAGTAGATAATACTAAGGACGGTTTTGATCCAGACGAGGTGATGTTTGACTTGGATACTCCAAAGCCTGAAGTGGATGCAGTTGAACAAATAGAAAAATTCAAACAAAGAGAAGAAGAAGAACACAAAGCCCTACAAGAGATCCAAAGGCAAGCTAGAGAAGAGGATGAAGAAACTCCTGAATTGAACAAAAAAGAATACGAAGAACTTGACATCCAAGGATTCCGACCTGGGAAAGTTGTTAAACCAAAAGTTACAGTAGAAGAAGCACTTAAGATGCCAGAGGCTGAAAGTGTGCAAACACCCATACAAGAAAGAATAAAGCCGGACCTTACAGAAGTCATTGAACCTGAAACTGAGGTGAGGCCCCCAAAGCCAAGCCTGAGTAATTGGCAAAGAGCTGAATTACTCAATAACTTCCACAAAGAACACGGTAACTTCGAAGATGTCGAAGAATATGTACAGAACGAAGAACAGAACAATACTACCAATTGGAAAAAACTTAAAACCAAAATTACAACGGAGGAAGACTATCATACAAGAATGGAACAGAGAATAGAAGAGCTAATGGCTAAGGTTGATGCCGGCGAAATGACGCTAGAAGACTTGACGCCAGAAGATAGACAAGTTATAATAGGTATAAGGAATCAAAACGAGGTTTAATTAAATGGGACTAAATTTAAAAATGTTTGACACTCTGGGTATGGTTACTCTAGTGACACCACCATCCATGCTTAATCCGGAGAAGATTAGTTTTACGCTGATACATTTAAAGGAAAAAGAAAAGAATCATTTTGCAACACAACTAAACAAAGTGTTTCCAAATGATAATTGCACTGTATTCATTTATGATACTGTGGGTAACAACGGTTGGCTAAAACAAGCAATATCTAAATCAAAATATGTGATAATGGAAAAGGACAAAGCGCCATTATGGATAGAGGAATTGATTCCTGAATCAAAAACTTATTATATTTCTGCGGAGCAAACAGTTGAACAAACATTCCAGAAGATCAACGAAGAAAGGAAGGACTGATGACAGAAGAAGCATTGATATGCTCATTTTGTAGCAAAAGCCGTAAAGACGTTACCAAAATGATAGTGGGTGCCAAGAAGACATCCATATGTAATGAATGTGTAAAACTGTGCGTTGAGATACTAGATGAGGACATAGTCAAGGCTCGTAAGGAAAAACTATACTCGGGTGACAAGAGCATACTAAATCCTGTGTCTATAAAGGAACACCTTGATCAATATGTCATAGGACAGGACGCCGCAAAGACTGTGTTGTCAGTAGCGGTAGCAAACCATTACAAAAGAATAGTTCAACCACCAATTGAGTTCGATCTAGACAAGTCTAATGTCATGGTGCTTGGAGCCACTGGTGCAGGCAAGACTCTCATGGCCAGAACCATAGCAAAATATTTGGACGTTCCTTTTGCGATAGCAGACGCGACCACGCTGACCGAATCAGGTTACGTGGGAGAAGACGTAGAGAACGTTGTGCAGAAACTATACGCAAACGCTGATGGTGATATAGAAAAAACACAAAAAGGAATCATATTCATAGACGAGATTGACAAGATATGTAGGAAAGGTGAGAACACATCACTGACCAGAGATGTATCAGGAGAGGGAGTACAGCAGGGTTTATTAAAGATAGTGGAGGGCACAGAGTGTAGGGTTCCGCCACATGGTGGCAGGAAACACCCCGATCAGCAAACCATCAGCATAGACACATCCAACATTCTTTTTATAGTTGGAGGTGCATTCACAGAACTAGAGAAACAGATTAGAAGAAAAAAAGCATCAGGTGGTATAGGGTTCGGAACGCAACTGAAAGAGCAGGATGAGAAAAATTATCTTTCCGATGTGCAACCCGAGGATCTAATTAAGTATGGACTGATCCCTGAGTTTGTTGGTAGGTTCTCGATGCTTACCAGTATAGACCCATTAGATGAATCACAGTTGATCCGTATCTTGACTGAACCAAAGAACGCCATACTAAAACAGACACACTATCTGTTTGGACTGGACAATATAGACATTGAATTTACCAAAGAGGCGAAGCAGAGCATAGCACGTAAGGCCAAGGAGCTGGGTACCAACGCAAGGGGACTGAAAAATGTAGTAGACACAGTGGTTCTGCCATATCAGTTTGATGCCGAAGAGATGAGAAACAGAGGAGTCAGTAAAATACAGATAACTAATGCGGTGGTTGACAGCGGAGCCGACCCTGTGTTAGTATTTAAAAAAGCAAATGGAATATCAAAAAAACAAAACTAGACCCAAGTTCAAGAAGACTGAAAGACCTTTGGGTTTCCAAGGTTACTATGTAGAAGTGAGAGAGGGCGAGGATGCCATAAGGGCATACAGAAAGATCAAGAGGTGGATCAAAGAAGACAAATTCATAGATCAAATCAGAGCAAACAATACTTTCCAAAAACCATCTGAAATCAAAAGAGAAAAAGCCAAGGAAAAAAGAAAAGTACTTAGGAAACTGCGTAGAGAACGTGACAGCAACATTTCTATGCGTCCGCAAAGAGGCAAATAATTTACCAAAAAGGTCGCTATTTGACATATAGTGCATATATGTTATAATAAATACAGTTGAAGATTGCTATAGATAGGATCTTCAATACATTAACTCGCTTAACAATAGGAGGAAAGCACATGAAAAACAATCTATCTATTTTTAATAACCTAAGACCAATAACCGTAGGGTTTGATGATATGTTCGACCACTTTGAGCATATGATGGATGATGGCTTCTTTAGAACTGGAGCAAACTTCCCACCATACAACATAGTAAAAACTGGAGATAACACCTACGACGTTGAACTTGCACTTGCAGGTTTTGGTAAAGATGACATTGAAGTTGAATACAAAGAGAATCAACTTACAGTAAAATCTAAAACCAACAAGGATGATGCAGAGGAAGTTGACAAGTATGACAACGGAGTCCTACACAGAGGAATCAGCAAAAGATTTTTCAGTAAGTCATTTACCATTGCAAATGATGTTGAGGTCAAAGGTGCAGAACTGAAAGATGGTTTGCTTAAAGTGAGCCTGGAGAGAATAATTCCAGAACACAAAAAAGCGAAGACTATCGATATCAAGTAAAGCAAAACAAATGGATAGGGTGGTAAACACCCTATCCTAATTGACAATTATTAACAATGTGTTATAATAGTGGATGATACAAGATATGACAGATATACAAACTCTTACTAAAGAAAAAATTAAACTTGACGAGCCTGGAATGTACGATGTGATATTCCTAAATGACAACATCACGACCATGGAGTTCGTCGTCAAAGTACTAAAGCAGATCTATAACAAAACACCTGAACAAGCACAGCAGATAACAACAAATATACATCAGGACGGACAAGGTATAGTTGGATCATACGTGCATGAGGTTGCTGAACAAAAGGGCATAGAAACAACTCTAGCGGCAAGGCAAGAAAACTTCCCATTACAGGTCAAAGTCAAAAAGCAGTAATGGATCTAAAGGAGTACGTCAAACAAAATCAAACTGTTATGCAGTTTGTAAAGGACGTGACTCCTGGACACATTGACCGTTATACAGGAACACTTGATTATGCAACTGCTAGATTCAACACCATTCTCTTAAGGCTTTCAGAGGATCCACTGAAATTTGATCAGTATAGGCAAGATGTAGAGGAGTGCTTTAACATTATTCAGGACTTTTACAAATACACACTAAAACTTATATCATTCCATAAAGTATTACGTCCATTAATAAAATTAATTTTACATATCAAAGGCATCAAGGATATTCCAAAGATACGATTCTTACTGGACAAAATCAATAATTAATGTTATGATAAGCAATTGGATATTCTGGGCTATACCTCACAACTATGTGAGAAGATATCTAATCACGTTTTGGGTCGTTATGTTTTTCTTACCAGGATATATTTTAGGATTGCATTTCACTAAACTAGGATTTATAATAAATTGGCTATGGTTCGATCTTGTGTTTTATGGATGGTTCAAAGCAAAACAAACATTAGGAGACGATGAATGAAAGCAGTAGTATGGAGTAAACCGGCCTGTGTTTTTTGTGAAAAGGCCAAAAGACTCTTAAAGAGTAAAGGAATAGAATACGAAGAAAAAAATATAGCAGAAGGCCATAAAATACAGGATCTTTTAGAAATGGTTCCTAATGCAAGGACCATGCCTCAAATTTGGCTGGACGGAGAACACCTAGGTGGATACCTTGAACTTGAGAAGAAACTTACAGAGAACTTGAAGAAAGATTAAATCCTTTAGGAAACAACTGATCCACAGTGTATTTTTTGCCTGTGTTTAAATTTATCCACACACCCCATATCCCTTTTAGATGAGAGTAGATCGACCTGTCGTTCATCACATAATGAAACTTGTCATGCCAATGCCTCATGACATCATCATAGTGCCCTACTACTTCTTTTTTGTTCTCTTTATAGACATCATATAATTTTTTCTGCTTCCAAGTCATAACTCCTGCTCTTGCTGTGCTTTTCCATAGTGCCTGTTCACAATGCACACTTGCACTATCTAGTCTTCCCATAGCTCTATTACGTTCCCACACTGCATCATTTGTTGAATAGTCCATGAGAGCATTGTAATAATTTTCTTTACTGTCCGCCCACTTACACAATAGATGTGATTGTTTTATGTGTAATTCAGGAAGGTCCGGACTTATGTAGAAACCTTCAAATTCAGGCACATCGCCTATCCAATCACCTGAACTATCTAACATAGCCATATACCATTCACCTTTTATTTTGTACACCAAAGGTTTTTCAAAGCCCATCACGTTTGCGCCTTTGGCAACCATTCCGAAATTTTGTAATAGGTTGACATTCAATGGTCTAAGATTCGTAACTCCTCTCTCCAACAACCAATCTTCATTTGGATTATAGCTCTTGGTCCAGAATTCATCATCCAGTTCATAAAATTTTACAAGGTGTCCTAAATTATTTTTCTTTAGCCAAGGTAGTGCACCATTGGTAATTTCGTGGTCAGCGTCTGTGTCACCAAAAGAACTTCCCTTGCTTATTGCTATCTCGTCTGGAGGACAACCTGCGGCCAAGAAAGACAACAATGCTGTATGGCTATCTACCCCTCCACTGTACCATAATCTAAAATAACTGTGTTTCTGTCTGATCTGTCTTGCTCTCATCATGCAAAGTTCAAAGAATGCCATTTCTGATTCTGTAACATTATTCCAAATATCATCATAACAAGAGTAATAAATTTTGCCCCAGAGATGTTTACTAGGGTCCAACTTCTCTTTGACACACAGATCGTGTGCGGCAAGTAGAGCCTGTGTCTTTATGGCATGAAGTTTGCCATCAACTATCCAACCAAGATATGCCATTAGTATAAAATCAAGATCCTCCCTAGGCTTTGCTCCATCATACCAAAAACTAAAAATGTAAAGAACAAAGGACTCCAGTCTTTGATTCGTGTAAGCAATCCAACAGCACCACAAGTTATCAAAATTGCTGTATGATAACCAATCTGATAAAGTTTGCCTGCCTCTGAAACTGTCAATATGATCATCCAAATAACAATAATGATTAAAACCAATGGTCCAAACTTATCAACAAACATGCTGATGTATGTTCTCAGTTTAAATGCCGTCAATGTACAAAAAATTATTGCTAGAAATAATGCTGTCACTATCGAAGTAATGAATTCCGGCGAACTAGCACCCGCCACACTGAATCCTTTTGCTTCAGCAAATTCAAGTATGAATGCTTCACTAACAGTAATGGGTATGCCTAGGAAAAGCAAAGGCATTAGTGCCGTTATGGCCGCACTGTTATTGGACGTCTCGACAGCTGTGCAGGCCGTGACATGGTCTTTCTTGTATTTCTTGAGGCTTAACGCATGACTAATTTGACTTGCCAGTACCACTGTTGCTCCTGGAATAAGACCACAGATGGATCCTATAAAGGAGTGCCTGATACAGTCAATCCATTTTATCTTTTTAATGTGTTTCGTTATGTTGAGTGCTATTTTGACTTCGTTCCTTATTTTCCGTAGTACAGGAATTTCTAATACTACTGGTAGGATCTGAAGACCAACAAATAAAGGTAGAAGTGGTATTCCTAGGGTGAGCCATTTGTTGTCAAATGCAAACCTAATATCGCCGGTCAATTCATTTATGCCAACAGTGGATAGGAATGCACCGATAACAATTTGCGTGGCGTTGATGTACCAACGGTTATTAGCAGTAAAAGTTATTATGACACATGCTGTCAATAGTATTCCAAGCAACACCTCCGCTCTCGCAAAATACGGGAAATATTTTACAGCCACAAGGGCAGATAACATTATAAACAATCCAACGATACCCCCTATTGCACTACCAAACACTGTTGTCTTCACAGTGCTGTCTATTAGCCCTTCTTTTACTAGATGAGGACGACTACTCAACAAAGGAAAACTACTGAGTTCACCTGGTATACCTAATTTCAAAGTTATCACACTACCATAGAATTGTGTGGCGGTCAAACAACAAGCATAGAATAGAAGTAATTCTTGCCAACCTAAAGTCATCAGATATGGCCAAACCATCATGTGTGCTGTTAGTATTCCCAGTCCTGGGATCACAGCAGTTATGGATCCCAGTAACGTTCCTAAAAATCCTGTGATGAAAAGGTCAAACATTTAGCTCGCCTGTGTTGGTTACTTGATGTCTCGAAGACATTACCGCAATAGCGTTGTTGTGTAACCCTTTATCTTTATATCCGCAGGCATCTGCCACAACGCTTGTGTAAAAGTCATGCATTGTGCTATCTCTGGCCGTGGCTTCTACACACCCATGGCTAAAAAATCCACACAGATACGTGTGAGTCACTTGTAAATTTTTTAAGATTTTGTTAAGATCAGTTTTGAAAAAGCCACTACTTCTAGTTTTGCTGACAACGTGGTGGAATTTTTTCTTTGCTTCATCAAGTCTATCGTCTATTTGCCAACCCCATGTTCCTACTCTTACCGGAAACGGCACATCACTACCTAATTCTTTCTTGTATTGTGCTATCCATACAGGTGACTGATCTTTGATGTCTGTGGGCCATTCCATCATTATCCAAATTACTGGCAGATTTTTTTTATCAAAATTTGTTATTAAAGTCTTTATGTTTTCGATTGTTCGAGTATGGTCCAAGGGGGTGCTGTTTTTAGCACACACCCCCAAAGGATTTATGTAATCGTTTTGGGTGTCTATTATCAATAACGATTCCATTAGACATTAGTTCTGTAATTCGATCCAGATGTCCTTGTTTTTCTTTGCCCAAGAATACGCTTTCCTGTGCTTTACCTGAAAGTATCTAGCGTTGAATGAATGTTCATTCCATTCCGGTGAGTCAATTGCTTTCTTCATCATTTTCTTTAATGCTTTAGCTTCTTTGTTTGACATACCTACGCCTTCATACCACCCGTACACACTCATGCCCATGAAAGGCATGTCTTTCAAAGAGGTGTCCGTGTAACTAGGAATTTTTGATACCCCGTCCAAAGCCAATAGATCTGCAGGACCCGTGTGTGCGAAACAATTTAAATTGCTATCTCTTACACTTTTTAGTCCGTGCATAGTCCAGGTTAATGCATATTGCACTTCACCGTTGGCCAACGCGGCAGATATCTCTCCACTGGAATTGTACTTCACTGCTGTCACAGTCTTGCCTAAAAAGTTTCCCCAGGCGTCAGTGATCTTCTTGGCAGGCATACTTTTCGTAAACGCCACCTTGATGTCATTAGACGGATCTGTGAACTCATTAAGGCCAACACCTTGACCACAAAGTAGTAAAACCGACATAGCTCTTTGAGATATTACGTTTTTCTTTGACGTTGGTGTATCACAAACTTCTCCTGGCTGACCTTGGTATAATCCATCAGTCAAGAAAATGCTTGGTGAATTGATCTTGTCGTATATCGCACTGAAGTTTCTGCAGTTGTTCATAACTTTCACTTCACCTACTTTAACACCTTGTTGCTCGAGCAATTCTTTGATCAGCACATTACTTCTGTGGTATGATCCGCTCGCACTACCTAGTGTGTAGATGTCTAAAGTTTTAACTTCTGCCCTAGACTCAGTAACAATAAGAGACAAGAAAAAAGTTAACATTATTATTATTTTTTTCATGTTTTTTATTTTCTCCTTTAAAGGTTAACATTGTGATTATAGTGTTTTTACACACTACGGTCAATATATTTTTACTAGAGAATTTTCTCACACGGCAGGGCGTTATGTGTCCTAACACAAAAAAGAGTCTACTCTGCGTCCATTTTTTGCCGACGTCGCCAGGTAGGCGGCGCTGTATCAATATTTATTTTCTGGGTACATTCCCTATACCAATATTGGTTGACTTAAATGGAATTACCGTATAAAATAACACTAATACTGAATCATGTTGGGGAATCAAGGTGAAATACCATGGCTCTACCAGGAACCGTATAGTCGGAGTGCCAACCAGTATAGTCCGCTGTCGAATGAAGGCCTGGGAAAGTCTAATTCTACAATGTAAAGTTAACAGTGGCAATAAACGTTAACTCGTTTAATGAGAGCTGTTATGAAAAAAACAAAACAAAAGATTGTGTTGTTCTTCTATCTCGTAGGCTTAATCGCCTTGAGTAGGATAATACCTCATCCACCAAACTTCACACCAGTACTTGCTATGGCAGTGTTCATGCCATACCTGACACGTGATCTATATTCGGCCATGCTAGTACCATTGTCGGCTATGTTTGTTTCGGATTTTTATTTAGGATTCCACTCTAGCATGTTTTGGGTTTACATCAGTATCTTGTTAGGCACTACATTGAGTCAATACACAATCTCCATGAAGAAAACGTACGTACACCTAGGATCAAATGCACTGTTGTCGTCAACTATATTTTTTATTATAACAAACTTTGCAGTCTGGATGTCTGGTGGCCTGTACCCACATACAATGGACGGACTAATACTCTGCTACACAATGGCAATTCCGTTCTTTGGCAACACACTGGCGGGTACTTTGTTCTATATTTCTTTATTGGGTCTTGTGTCCTACTCGGCAACAAACATATCAAGGAGATATACAGACGATGAAGAAAATATTACTAGCAGTCTTAACATCATTGCTTATCCACACAGGGCTACAAGCAGATCATTCTACTAAACACACATGTGAGCAGTTGGAGTATGCACCCTGTATTACTATCCAAAAATACATTTTGAGAGATCCCAGTGTGCTGACGACAGCATCAATGAGTGTGGACTACATTGATCAGTACACAATCGAAAAAACAAACACGATAGATACAGTACAAGCCATTGCTAGAGCAACAGGTTTGAACGTGGTGCAATCAGGTCCTACTGGACAGCAGACGTCAGTCTTCATGAGGGGCATGAACTCCAATCACACAATGGTTGCTGTGAACGGTGTGGCAATCAAGGACCACTCTACCACAGGCGGACTACATGACATAGGAGCAGACTTCGTGAAACATGTAACAGCAATCCAGGTTGTGAAAGGATCGCAAGGTACCCTTTACGGTGCAAATGCAGTTGGTGGCGTGATTAACTTTATCACAACAGACAGTTATGCAAACAGCATTTCCGCAACAATGGGATCTAACAACACCAAAGGGATCACACTCAAAGTACACAAAAACATAGACAATCATTCTATCAGCATCATAGCTGATGGGACACAGTCAGATGGGATATCTGTGGCACCATCCGGAACAGAGAAAGACGGATTTGATGCAAACAATATCACAATTAATACCCACAGCAAATGGGATGATGTTGAAATTAGATCCACGCTGATCAGAAGGACTAGTGATTCGGACCTGGATGCCAGTGGAAGTGACGACTTGGACTACACGGCAGAGAATGGCATGAACCTGTACCAACTGTCAAGCAAAGTTGACACCAGCCTAGGCTTCTACAACATTACATTTTCTCGAACAGAGTATGACAGAGAATATGTAAACGGAACAGAGATAGACGAGTATAATTCTGAAAGCAACACAGTGCTACTAACCAACACCATATTGAACGATAAGTTTGATATCACGCCTGGTGTTGAGTACGAGTACTTCGATGGGTCATTCAAGAACAGGGGAGGATACTCTGCAAGTGTTGACGTGGACGGAGAGAACGTAGGATACTTTGTCAACGGCAACATGATGGTGTCGGACAAGTTATTATTGTCGGCGGGTGTGCGACAGGATGACCCAAGCCTGTTCGATGGATACAACACATACAGACTTGGCGGAACTTTCGAACTGACTGATTCATTGAAGTTAAAGGGTAACTATGCAACATCTGTCAAAACCCCAACACTTTACGAGATGCACGGATCGGACAACTACGGATACAACGGTAATCCAAACCTGTTACCTGAGGAAGCAGAGACCACAGACATAGGCTTTGAATACAGAGTTGGAGGCAGTGTTTTGGATTTGGTCTACTTTTCAACGGATCTAAAAAATCTAATAACTTATGGAAACAGCACCTACTCTAACGGGGCAGGAACATCCAACAGGCACGGCGCAGAAATCAAATTTAATAGTCTGCTTTCTGACAATGTCTTCTGGAGAAACAGTGCAACGTTCACGGTTGCAGAGGACGATAACGGCACACGTGTAACGAGAAGACCGAAGTGGTTGGGACTTACTGCCATAGACTACAACAAGGACAGTTGGACTAACACTGTTGAATATTTGCACACAGGCAGTCATCTCGATATAGACTCGTCTACGTATGCAACGATTACCAAACCAGCAGTGGGTGTTGTGAATTTACATACCAGTAAGGTTGTCAATGACAAGTCGAATGTAGTGTTGTCTGTGAACAATGCGTTTGATAAAACATACGACAGACCAGATGGTTACGCACAGCACGGTAGAAATATTTTACTGACTTATAAATTAAAGTTCTAAACTAATATAAAATGAGGTGTTCGTTGACGGAATAAGTACAGGTAAAAACAAACTTGTAAAATTAATGAACATCTCCATACTTGAAATTAACTTTGATGACAATCAGAGGATGTTTCCGGCCGTACACTTCTACCTGAAAAGTTATTATAAGAAGTATGGGCTACGCCAAAGTGACGTCCATTGGATTAGGTTTCCTTTTGTTACAGACATTACCAGCAAATACATCGAAGATTTTGTTACAGATAATAAAATAGATCTATTGTTGTGTTCTGTGTATACATGGAATCATCACACAATGACAAAGGCAATCAAAGAAGTCAAGTCAACACTACCGGATTTAAAGATACTTTTTGGTGGCCCACATGTGATGACAATGTATCAAAAACAAAATTACTTTACTGACCATCCCTATATAGATATAGCATGTATAGGCGACGGAGAGCCAGCCGTAGCAGAACTGCTAGATAATCTAGCCGAACACGGAATAGACTCTGCCAAACGAATTACAGGTATATCATATAACAACGATGATAGCAATAGTTCTTACCTCCCTGCCAGGTGTAAAGAAATAAGCGAGGTCAGTCCATATCTCGATTTGAAAGATGAATTCCAAGAAGTGTGTGATGACTTCCACCAGTATTGTAAAGAAGAAAACTACACCAAGGCCATAGTTATCGATAGTAACCGAGGATGTCCGTACAGATGCACCTTTTGTGATTGGGGTATTAGTGCAATGACCAAAGTCCTTAAAAGGGACCAGGACAGGTTCATCCAGGAGTTAGATTTGATTCTTCAGAACAACTTTCATAATGTGATATTAGGTGATGCTAATTTTGGTCTGTACCCTCTAGATCTAGAAGTTACCAAGAGGATAGCCGATCACAGCATCAAACACGGCTTTCCAAAGAACATGAGTGTGTCCTTTGCCAAAACCAACAAGGTTCTTGATAGGCTGATGGAGATACACAGAATAGGACATGAGGCAAAGATACTGCCTTTCTTTCTTATACACATGCAGGACTCTGATGAAAAAGTTCTGGAAATTATTAAAAGGAAGAATCTTAGCATGGAGGACTTCAAAAAAATAAAAGATCATGTTTCGCAGACAGGAATGCTCACTAAATCACAGATGATTTTAGGAATGCCTGGACAGAATAAAGACACTGTGTTAGGCAGTGCATTCTCTTTGATAGGAATGGGGTTGACTAATAACTACACAAACCTGTTGATTGACCTACCTGGATCTGAGATGTCCTCGCCTGCTTACAGGAAACAATATAAAATTCAATCCCAAAACCTTGTTATGGACGATGCCTCTATACCTAGCATTAGAGCCATTAACGATGAGGAGTATGAAAGACTTGCAGAGGTAGAGATACCATGTTTTCCGCCAGGACTAGAACAAAAACAAAAATATGTCACAGACACTTTTACTTTTAACAAAGATGAGTACAGTGAGATGATAGTGCTGAATCATTTGATGACTGTGTTTGAAAACAACTGGTTCTTGAAGGCTCCGCGGATGATAGCCAACAAACATGGATGGTCTACCAAAGATTTTTATCTCAAAATTTTAAACGGAATGGCAACCAAATTGCCAACTCTTGACAAGCACGTCAGTAAGGGTAAGAAGCAGATCACTGCATGGTTGAATGGCAATGACAGTTTCAAAGTACGCAGTGATGCCGAAACAGGCAGTTTGCAATTTGACATGAATTTCCAGAATTACATGTTACTCGCACTACTGGTCAATAAAAGTTCATTCCTAAATGAACTTGAACAGATGTTGTCTAGTATGTTACCGCGGGAGGCATCTCAAGACGCTGTAAACATAACCGATTTGATGTTGGTTGCTGATGGTCGTGCCGAAAAACACAGTAAATCAATAACAGTGCAAGGTAAAGAATTCAAAAGGGTAATAGATACAAAATTTCATATATGGCAACAACACGATGAGAATGTGCGTAGTATGTTCCTAAGTACCTGTTACGACCAACGTAGATCATTAAACGTTTACCAAAATTACACATACGAAGGCAGACCTATCGAGCTTAATCAAATGGCAACTTACATTGAAGAATTCTATTTGACAGTAAACAAATTATAGTTTAAAATTAATAATAAGGAGAAAAATGATCAAAGAAGCATTAATAAAAAAGTTGGAAGGTGACATTGATGTTGCCAAAGCAGATCTCAAAATATTCTTGGCCAATCCAATAGGCGTTGCAGAACACATAGACTATGTGATAACGGCTGAGAAGAAACTAGAGGCACTGGCCCATGCAGAAGACAAATTAGAATCGCTCACAAAATTGTAATGACATACACTGTCAATGACAAGTGTATAATGTGCAAACATACTGATTGCGTTGAAGTTTGTCCTGTTGACTGTTTCTATGAAGGCGAGAACATGCTGGTGATAAATCCGGACGAGTGCATTGATTGTGGGGTATGCGAACCAGAGTGTCCGGAGGACGCAATACTGCCAGACACAGATGAGGAAGGAGCCAAATGGGTGGAGTTCAACGGCAAGTGGTCTCAGGAGTGGGCGGTGCTCACAGAGAAGAAGGACCCCATGCCTGATTATGAAAAGCACTCGGGAGAACAAGGAAGACTAGAGAAATACTTTAAGGACAAATAATGAAAAACAAAAAGAAATCAAAATGGCAAGTTAAAAGAGAGAAACAGGCCAGTGAGAATTCACAGTTCGACCCTAAGATACATCAACTCGGCAGGGAAGGATTCGGATTCCAAATGAAGAAGGATGCTAAAATAAACCCAGATGACCTGTCAGGCAAGAACCTACCATTCAAAAGTGAGAAATGATCATAGATAAAATTACAGAGATGGGAGAAAATTTAAAGTTGCTGGAAGGACATGATAGGCTACACTATCTCATAGACAAAGCTAAGGACATAGAACCGCTACCGGATGCCGTCAAGACAGAACAAAATAGGATACACGGGTGTGCATCTAAACTTTGGTTGATAGGTGGTGTGCGTGAAGATGGCACAATGATGTATCAAGTGGATGGCGATGCACACATAAGCAAAGGCACTGCAAAAGTTGTCACAGATATAGTGAATGGTGAACACAGGAGCGAGGTCGCTAACCTAACTGTGGACAGTTTTATTCCCCTAGGAATAAAAGAATTACTGACCGTACAGAGGCAGAATGGATTGGGAGAACTAATAGAAAGAATAATAAGGATTGCACATGATTGAAACACCTCCAGGATGGTTGCCAAATGACAGTGCAACAGTTGATCCACAACTCAAAACTGATCTAAGCGAGATCAAGGAACATCCACCAACACAACAGGAACACATGCCTAAGATAGTCGAGAAGCTGAAGGAGTGCTATGATCCTGAAATAAGTGTTGACATCTACAACCTTGGATTGATATACGATGTCAAGGTAACAGAAAATGGATGGGTGCATGTGTTAATGAGTCTTACAAGTGCATTCTGTCCGGCGGCTGACATGATTCCAAAGGATGTAGTACAGAAAGTTGAAAGCATTCCTAACCTCAAGTGCAAGGTCAAGATCACCATGCAACCTCAGTGGGGTCGAGACATGATCAATCCAGAGATCAGAGACCTAATGGGATTATAATGAAGGTGGATCTTATTGATAGGATGGGAACAGACTTATCTGTGGTAAATGCGGCCCGTGTAAGTTACAGCAAAACTAAAAAAGTATTTGAGCAGTCAGACGAGAAGTTGATTAAGTATCTCGCAGAGCACGAACACTGGTCACCATTTGCACACGCATCATTACAATTTAGGATTAAGGCACCTATCTTTGTCGCAAGACAACTTGTGAAACATCAAGTGGGTCTTGTCTGGAACGAAGTGTCAAGACGCTATGTGGACTTTCCACCTGAGCTTTACAAACCAGACGCATGGAGAGGCAGGCCACAGAATTCAAAACAGGGTTCTGATGGTGAAGTCAAACTGGACCAAACCCTAAATCACAACATGGAGACCACGATGGAGAGCTGTCTCATACTGTACAACAGTCTGTTGCAGAAGGGTGTGGCACCAGAGCAGGCACGTATGGTGCTACCACAGTCGATGATGACTGAATGGTATTGGTCAGGCACCGTGTACGCATTCGCGAGGGTGTGTAACCTGAGATGCAAACCAGACACTCAGAAGGAAACACAAGACGTTGCAAACGTGATAGATAAATTAGCAGACGAGGCATTTCCTTACTGCTGGAAATATTTGAGAAAATGAAACAAAAGAATACGTTTAATTGGGCTGAAAGAATAATTGGTTATCTATTATTAGGCTACCTAGGTTATGTATTATTTTGTATGATATTAGGAACATTTGATATATTATGAAACTGGGTATTGTAGGACATGGATTTGTAGGAACGGCAGTGGATCATGGATTCACAAAGGACATACAGAAGTTCATAGTAGATCCCAAACACAACAGCACCAACACCATAGAAGATTTGATCAAGTTCAGACCTGACGCAACATTCGTGGCAGTGCCAACACCACAACTGGAATCCGGAGAGTGCAACACAGAGATACTGGAAGGTGTGATGCAACAGTTGAACCAGTCAAAGGGTTTGTTAGTGATTGTGAAATCAACTGTGCCTGCATACAAATTACAGCAGATACAGGAACAGTGTATCAATCTGAGAATCGTTTATAATCCAGAATTCCTTACAGAGAAGAACTACATAGAAGATTTCAGACATCCTGCCATGCACGTGTTTGGTGGTATCAACGCAGACACAGACGCTGTTGAAAAATTGTATCGCGAACATTCTGAATGTGCAAAATGTCCTGTTTACAAAACAGATATCGTTACAGCCAGCATGGTCAAGTATTGCATCAACAGTTTCCTAGCAACCAAAGTAACGTTCATGAACGAAATGTATGATGTTTTGAAAAATGCCAGGGGTGCTGACTGGAACACTTTTTCTAAGATAATACAGACTGACCCACGGATCGGCAACACACACATGCGAGTACCTGGCAACGATGGACAACGAGGATATGCAGGATCGTGTTTCCCTAAAGATACAAGTGCATTGGCATGGTATGCCCGTGAGATACTGAACACACCGTTCACACAACTGGAAACCAGCATAGAGATCAACGAGAAACTACGTAAGACGAACCAGTCATAACGGTTAAATAGCAATATGAAACCATGGTTTGTGAAAGAAGCTGATATAATAAAGTTCCCAGAACCCAAAGCAAAGGTGATAGAACTGCCAAACGTGCAGAGCTATCCGGACTTCCTCACAGGAGTCAAGGACCTACATAACCGTAAGGCGAAGGGTGAGATATCACAGGACTCACATGACAAACTATATCAGGATCTAATACACAGGTTCATGAAGAAAGAATCGTTTGAGAATCCATGGTTCTTGAGAGAGGCACCAGAGGACGAAGCAGTCAAAAACAGAGTGCTAGGTGCTTTGAATAAGAGAAAAGCAGAAGATCCAATTTTCGATAAAGTATATAAAAGTATTATTGGAAAACAACTAGACACACGAATACAAAATTACATTGCACAACACAAAGATGCAGACATTGGTGCAAGTGAAATGGCGTTCTTGGTAAAAGAAATTCCACAACTAGGCAAAACAGAAGAAGTAAAACAATTTGTAGGCAAATGGAACAAAGGTGAGGACTTTATTGATATAAATGGTCTAGTTCCAGATTCTGGTATGACTGCACCTGCTGAAATTCAATCGATTGTAGCAGACGGTATACCCAAAGCATTGTTCCAATCATTGACAAGAAATCAAAGTCAGTTTACAAAAAGTGATGCAGGTCCGGCCGAAGGTGCTTTAGCAATAATGAGTAAGGAAATTTCTTATGCAAAGGATGGTGGTGATTTAATTATTGGTGGGAAAAAAGTTGAAGTGAAAAGTGGTGGCCGTGGAGGAAAGTCAGGAGGCGGTAGACTCTGGGGAGGAGAACCTATAGACCATACAGAAATGACCGAAATATTACAGAAGGTTAAATTCCAAATGAAGGGGAAATCCATCAGTGTCTTAGCCGGTACAAAACCAATACCTCCTAAGTTTCCAGGAAAAGAATTCATAACCGCCTGTACTAGAGCATGGTTTAGGAAACCTGTAAAAGACGTTATCAATAGTTTTGGTACTCCTGAGTTTGCCACAAATTGGATGAATGCCGTGTATGAATTCTATAAAGGAAGAGCAGGACACACAGGAGTGTTGGTTGTTGGCATTGAAAGATATCTCTATGCTGTGGATGGTACTCAAATGTTGCAGGGCGGAGCGATGGGTAACCTAGGAGCGTTATACTACCCAACGTCCAGACAGCCAAGAGAATTGGCTCCTCAAGTAAGACTTTAAAAACTGTTTTTACTTACACTATACAACAATAAGTATTTGTATGATCATTGACGCACAGGGCAAGTTACTGATAGCACCACCCGGCATGCCTGATCCCAGGTTCCGGAAGACAGTGGTGTTCATGTGGAAGCACGATGTTTCAGGTGCCGCTGGTGTAGTGATCAATAAGCGTTGTCAGAGGCCCACGTTCGCACACGTGTGCAAGGAAGGCAACATTCCACTTAAACCAGGTATCAATCCGCCCGTGTACTACGGAGGTCCCATACTGAACAACGTGGTCGGTGTGCTACACAGCACAGAATACAGGCTTGCCAGCACAAACAATCTTGCCGAGGGCAACGTGGGATTTACACTGGACAGCAAGATACTGGAAGACGTTGCAAAAGGCAAAGGTCCGCTTAACACAATGATCACACTTGGCATGGCCAATTGGAATGCTTCTCAGTTAGAAGAAGAGATCGAACACCCACACGCACCTGGCATGAGCTGGCTAATGATGGACTATGACGAGAAACTGGTGTTCGGACAGTTGGAAGATGCCAAACCTGATGACATCTGGGAAGACTGCGTGTCCCGGGCCATACGTAACAAAACAGCGGAGATCACTTCTAAGATATTCAAGGACTAACAAAAAAAGTACCTTATTATAATAACAGCATATATTATTAAATATACACGAGCGAGGTACGTACTTTTATGGCAGGTCTAATCACATGGTAGCATTCAGCGACCCATTAGCAATTGGAAAGATCACCACGGCCGAACAAGCGTTCAAGATACAGCGTGGCGATCAGACGATAGAACTCGGCGAAGGTGATTTCATCTATCTCGATGATGTTATCAGTGCTGGCGGAACCGCCGTGGGTATAGCATTCGCAGATGAGACCACGATGTCCGTTGACCCAAACAGCACCATGGTCATCGACGACTTCGTTTATGATCCTGAGAACCCAACTACTGGCTCGATGAGTGCCAACGTGTTGGAGGGTAACTTCTCTTTCGTTTCTGGACAGATAGCAAAAGTTGGGGCAGATGCAATGAAGGTCACAACACCTGTGTTGACTATAGGCGTAAGGGGAACACAGGTTGCGGGTAAGGCCAACACAGATGGTGAAGACAATGAGATAGTGCTATTGCCAAATGATGACGGTTCGGTTGGTCAAATAATGATCAAGAACGAGGGTGGTGAAGTTTTATTGACCAAGGCATACGAGGCAACAATTATCACTGACCCATACACCGTGCCAACCGTGCCTGTTATTTTACCAAAGTCAGAGGTCCTTAAGAAGTTCGCAACAACTATTTCCACGACACGTAAGACCGAAGCAAAAGCAGAAGTTGAGAGGGAAACGGAAGAAGCAATTAGGGAGAAGGAGAAAGCCGAGGAAGAACAGGAAGAGCTTAAGGAGGAAAAGGAAGAACTTGAAGAGGAAAAGGAAGAGCTTGAAGAGGAGGCCGAGGAACTAGAAGAAGAGAAAGAGAAACTTGAAGAAGAGAAAGAGGAACTTGAGGAGAAAGTTGAAGAACTCGAGGAAGAAGTAGAGGAAGCGGTCGAGGAGCAGGAAGAACTAGAAGAGAAACTAGAAGAAGTATTCGAGGAGAAAGAAGAGATCCAGGAGAAACAAGAAGAGGTTGTGGAAGAGATCGAACAACTAGAAGAAGAACTAGCAGAGGCCAACGTGCAAGAGCGGGCGGCCATCGAAAAAGAACTAGAAGCACTGGAAGAGCAGCTCGAAGAGATTGAGGAAGAAGTTGCGGAGATCGAGCAAGAGATTGAAGTCGTTGCCAAAGAGAAAGTCGCAGTCGAGAAGAAAGTTCGAGAAATTGAGAAAGAATTTGTCGAAGTACAAGAAGAAGTGATAGAAGTTGAACAACAGGTAGAGTTCGTAGAAGAAAAATTCATAGAGATCGAAGAGAAAGTGGACTTCGTAGAACAAGAAGTAAAA